>ENA-UOOK01000516-UOOK01000516.1-fermentation-metagenome-genome-assembly--contig:-NODE-516-length-51161-cov-5.782824_pt1 | contig 51161 bp, 48 predicted proteins | sample MGYA00245777_ERZ724023 | MGnify/ENA primary metagenome ERZ724023 (study PRJEB28704, sample SAMN03018312) | fermentation metagenome | biome: anthropogenic terrestrial biome; feature: soil; material...
ACGAGCGTATCTTCTTCGTGGAAGTGATGGGTCGTGATGCTGGTTTCCTGGCTCAAAACAGCGCTATTGCAAGTGGTGCAGAAGCTGCTATTATTCCGGAAGATTCTACGGATGTTGACCAACTTGCACAGTTTATGGAGCGTGGTATCCGCAAGTCGAAGAAGAGTTGTATCGTCATCGTCTCCGAAAGTCCTAAATGTGGTGCACTTTACTATGCAGACCGTGTGAAAAAAGAATTCTCTCAGTATGATGTACGTGTATCTATACTCGGTCATTTGCAACGTGGAGGAAGTCCTTCAGCCCGTGACCGTATCTTAGCCAGTCGTACAGGTGTAGGAGCCGTTGAGGCTATTATTCAGGGCCAGCGTAATATTATGGTGGGAGTACGAAACAATGAGGTCACTTATGTGCCGATGAGTGAAGCTGTCCGTAGTGACAAGCCTTTTGACAAGAATCTTATTAAGGTACTTGATGAATTAAGCATATAAACTGTTTTAAAATGCTATATTGTTATTCTTTTTAGGAATAAAACTCATATTTAGTTTGTAGTTTACGAAAATATTACGTAAATTTGTGTTCGCGTTAATTAGATATTTCAAATAGGATTTTTTTAAAGTAAAAATTAATTTACAATTTAAAATAATAAAGCTTATGTCACAAATGAATGGACGCATCTCCCAGATCATCGGGCCGGTAATCGACGTATATTTCGATACCAAAGGTCTGGATCCAGAGAAGGTGCTTCCAAAAATCAACGAAGCTCTGACAGTGAAGCGCCCTGACGGCCGTGGGTTAGTCATGGAGGTGAAACAACATATCGGTGAGGACACCGTTCGTTGCGTGGCTATGGATAGTACCGATGGTTTGCAGCGCGACCTGGAAGTCATTCCTACAGGCAATCCTATTGTCATGCCTTCCGGTGGACAGTTGAAGGGCCGTATGCTGAATGTCATTGGTCAACCAATTGATGGTATGAAGCCTTTGGATATGAAAGGGGCTTATCCTATTCATCGCAAACCTCCTAAGTTTGATGAACTCTCTACGCGCAAGGAAATGCTGCCCACGGGTATCAAGGTTATTGATTTACTTGAACCTTACATGAAAGGTGGTAAGATCGGTTTGTTCGGTGGAGCCGGTGTGGGAAAGACCGTATTGATCATGGAGTTGATCAATAATATCGCCAAAGGCCACAATGGATATTCTGTATTTGCAGGTGTCGGAGAGCGTACCCGTGAGGGAAATGACTTGATTCGTGATATGATCAATTCCGGCGTAATCAGATATGGAGAGAAATTCAGAGAGGCTATGGATAAAGGAGAATGGGATTTGTCTCTCGTTGATCAAGAAGAATTGTCCAAGAGCCAGGCTACACTGGTTTATGGTCAGATGAATGAACCACCAGGGGCACGTTCTTCTGTCGCTCTTTCCGGACTGACGATAGCCGAAGAGTTCCGTGATCATGGTGGCAAGAATGGACAGCCTGCCGATATCATGTTCTTTATTGACAATATCTTCCGTTTTACACAGGCTGGTTCTGAGGTATCTGCTTTGCTGGGACGTATGCCTTCAGCTGTAGGATACCAGCCGACACTGGCCAGTGAGATGGGACAGATGCAGGAGCGTATTGCTTCTACCAAACAGGGGTCCATTACTTCAGTACAAGCTGTATATGTGCCGGCCGATGACTTGACAGACCCCGCTCCGGCTACGACATTTACCCATTTGGATGCTACGACTTCCCTGTCTCGTAAGATTACATCGTTGGGTATTTATCCAGCTGTGGATCCTTTAGGAAGTACTTCTCGTATTCTGGATCCGAATATTATCGGTAAGGAGCATTATGACTGTGCACAGCATGTCAAGGAACTGCTCGAGCGTTATAACGAATTACAGGATATTATTGCCATTCTGGGTATGGATGAATTAAGCGATGAGGATAAGCTGATAGTAGCCAGAGCCCGTAAGATTCAAAGGTTCCTATCCCAGCCCTTCCACGTAGCGGAACAGTTTACCGGTTCACCGGGAATCTATGTACCCACCAGCGAGACGGTCGAATCCTTTAGTCAAGTTTTAGCAGGTAAACATGACAATCTGAGTGAAGATTCTTTCTATATGGTTGGTAATATTGATACCGCAGTTGCCAAAGCTAAGAGACTGGAGGCGTAGCCTATGGCAGAGAGTACCTTTATGCTGGAAGTAGTTACTCCGGAAAGGATACTATACCGGGACGAGATCCAGTTTATGGTGGCTCCAGGTATAGAAGGCGAACTGGGAATTATGAAAAACCATGCCCCTTTGGTAGCAGCACTAAATATCGGCGTATTGCGCTATCAAACCTCTACTGGCGCGGCCAAGCGTATGGCGATTAGCGGTGGTTTTATGGAAGTTATCGACAATGGAGCCCGGGTTCTGGCCGAGACTGCAGAACACGGGGATGAAATTGATGTACTAAGAGCCAAGGCCGCTAAGGAAAGGGCAGAGAAGAGACTTGAAGTAAAAAGCGAAGAAATTAATCATGCCCGTGCCAAAATGTCTTTGCAGAGAGCTATAGCCCGGATCAGGGCCACCGAGAAACCCATTTAGTATCCTGGAATGACAATCAAAAAACAAAGCCGGAAGGAAATAAATTTCTTCCGGCTTTGAAATTTGGGGATTAGATTATATAATAAATCAATATAGATATGACTCTACTGCAAAAACCCCTTTTGTTGCATGAGGGTTGCATAAATATACAAAGCGAGCGTTGGCGAAGCATGGATGCAACACCCGGCGAAGGCGAGCAGGCGAAAGGGGGCGAGCGACAGGACGTCGCGAGAGCGCTATCACCCTGCGGGTACTCCTGGTGTTCCACCCTGCGGGTGTCACTATTAAGGTTGTGACCAGGATGGGAGATTAGCGCGGCACCCCTTGAGCCACGAGACAAGCCGCAGGTGTTGCCCATGCGAAGACTGCGAGCGGTATATTTATGCAAGCTAATGCATATTTATAACTTTTTGCAGTGACATCATACTTGCATATTATTTAAAGCATCGAAAGAAACTGCGGAGCAGTTTCAACACACCGCTGCAACGAGGTGGGGGGTTTGGGGTATCAGGCGCCGGAAATGAAAAGATGTACCCGATTGCGGGGGGATAGTCGCCCGAAAGGGGAGAAACCGTTTCCTGCATATTCATTAAGCTTGGAGAATTCTGAGCAGTTTTTTTAAGGCTTGAAGAGGTATTCTATAGGGCGGATATTTCAGGGGGATATCGAATGACAAGCTTTGTTGCAAAACGCTTTTTTTATGGGAAAAAAGCTCGAAAGAAGCCTGCCCGTGATAACTGCCCATACCGCTTTCCCCTACCCCGCCAAAAGGCAGGTAAGGACTGGAGATGTGGCTCAAGGTGTCATTTATGCAGACACCTCCGGAGCTGCTCTGCTTTAAAACCTGCTCCTGCCGTTTCCGGTTGCGGGAGAAAAAATACAGGGCGAGGGGTTTGGGCCGTTCATTGACGAATTGGATAGCTTCCTCCAAGTCCCCGAATTCCAGCACCGGCAAGAGGGGACCAAATATTTCTTCCTGCAGCAATGGGCTATCGGACGCTATGCGGTCCATTATGGTAGGGGCAATATAGCGCTCCTCCCGCACAGCCTCGCCGCCGTAGAGGATGCGCCCGTCAGCCAGCAGAGCCTCCAGTCGCTGAAAATGTCCTTCACTGATGATACGAGCATAATCGGGGCTATGGCGAGGATTAGCACCGTAGAATTTCAACAAGACTTCCCCCATTTTTTTCAACAGGGGCTCCTTTATCTCCCGCTGCAACAGCAGGTAGTCGGGGGCCACGCAAGTCTGGCCGGCATTCAAGAACTTGCCCCAGATAATGCGGCGGGCTGTGTACTCGATATTGATATCCTGATCCACCAGGCAAGGACTTTTCCCTCCCAATTCCAGGGTGACCGGCGTAAGCCGGCGGGCAGCGGCCTGCATCACCAGTTTTCCCACCGCCGAACCGCCGGTGAAGAAAATGTGGTCAAAGGGCTGCTCCAGCAGTTCGCTGCTCATCTCTGCCCCACCTTCCAACACTGCGATGTATTCCTCGGGAAAGCTATCCTGGATAAGGGCCTGCAGGACTGCAGAGCTGTGCGGGGCTAATTCGGAAGGTTTGATCACCGTACAATTGCCGGCAGCCATCGCTCCCAGCAGGGGAGCCAAGGCCAGGTACACCGGATAATTCCAGGGACTGATAATCAGCACCTGACCCAGAGGTTCCGGATAGATCAGGCTTCTGGCCCCCGGGTACAAGCAGGGTGTTCTTACTTTTCGGGCTTGCACCCAGACAGGCAGGTGTTTCATGATATAGGCCAGTTCAGCTCGAAGCAGCCCTACTTCAGTCATATAGGCTTCCTGCCGGCATTTGCCCAGATCCAACTCCAGAGCCCGCAGTAGTTCATTCTCCCGCTTATCAATTGCCCGCTCCAGCTGGCGAAGTTGTTGCATGCGAAAAGCCAGTTCCCGGCCGGCACCGCTCTGAAAGAAGGCCTGCTGTTTTTTTATTACTTCTGTGGACACAGATCGATATTCATTTGGGGTCATAGTCATAAGATTATCCCCCGCTTTTCCATAAACTTAAATCCGGTCTTTTCTTGCTTAAAGAACTGCCCGGGCCTGGGGGAAAGGCTGCAAGGCCCGTTCCAGAATGCCATTTACAAAAGCCAGCAAAACCCCGTAGTTAACAATAGGCACCCCGCTGTCCCGGGCCATATCTATCCGGTGGAGCATCTGCCGCCGGTTGATCATGCAGGCACCGCAGTGCACTACCAGCTTAAACTGCTCTAGATTCTCCGGGTAGCCGCTGCCGCTGTACCAGTGGAAGTTAAGTTCTCCCCCCACATAGCGGTTCAGCCAGCGCGGTATTTGTACCCTCCCGATATCATCATCCTGGGCATGGTGGGTACAGGCCTCGGCTATCAAGACCTCATCGCCGGGGCGCAGCTTTTCGATGGCTTTGGCTCCTCGTACCAGCTCCAGGAGGTCTCCTTTGAAGCGAGCAAAAAGTATGGAAAAAGAAGTAAGCATTACATCATCCGGGGTCTGTGGCGCCACTTTCCCAAAGACCTGGGAATCGGTAATGAGCAGCCGTGGTTTTTTCGCTAATCCTTCCAGGGCTTCGCGCAGCTTATCTTCCTTGACCACCATGGCCGTGGCATTCTTGTCCAGGATATCACGGATGGTCTGCACCTGGGGCAAAATGAGCCGCCCCTTGGGAGCGGCCATATCCAGGGGAACTACCAGCAGGCAGATATCCCCGGGCTCGATGAGATCCCCTACTATATGGGCTTCTTCAAAATGGGCCGGGGCCCGCTCAATAATCCGTTCTTTTAATAATTCTATCCCTTCCCCGCTGCGGGAGCTTACCGCTACCAGGGACAGCCCCAGCTGCTTTTCCAGGCTTTTTTGGTCAACTTCGCCCTGATCTATTTTGTTTAAAACCCCGATGAGCGCTATCTTCCTGCTCTGGATTTCCTGTTTCAGTTCCTGCTCGAACTCACTTATGCCCAGAGCCGGGTCAATTACCAGCAAGGCCAAATCCGTCTGGTTCAGCACCTCCCGGCTTTTCTTTATCCGCAGTTCCCCCAGGTAACCTTCATCGTCAATGCCGGCGGTATCGATTATCATGCAGGGACCAACGGGCAGTATCTCCATAGCCTTGAAAACCGGATCGGTAGTAGTTCCCGGCACCTCTGAAACCAGAGCTATTTCCTGCCGGGTCAGGGCGTTAATCAAACTGGATTTTCCGGCATTGCGCCGGCCAAATATAGCTATATGCAAACGATTGGCTTTGGGAGTATCCTGCATCTTCTCGCTCCTTTCGCTGTTCCAGCAAAAAAGAATCCAACCCGGCATTTTCCTGGCAAGAACCGCAAGTGCTTTTAACCGGCCAATTTCAAGGATTTGGCTATTACCATGGCAGCTTCGGCCCGGCTCGCATTGGCACGGGGACGGAAGCTGTTGTCCGGATAACCGGAAATAATGCTATGTGCGCTGGCCACAGCTACAGCTTTCCTGGCCCAGGCGGAAACCTGATCGGCATCAGCAAAAATTTTATTATCCCCAAGTCCTGCCAATTGACCGGCATTAACCACCATTACTGCCATCTGTTCCCTGGTAATGGATTCATCCGGAGCAAAAATGCTTTCGCTGCAGCCGCTTACTATTCCACTGGCAGCTGCCGCGGCTATGGCCTCCTTGGCCCAGTGCTGGGCGGTATCGTCAAACACTTTGCCATCCTTGACATTCAGCTTCAGGGCCTTGACCAGAATGCTGGTAAACTCTGCCCGGGTAATATTCTGCTCGGGCTTGAAGCTTCCGTCGGGATAGCCTCCGATAGCTGCGGAAGCCAGTAGTTCCTCAATGGCTTTCTGGGCCCAGTGTCCCTGGATATCGCTTAGTTTGACTACTTTACTATTCTCAATTGCTTTCTGTTCCGGGACGGTTGCCTTTTCCGCAGCTATAACCGCAAACTTGGTAAAATGTTTGGTCTGGCCACTAACCTGGCCTGCGGCCAGGTCTACTTTGATATTGGACAGGGGAAGCCATTTATTTGCCTTCTCATCCAGATAACAGATCCGGATATCATATTTGTTGCTATCTACTTTGGTCTTATCAAAACTGAGAGTAATGCTTACTGCTTTCTTAAACTCTCCGCTCTTATCTTTTTCTATCTCTACTACATCACTGATAAGTTTGCTCTTCTCCGCCAGGGGTAGTTGGGAAACATCCGCTACTTTTCTTACCTTTACCTTGAAATCCTGGTCAAAAGCCGCTGCCGGAATATCGATTCTGGCACCCTGCTCGTTAATAGTAGCGGCTTCCTGACCATATGACTTTTCATCTGCTGGAACAGCTGCTCCTCCCCCTGCTGTTGTGCCCGATGTGCTGAATTCGAAGCTCTGTTTGCTGCCCAGGGTGCTGCCGTTATTAGCCTCAATGCCTGCTTCCAGTTCCACTACATAAGCGGTGCCTGGTTTCAGGTTGTTAAACATAAGTTCAAGCCGGCGCAATTTAACGGCGTCATTTCCTGAGCCTTGTTTTATATAATTATAGTTGGAGTGTTTAACTTCAGTACCGCTGGCTTTTTCATAGACTCGAATCTTGTTCAGATTGCTGCTCAAGGTTTTGTCCATACCGTTGCCAAAGTCAAACTGCAAAAGGGTATCGCTCGGTGCAAGCTTTGCCTGGTTAAAGCTAAGAACAGTAAGGCCGCCAGGAGTTCCGCTGCCTGCTCCCCCACCGCTGCCGTCACCACTGCCACCGCCGCTATTGTTGCCATCACCACTGCCGCCACCACCATTGGCGCTTGGCTGCATTATTTTTTGCTCTAATTGGATATCGTTATAGCCGGCAGCTTTTACTACTATAATATAACTACGGGCTTCGTTGAATACTTCCGCATTAATTGTAATCTTGCCTTCATTTATACTGTACTTGGCGTTTGCCGATTGTCCATCGATACTTACATCAGAAATAGCCGTCCTCCAGGCAATATCATCACTAAAGGTGATATCAATGGCCTGGCCGATGGTATTATTCGTCAAATCGGCGGTTAAAACTGGCGGATCAATCTGCGTTACAGCTTCTAAAATAGTTTGAACTACTGTAGCATCTGTGTATCCCGGAGCTTTTACTACAATACTATAATCCCCGCTGGTAAGAAACACATCTGCATCTATACTTAATCTACCTTCCTCAATCCTATATTTACCTCTAATCGAGGAATCATTTACTTTTACATTACTTACCTTGTCTCTCCACAATGAATCATCCACAAAAGTAATATCAATGACATTGCCCCGCAGATTATCACTGCTATCAGCAATTAAGCTTGGAGCCTGAGAGGGTTCTCCTATTTGGATGCTAAAGCTTTCTACTGTTCCACCGTCGATGGATTTTAACTGTTTGGCCGGATCGCTACTTTTAACATAGTCAATAATAAGATTTTGCGCCCCGCTAGCTTTAGCCGCTAGTTCCAGCTTAATTTTCTCTGGGGTATTGGTTTTTACTACATTAGCAATAACAGCAGTATTACCATTAACCACTACCGTAAACTGCTCCTTCGTTCCGCTGGGGTCTGCCATCACCTTGTCAAAAGTAAGGCTGATATCCCCTTTGTTAGTTATTTCCGGAATAATCTCCGCCACCCAACCGCCAGTATCCAACTCTTCCGAAGCGGCTAACGACAGTTGCTCAGACGCCTGTACCTGAAAAATAGAGTTCTGGATATCCATAGCTTCTCCCCAAGATACCGGGAAAACAGTAAATAATAAAGACAAAACAAATAACCAGCCTACTCCCACAACCATTCGCAAATCTTTTAATCCCGTCAAACGCAATTCCCGTTCCCTCCTAAGCAAAACTCGCAAAATCCTCTTGCTTAATATATTCGTCTATAGCTACCAGGAATTCAAGCCCAATTATAACCAGGCGAAATATATATGTCCCCCGCATCCATAATAGTGAGCGGAGCGAACATCAGTGGTGCCCGCAGGGTGCTAAGCGGCTGGGCTCCTATTAATAAAGCAGGCGGCGGGTTATAATCCCCCGCCTCGTTGCAGCGCTGTGCTGAAACTGCTGCGCAGTTTCTTCCGCTGCTTAAACCAGGATCAAGCCCCGGGCCATGCCTGGCCATAGGGTTTTCACTTTATCCCCGGTTGTTTTGTTTACTTATCTGCCGTATTAAAGTGAAATAAGTTGAAGAATAATATATTTTGGGGAGGTAGAGAATTTTGAAACGAAAAGTTGCATGGTTGATTCTGTTGTGTTTCTCCCTGGGGATGCTTTTGATGAGCGGATGTGCTGCCAAAACTCCAGCCCCGGAAAGCAGCGGCGATGATTCCTGGACTAAGATCAAGGACAAAGGCTACTTTGTGATGGGCCTGGACGATGCGTTCCCGCCCATGGGCTTCCGGGATGAAGCGAATGAAATTGTAGGTTTTGACATTGACCTGGCCAAGGAAGTGGCCCGGCGTCTGGGTGTGGAAGTCCAGTTCCAGTCCATAGTTTGGGATACCAAGAAAGAAGAACTGAACAGTGGCAATATTGATGTGGTATGGAATGGATTTACCATTAACGAGGAAAGGAAGAAGGACTTTCTCTTCTCCAAACCCTACATATCCGACCGGCAGATTATTGTGGTAAGGGCTGACTCGGATATTGCCGGCAAGGCGGACCTGGCGGGCAAAAAAATCGGCATTCAGGCTGCCAGCAGCGCCAATGAAGCAGTCGAGGCCGATAAGGAAACCTTCGAAGTGATTAAGGACAACTTGCTGCAGTTTGAGAGCAATGACCTGGCCCTGCGTGACCTCAAGGGAGGCGGGGTTGAAGCCGTAGTGGTTGATGAAGTGGTTGGTCGTTATTATCTTTCCAAACACCCCGGCGATTACAAGGTATTAAAAGATAATTTCGGCCTGGAAGATTTCGGGGTAGGTTTCCGCCTGGATGACAAGGCTTTCCACGCTGAAGTGGAAAAAGCTCTGGATGAAATGAAGGCAGATGGAACAGCCGCCAAAATTTCGGAGAAGTGGTTCGGAGAAGACATCATTAACAAATAGCCGTGAACAACTTGAATCTGATATAATTGAGCAGGACAGGCTAACAATTACTATTGTTAGCCTGTTGTTTAAGCAGTTTCAACGCAGCGCTGCAACAAGGCGGGGGATTAGAACCCACCGCCTGTTTTGTTAATAGGCGACCGCTTGGCGGGGGATGTATTTCGCCTCGTTATGTGTGCAAAGTAAGAGATAGAGGAGTCTTTATGGATTATATTATTATGCTGCTCCCATCCATGTTGAAGGGTTTGACCGTAACCCTGAAACTTTTCAGCATAACATTGGTAATGGCTCTGCCCCTGGGGGTAATCATGGGTATGGCCCGCATTTCCAGTTTCAGCCCCCTGCGCTGGTTTATGGAATTCTATGTCTGGCTGTTTCGCGGAACTCCCTTGCTACTGCAGCTTTTGTTTATGTATTTTGGCTTGATGACCTTGGGTTTGCGGCCGGAACGGGAAATGGCCGCCTACCTCGCTTTTGTGTTGAACTATTCCGCTTATTTGGCCGAGATTTTTCGGGCTGGTATTCAATCCATAGATAGAGGGCAGTACGAGGCTGCTGACGTGCTGGGATTAAGCCGTTACCAGACCATGAAGAACATCATTTTGCCTCAGGTCTTCAAGCGAGTCTTGCCACCTATTGGCAATGAGGTTATTAACCTGGTAAAAGACACCGCCCTGGTCTATGTTCTGGCCATAAGCGAGCTATCGCGGGTAGCCCGGACTCATGTAATGCGGGATGATACTTTCATCCCATTTTTAATTGCGGCCATTTTCTACCTGATGATGACAGGCATGGTGCAACGCTTTTTTAAATGGCTGGAGTTGCGCTACGATTATTTTCATTAGTCCGGCGGTTAAAATGTCAACATACGAGGAGAAACGGATATGTATATATTGCAAGCTATTGACATTCATAAAAATTTCGGCAGCCTGGGTGTTCTGCACGGGGTAACCTTGCAGGTGCAGAAAGGTGAGGTTATTGCCATCATCGGTCCCTCCGGTTCCGGGAAAAGTACCCTTCTGCGCTGCTTAAACCACCTGGAAAGGATCGATAGCGGCCGGATTGAAATCGAAGGGGAGACTATAGCCCAAAACAACAGCGAAGGCCAGGCGGTATACAGCAGCGAGGCGAAAATCACGCAAGCGCGCCGCAAAATGGGTATGGTGTTTCAGAATTTTAATCTCTTCCCCCATAAATCAGTGATGGAAAATTTGATAATGGCGCCGACCCGGGTTAAAAATATGGACAAGGCTGAGGCGGAAGAGAGCGCTCGCTTGCTCCTGGCCAAAGTAGGGCTCTCCCAGAAGGCAGACAATTATCCTTTTGAACTCTCGGGCGGGCAGCAGCAACGGGTGGCGATTGCCCGCGCCCTGGCTATGAATCCTGACATCATGTGCTTTGATGAACCCACCTCCGCCCTGGATCCGGAATTAACCGGAGAGGTGCTTATGGTTATGAAAGACCTGGCCCTGGAGGATATGACCATGGTAGTGGTTACCCACGAAATCGGCTTTGCCCGCGAGGTAGCCGACCGGGTAATCTTTATGGACGAGGGGGTAATCATGGAAGAAGGGCAGGCCGAAGAAGTCCTTCTGAATCCCCGGCAGGAAAGAACCAGCGCTTTCTTAAGCAAAGTCCTGATGGCCCGTTAAGAGAAATGACCATAAACAAATGCTCATGAATTTTATCTGTTGATTGCCTTTTATCAAAGAGAACTATCCTTTATACTAAAAGATAGTTCTCTTTTTTCACAGTTGACTCCACTGCAAAAACCCCTTTTGTTGTATAAGGGTTGCATAATATACAAAGCGAGCGTTGGCGAGCGGTATATTTATGCAAGCCAATGAATATTAATAATATTTTGCAATAGAATCACAGTTGAAAGAAAATTTGAAGGAGTTATCCGATGGATCGTTCCGCTAGAATGCGTAACCAGCATATAGGGAAACTACTGTGGAACTTTTCCCTGCCGACTATTGTCGGTATGCTGGTCAGTTCACTATATAATGTCATAGCCCGGATATTTGTGGGCCGGGGGATAGGGTCGCTGGCCATAGCAGCAACCACGGTGGCCTTTCCCATTATGATTTTGCTTATGGCCGTTTCTCTCTTAATTGGAGTAGGTGCCACCGCTTTGATTTCCCTTAAGCTGGGAGAGCAAAAGAAGGATGAAGCCGAGAAAGTAGCGGGAACTGCCATGACCATGTTAATCCTGTTGCCAGCAGCCCTGGCGCTGTTGTTCCTGTTGTTTGCGGAACCAATACTAATTAGTTTTGGAGCCAGTGCCGCTGTGCTTCCCTATGCCCGCGACTTCACCCAGATCATTATGCTGGGGTCGGTATTCGGCTCTATCAGTATGGGCATGAATAACTTCATCCGGGCGGAAGGTAATCCAGCCATGGCAATGTATACCCAGATACTGGGGGCAGTAGTAAGCGTAGCCTTAAACTATGTTTTTATATTTATCTTCCACTGGGGGATAAAGGGGTCCGCTCTGGCCACTATATTAGCCCAATTGATTTCAGCCATCTGGGTATTAAGCTATTTTTTCACCGGCAGGAGCCTGGTGAAAATTCACTGGAAAAACCTGAAGCCTGCCTGGCCGGTATTGAGCAGTATTATGGCTATTGGTTTTGCGCCTTTTGCTATGCAGACGGCCGCCTGTATCCAGCAGCTCATACTAAACCATACTTTGATGTTTTATGGCGGCGATCTGGCCCTGGCCGCTATCGGCATTGTAATGAGCATATCCATGCTGCTGGTTATGCCGGTACTGGGCTTGGGCCAAGGGGCGCAACCGATTATCGGCTATAATTACGGAGCCCGTCAATACCAACGGGTGCGGGAAACTTGGAAAACCGCGGTTTTGGCCGGTACGGGTATAGCAGTAGCGGGATATCTGGCTCTTCATATCTGGCCACTGCAATTAGTAGGCCTGTTTAGCAAGGGAGATACCGCCCTTACCACCATGACGGTTCATGCTATGTTAACTTTCTTTGCCCTGCTGCCGGTAGTGGGGTTTCAGGTTGTGAGTTCCATGTATTTTCAAGCCGTGGGCAAAGCCAGGCAGGCCGCAATCCTCAGCCTGTCAAGGCAATTTTTGATTTTTATTCCCCTGCTCCTGATTTTACCGCGTTTTTGGGGTATTGATGGGGTGTGGAGAACTGCTCCTATTGCTGATGGCCTGTCAGTAGCATTAACCGCTGGCTTTATCCTTTTTGAAATGAAGAAAATACGGCAGGAGGAAGCCCAGGAGCCCAGAGGAGGAGGAGGCGAAACCACTCCGTCTGGGACTTTCGAAAACCTGGCTTGAAGCTGATCGCCATAATATCTCAATGGAAACCGATCTTGCAACATTTTTTGTGAAGCAAGACTATGCCACCCTCAAAGAAGAGATAGACCGCTTTTTGACGGGAGTTCCGCCGGTTTTAATTGGCATACTGGGCGGCGCTGACTGGCTCAGTCCTGCATCCCCTGCATTATTATCTATAATATTTTGAGCGTTTTTTCTTTTGTCGCAATATATTTTGCTTTTCATTACCGGTTAGTACTTTTTCTGTCTCCTGTAGCTCGCTTATTTCATTTGTCTGGTCTTCCTCCAAGCTTGTTTCTTGTATTGCGGTATCTTCCGGTATTTCGCTTATCTCTGTCATTTCGGGCTGATCAGGCATTTCGGCATTCTCCTGTAACTCCGCTTTATCCTCCGTTTCAGGCTTATCGGGTGCTGTCGATGTTTCCGGCATCTCTTCTATTTCCGCTGTATTTTCTATTTTCATTTTCGGCATCTCTGCTGTTTCCGTTATCTCCGCTATTTCTGTTTCCTGGAGTTCAAGGGATTCTTTTTCTTCTATGCTTGGCGCTGGTTCATTTTCCACTGTTGCGGGATTTTCCGGCAGGTCTTGTGCTTTTTCTATGGTTCTCTCGTAAGGAATTGAACTAAGATGTGATTTTACCATAATAAAAGAATTACTACAGAATGGACAAACTTTGTCATTTGATAAGGGAGTAGTAAATTTGCTCCACTCTTTACAGGACTGGCATAACAACCAATATGCCATAAATATTGACTCCTTTCCTTAAAAGCTCGTGAAAAATCAATCATCATTTTAATAATATTTATGGCTATTAAATTATAATATTACCATGATTTATGCCAAAGAATGTGGAAAAAAAAGTAACGAGGCGGGGGATTAGAACCCGCCGCCTGTTCTGTTAATAGGAACCGACCGCTTAGCGGGGGACATATTTCACCTCGTTATAAACTGCTAATTGAAATGGACTGGAGAAAGACTCTTATTAGCATTTCTGGTTGTTGTAGACTATTACTCTTTTATCTTTCTCCCTCAGTCGCTGTTCCGTATGAAGCATACTGATGTTTATGGAAAACACATTGCCGGTGGTCATTAGATAATCAAAAAGCATAAAGAGGCTAGCTGCCATCGCCAATCCTTCGAGAGGGATAGTGAAGCGCTTAAAGATAATCGTAAAAAGAAAGATACCCATCCCCTGAACCGGGGGGACGGCTACGGACAAAATCACACAAAGCAGAACCATGGACACGACATCTGCCGCAGTGAAAGTGAGCGAATAAAAATTGCCTACAAACAATGTCATTAATAATAAGACCGGCACCACAAACGGTTTGGCAAACAGGGCCCCCACAGGAATGGAGAAGTTCGCCAGATAGTCACGAATCCCCTGTTTGTTACTGGCGATCATGCTATGGGGTGCAAAGGTGGCACTTGAACTGGCGGTGGATAATGCAATCAGCAGAACTGGCCCGATTGTCTTTATGTACTGTAGGGGATTTTGTTTTTCAATTAAGGCCACACTTAAGAGGCAAAGTAAAACAATAAGTAGAAAACATATGCATATAAGTACAACCACAGCGATAGAACTGAGAAGCACCCTGCCATCGCCGGACAACAACATGTCAAAAATGCAAATGAATATCACCCATGGCATCAGGGAACATATGGCATCCAACAAGGTAGAAAAAATTAAATTAGATTCGCTTACCACCTTGCTTATAACCGGAAAGCGTCCTTTATAGACCAGCATAGTAATACCGGTTATGACAGCCAGGAAAATGGTTTGCAAGGTGTTACCGTCCAAAAAGGACTGAAAGATGTTTGAAGGTATGATATCAAACAGCATTTTGGCGATTTGCGTCCAAATGTTTACTTCATTAACGCCCGTAGAAGCACCATTCTGCAGGGGGAAATAAATCATCCCTGCCAGTACGGCAATTACTGCCGACATTGCCGTCAGTCCCAAAAACCAGCTAAACAGGATACGGAAAATACGTTTCATCTGGGCGATATTCTCCATGTTAAAAATACTGGCAATCACCGACAGGAAGAGAAAAGGGATGACGATCGCATTCAACAAGCCGAAAAAAGCTTTACTCAAGGGGATCAATATTGAGGCGCTCAGGCCTGGCCCTAAAGACGGGGCGAAGCGGTTGACTATCAGCCCACAGATTATGGCAGCGGCAAGGGCGAAAATAATGAGAATAACCGGATTGGTTCCTTTTTCCTTGAGCGTAAAGGTAATGACATTATATCCATTTTCATAGCTATAGGTAACGGTGGAAAGCCCAATTAGTATATTTTGACCAATGAAGCTGAATTCCGTTTCATCCTCTTCTTCATCAGATATGGCAAGAGGATTGGATTGTGCCCCTCTATACGATAATGACAGGGAAATGGTTTTAAAGCGTTTTCGCACATTGATCTGGAGAATATCGCCTTCGTTAGCAGTTTCCGTCCAGTACACCATCGTTTCTTCCGTAAAGAGTTGAGCTCGAACCATATCACGATCGGTGCATTTGTATTGTTTTAATATATCACGAACATAATCGCCGGCGCTTTCTATACTTGCTATCTCCAGCCTGAAATCTCTTTTGTCTTTCATTTTAAGTTGCACATCCTGCTTGCTCAATTTAAATCCCCGATAAGCCAAGGATTAGTTTTAATATTAACAGTATTAACCAAAAACAAAACACCTGCAACAGTTATTTGACCGCAAATATTAAATTTTTCCATAAGTTAGGGATTCGAGAGTCGCTTATAGTATTTGTCATGGATTTGTGACCATGGATGGGAGGTTAGCGCGTACCCCTTGAGCCGCGAGACAAGCCGCAGGTGTTGCCCATGCGAAGACTGCGAGCGGTATATTTATACAAACCAATGAATATTTGTAACTTATTGCAGTAGAGTCAGTTTAATGTTGTGACGGGAGGAATTGCAGGTGAAGAAGCGGTGACCGGTACCTTAATAAATGCCGGGGCCATTGTAGCGGCGGGAGCTGTTGGTCTGCTGCTGCGCCGGGGAATACCGGAAAACATTTCCCGCTCCCTGCAGGATGCCATGGGCCTTCTAATCCTCATAATTGGGATTCAGTATGGGCTCAAGACCGAGAACCTGGTAGTTGTTGGTCTCAGCCTGGCTCTGGGGACGGTTTTCGGGGAATGGAGGAATTGGGAGGGCAAGCTGGAGAATACCGGGAAAAGGCTGGAAAGGCTGCTGGGGCAGGAAGAAAATCTCTTTGTAAAGGGCTTCGTTTCCGCCACCCTGGTCTTTTGTGTCGGCGCCATGGCCATCCTGGGAGCTTTGCAGGATGGTTTGACCCATAATTATGATATACTGCTGGTAAAATCCATGCTGGACGGGATAATGGCTATGATATTTGCGGCCAGTATGGGTGTAGGGGTACTTTTCTCCGCTCTTCCCCTCCTGCTTTATCAAGGAGCCATCAGCCTGGGAGCAGGGTTTTTGAAGCCTTTACTTACTGATCCCGTCATAAATAACCTGACCGGTCTGGGGGGAATTATCATAGCTGGGATAGGGCTCAACACCCTGGGCCTGGCCCGCATCCGTTTGGCGAACCTGCTACCCGGTCTTCTGCTGGTTCCGCTGCTGATGTTCTTGTTTAAATGAGGAGTATCCTTGTATACATGCCCTTTTACCAGTAAAATTATTAGGTTTAGACCAGGGCATTTGATATAATATTGAACATAAATGTTTTAAGCGACAAGGGGGTAGCTTGATGGCGCTTTCACCTGAAGAAGTAAATCATGTGGCTATGCTGGCTCGTCTGGCCTTAAGCGAAGATGAGAAAACCGCCTTTGCGGAGCAATTAAGTTTGATATTGGATTATGTGGAAAGACTGAACGAGCTTGACACCGGGGAGGTAGAGCCATTGATTCATATATTGCCTGTCTTTAATGTCCTGCGCCCGGATGAGGCCCTTCCCGGCTCCTCCCAGGAAGAAATTCTATCTAATGCTCCCCTGGTAGAAGATGGCCAGTACAAAGTCCCCAGGATAATATAGGGAGGTTTTCGCCAGTGGATTTATACAAGCTTACGGTTCATGAATTGCAGGATAAACTGCTCGCCGGGGAAATATCTTCCGAGGATATTGTAAAGTCCCTTTTTTCCCGGATTGCTGTCGTGGAGGAAAAAGCGCAGGCTTTTATTACTTTATGTGAAGAAACGGCCTGGGAAAGCGCGCGCAGGATTGACCAGCAGGGTGAATATGGTGGAATTAAAGGTATTCCCTATGGGTTAAAAGACCTTTTCTGCACTCGGGGCATTAAAACCACCTGTGCTTCCAGGATGTTGGAAAATTTCGTACCCAGCTATGAATCAACCGCCAGCAAGCTCCTCAATGAAAAGGGCGGGATACTCTTGGGTAAATTGAATTTAGATGAGTTCGCCATGGGCTCTTCTACTGAGCAATCGGCCTTTTTCCCCAGTCGTAATCCCTGGGACTGGGAAAGGGTCCCTGGAGGCTCTTCCGGTGGTTGTGCCGCCGCCGTAGCTGCCGGGGAAATACCTTTTGCCCTGGCTAGCGATACCGGAGGCTCCATTCGCCAACCGGCGTCCTATTGCGGTATAGTTGGACTAAAACCGACCTATGGACGGGTTTCCCGCTGGGGGGTAGCGGCCTTTGCTTCTTCCCTGGACCAGGTAGGTATATTATCTCGTAATGTACGCGATTGCGCTTTAATACTTAAAATTATTGCCGGCAAGGATCTACTTGATGCTAGCAGCGCCGATATCGAAGTTCCCGATTACAGCGCTTTTTTGGATGGGGAAGTAAAGGGGATGAGAATAGCCTATCCCCGGGAGTACTTCCGGCAGGGGGTGACGGAAAGTATCCGGACAGCGGTGATGAAAGCCCTGCGGAAATTTGAAGAACTGGGGGCTATAGTGGAAGAAGTATCGCTCCCGCATAGCGAATATGCTCTGCCGGCCTATTTTATTGTGGCTCCGGCCGAGGCCAGTACCAACCTGGCCCGCTTTGATGGAGTCAGATACGGCTGGCGCGATGGTGAAGCCGCTAATGTGGCAGATATGTTTTCTCTATCCCGGGCCCAGGGCTTCGGGCCGGAAGTAAAAAGAAGGATAATGCTGGGAACTTATGCTTTGAGTTCAGGCTATTATGATGCCTATTACCTTAAAGCCATGAAAGTAAGAAGATTGATAGCCGCGGATTTTGCCGAGGTTTTCCGGGATTTTGACCTCATAGTATCACCAACTACTCCGACTACAGCTTTCCAATTGGGAGAGCAGATTGATGATACCCTGACCCTTTATATGAATGATGCTCTTACCGTTCCGGTAAACATGGCCGGACTACCCGGCATTTCGATTCCCTGTGCTTTGGATGATGGTTTGCCGGTGGGTATGCAGCTTATTGGCCGGGCCTTTGATGAGGCCACCCTGTTAAAAGCCGCCTATGCCTTTGAGCAAAACACTGATTATCACCGGCTTACACCGGTTCCGGGGGGTGGAATTAATGAGTAAGGAATTCGAGACGGTAATTGGACTGGAAGTACATGCGGAATTAAAGACCGAGTCCAAGATTTTTTGTTCCTGTTCCACAGCTTTCGGGGCGGAACCCAATAGCCAGGTTTGCCCGTTTTGTGCAGGTTTTCCCGGTGCTTTGCCGGTGCTGAATGAAAAGGTGTTGGAGCTGGCCATTAGAACGGGGATAGCTTTAAATTGTGAAATACCGGAATATTGCAAGTTTGACCGCAAGAACTATTTTTATCCCGATTTACCGGCGGCTTATCAGATTTCCCAGTTTGACCAGCCTGTTTGTAAAAACGGTTATCTGGAAATTGACCTGGATGGAGAAATCAAGAGAATAAGAATAAACCGGGCCCATATGGAAGAGGATGCGGGGAAACTGGTGCACCAGGGTGATATAACTACCACTCCCTTTTCCCTGGTGGATCTCAACCGTTGTGGCATAGGCCTGCTGGAGATAGTATCGGAACCGGATATGCGCAGTGCCCGTGAAGCCAGGGCCTACCTGGAAAAACTGCGGTCGATTTTATTATTTGCCGGGGTATCCGATTGCAAGATGCAGGAAGGTTCCCTGCGTTGTGACGCCAATATATCGGTACGACCGGCAGGACAAGAGGAACTTGGTACCAGAACCGAAATCAAGAATCTGAATTCCTTCCGTTCGCTGGAACGGGCTATTGAATATGAAGCCAGGAGGCATGTGGAAGCCATTGAAGATGGTGAGGAACTGCTGCAGGAAACCAGAACCTGGGATGAGGAGAAACAGCTCACCCGCTCCATGCGCAGCAAAGAGGAAGCCGATGACTACAGGTATTTTCCGGACCCCGATTTGCCCCCGCTTAGAATCAGCCGGGAAAGGATAGAAGAGATACGGCGACAAATGCCGGAACTGCCGGATGCGGCTCAGGAAAGACTGGTGGAGACTTATGGCCTCCCCCATTATGATGCGGCTATACTTACGACCACTCCTGATTACCTGGAATTCTTCGACCGGGTAATAAAAATCTATCCCGATGCCAAAGTGGTGTCCAACTGGATGATGAGCGAATTGAACAAGTATTTAAACCAGAGCAACCTGGAAATATCCGATTGTTTGCTTAAACCGGAGAAACTGGCGGAAATGCTCCAGCTTATTGATGACGGGACTATAAGCGGCAAGATGGCCAAAACTGTATTTGCAGAAATGTTTAATAGCGGCAAGAGCGCTCCGGAAGTGGTAAAGGAAAAGGGTATGGTACAGATATCGGATGAGAAGGCCCTTTCCGCTATTATTGAGAGTATTGTCAACGGCAACCCGAAAGTAGTGGAGGATTACCGCAACGGCAAGGAAAAAGCTTTTGGCTTTTTTGTCGGTCAGGTTATGAAGGCTACCCGGGGGCAGGCCAACCCCGCTGTGGTTAATAAATTATTGAAAGAAAAGTTAAAGTGACGAATTTCTTAACATAAATAAGCGCGATTCTATGGCAAAAACTCTTTTTGTTGCATGGGATTGCATAAATATGCAAAGCGAGCGTTGGCGAAGCATGGATGCTTCACCCTTCACCCTTCGGGTACGCCTGGTGTTCCACCCTGAGGGTGTCACTAATAAGGTTGCCTCCCATGGACGGGAGATTGGCGCGGTACCCCTTGAGCCGCGAGACAAGCCGTTGGTGTTGCCCATGCGTAGCGCCCTGTCGGGCACAACTGATGCTCCCTGCGGTCGCTATTAAGGACGCTGGAGCGGAATATTTATGCAAGCTAATGCATAATTATTACTTTTTGCAGCGGAATCAAAATCAAATGTTTTTTAAAAGATTGACCATCTCGATGGCAGTGATGGCAGCATCTACACCTTTGTTGCCGGCTTTGGTGCCAGCACGCTCGATAGCCTGTTCAATTGTATCAGCAGTTATAACTCCATAAACCACAGGAATACCGGAGTTAAGCCCCACCTGGGCTATACCTTTGGTTACTTCCGCCGAAACATACTCGAAATGTGGAGTAGCACCGCGGATTACCGCCCCCAGGCAGATTACCGCATCGTATGCCTTTTGCGTCATTTTTTGGGCTACCAGCGGCATTTCAAATGCCCCCGGCACCCAGACAATATCGATATCTTCCTGATTTACTTCATGGCGGGTCAAGGCATCCATACAGCCTGATAAAAGTTTGTTGGTGATAAACTCGTTGAAGCGGGAAACAATAATTGCCATCCTCTGCCCTTTTCCAATTAGTTTGCCTTCAATAATTCTGCCCAAAACTAATACCTCCAAACATAAAATGTTTTTGTCTTGAATATTTATGCAATCCTTCTGCAAGAAAGGATTTTGGCAGTAGAGTCTATAAATGCAGTTCCAGCCTTTCTATAGACTGGCCAAGAGGTGCCCCATTTTTTCTTTTTTGGTTCTCAGATATCGCGTATTTTCAGGTTTATGGGGCATTTCAATAGCAACTCTTTCCACCACTTCCAGACCATAGCCCTCTAAACCCCTTATCTTTTTGGGATTGTTGGTCATAAGACGCATTTTGCGTACTCCCAAGTCTACCAGTATCTGCGCTCCAATGCCATAATCCCTGAGGTCGGCTGGGAAGCCCAGTTCTAAATTGGCTTCGACCGTGTCCCGGCCATTATCCTGAAGCTTGTAAGCCTTTATCTTGTTTAGAAGGCCTATTCCCCGGCCTTCTTGTCGCATATAGAGCAAAACTCCTTTTCCCTCACTGGCAATCATACTCATAGCCGTTTCTAATTGTTCTCCGCAATCACAGCGCCGGGAGCCAAATACATCCCCGGTAAGACACTCGGAATGCACCCTGACCAGTATGGGTTCGTCTTCTTCCCATTCCCCTTTGACCAGGGCTATATGACCTTTATTATCCAATAAAGATTCATAAGCTACCGCCACAAAATCACCGTACATGGTAGGAAGTTGGGCATCAGTTACCCTTACCACCAACTTCTCCTTCCGCCGCCGGTATTCAATCAAATCAGCAATACTGGCCAGTTTAAGATTGTGTTGACGGGCAAATTCCAGCAACTGGGGCAGGCGGGCCATGGTTCCGTCTTGATTCATTACTTCACAGATAACCGCCGCCGGGTAAAGCCCGGCCAGACGGGTAAGGTCAATGGAACCTTCGGTATGTCCCGCTCTTCTCAGAACCCCTCCCTCTCTGTAGCGCAAGGGAAAAATATGTCCTGGCTTCCGAAAATCATTGGGCTTACTGACCGGATCAATTAAGGCCTTTACCGTTGCGGCTCTTTCAAAAGCGGAAATACCAGTGGTAGTTCCCCGGTAATCAACCGTAACGGTAAAGGCGGTTTCATGATTATCGGTATTTTCTGTGACCATATCATGTATTTCCAGTTCATCCAATCTCTTGCCGGTAATTGGCATGCAGATAAGTCCTTTGGCATGGGTAGCCATAAAATTAATGGCTTCAGGGCCGGCCTTTTCCGCCGCTATAATTACATCTCCTTCGTTTTCCCGGTCTTCATCATCGACCAGAACAATCAGTTTCCCCTCTTTCATGTCCTGAATAACCTCTTCTATACTGCTGAACAAATCCATTACCTCCTTTTATGCAAAACCATTTTCGGCCAAAAAGCTTATACTAAGACGAGATGATTCCCTTTCGTTTTTTTCTGAAAACAGCAATTTCTCTACATAACGCCCAATAATATCACTCTCCAGGTTAACCATATCCCCTATGTTTTTTCGCGCCAGGGTAGTATTTTGAGCGCTGTGGGGAATTAAAGAGACGGTAAAACTATCTGAGAACACATCAATTACGGTAAGGCTAATGCCATCAATAGCAATTGAACCTTTGGGAACCGTATATTTTAAAACACTGGACGGGGCCTCGATACGAAAGATTATTGCTATGTCCAGTTGTTCTTTCTGTTTAATTATACCTAGTGCATCAACATGTCCTTGTACCAGGTGACCACCCAGCCGGTCGCTTAACCGTAAAGCTCTTTCCAGATTTACCGGACTTGCGATTTGCAGGAATTTCAAACTGCTCCTATCCATAGTCTCGGGCATAAGATCACAGGTAAAATCCGTTTTGGAAAAATCCGTAACCGTAAGGCAAACCCCGTTAACAGCAATGCTGTCGCCAATTTTCACATCGGACAAAACTTTTTCCGCCGCAATCCGGAGCTGAATAGAGCGTTTTCCTCGTATAATCTGTTTTATGCTTCCTATTTCTTCAATAAGCCCGGTAAAAATGGAACGCACCTCCTGCCTGTATTCCTCAAATATAGCCGCTTATTAATATATCGTCTTCAAAGTGCCTGGTTGAAAGGGACTTCAGCTTAATAGCCTGATTCATAATTTTTATACCTTCCCCACCCAGTGGAGATGGTGAAGATTTTCCGCCAATAATTTTAGGGGCGATAAACCAGTATAGCTTATCCACCAGTTGCTTTTCTAGCATATAGCTGTTTATCTCAGCGCCGCCTTCCAACAATACGCTAATTATCTCCATTTTCCCCAGGATATCCAGAGCTTCTTCTATATTCAGACGCTCCGGATTGCCCCCCAGCTCAATAATCTGAAGGCCACATTCCCGTAATGAATTGGCCTTTTCCTGATCAGCGTTTTCCGCTGTAAATACCAGAGTTCGTTGTTCATGGCCAGTTCTGGCAATATTACTATCCAGGGGCATGTCCAGCCTACCATCAATGATTATTCTCACCGGGTCTCTTTTTCCTTCCAGCTCCAATCGAGTATTTAAACGAGGATCATCTTTTAATACCGTACCAATCCCGACCATTATGCCATCATAAATGTTCCTCAGTTGATGGACATATTCCCGAGAAGCTGTTCCGGTAATCCACCTGGAGTCTCCGCTGCTGCTGGCGATTTTTCCATCCAGGGTCATAGCTACTTTTAAGCTAACAAATGGTCTTCCGCCCTGTATGTATTTGAAAAAGAATTCATTTAGCTCTCGGGCCTCTTCGGCCAGTACTCCCACTCTGGTTTTTATTCCTGCTTCTTGAAGAATCTGAACCCCCCTGCCGCTAACTTGAGGATTGGGGTCCAGGGTAGCAATAACCACTTCGGCTACTGCGGCCTCTACCAGCGCCAAAGCACAGGGAGCTGTCCGGCCATAGTGACTGCAGGGCTCCAGGTTGACATAGATGCTGGCCCCTTTAGCCCTTTCCCGACCGGCAGCATTCAAAGCATTAATCTCAGCGTGAGGGGTTCCCGCCTTCTGATGGCAACCTTCCCCTATTATTTGGCCGTCCTTAACCACTACCGCTCCCACCAGGGGATTGGGACTGGTTCGACCACGGGCTCTTGCGGCTAGTTCCAGGGCCCTTCGCATAAATCTCTGATCAGCATTATTCGTCATGGGCACCTCAAATAGATTAAATTCGATTCAATTGCATAAAGTTATTAAAATTTATTGGTTTGTATAAATATACCGCTCGCCAACGCTTGCTTTGTATATTTATGCAACCCTTACGCAACAAAAGGGGTCTTTGCAGTTGTGTCAAATTAATACTTAAAACAAAAAACCCGATATTCATCGGGTGAAAATGGGCAAGTTTAAACGTGAGTATTTAGACATACTCCGCTCAACCTTCTCCTCTCATCCAGACTTTTACTGTCGGCACCGGAATTTCACCGATTCCTGCCCCGGAGGGCTCACGGGCTGTACCGTCGATAGGGAATTCCACCCATCCCCGAAGAAAGTTCGCATATTAATTTTAACTAATAGTAGCATCACCATCGGCAATGGTCAAGAGCTGCCAAGGTTTTTCAAACTCTTTACCGCTGCTCCCGGTTCCGGGGACTTGAAAACATAGGAACCAGCAACCAGCACATTGCAACCTGCCTGCACCACCTGTCTTCCCGTTTCCAGGTTTATTCCTCCATCTACTTGAAGATAGGCTGGAGAGCCAGTGCTCTCCAGCAGTTTCCTGGCTTTATTAATTTTATCCAATACTCCGGGAATAAAGCTCTGACCCCCGAAACCTGGATTAACACTCATTAGTAAAAGCAGATCCAGCTCAGAAATTATGTCCTCCAGCAGCATTATCGATGAAGCGGGATTAAGGGCTACTCCTGCTTTAATTCCTGCATCTTTTATCATATGTACCACCCGGTGCAAATGAGGACAGCTTTCATAATGTACCGTTAAAAGGTCAGCGCCGGCTTCTACAAAAGCAGCTATCAAGGATTCGGGTTTCTCCACCATGAGGTGAATATCAAAGAACAGCTCTGATCGGGAGCGAATATCAGCTACTACCTGGGGTCCAATAGTAAGGTTGGGTACAAAATGACCATCCATTACATCTACATGCAGCCAATCGGTTCCAGCTTCTTCTACCTTTCGAATATCTTCCCCCAGGTGAGCAAAATTCGCTGATAATATTGACGGAGCAACTAATATCACTTGTAGCTTCTCTCCTTTGCCAAGATTTCTTCCAGTATGGAAATATAATTGTTATAGCGGCTCTGAGCAATTAAGCCCTCATTAACGGCATCTTTTACTGCACATTCCTTTTCCCCATGATGAAGACAATCATTGAATTTGCATTCTCCGGTGAGCAAGCTCAAATCGTTAAAATAAGCAGCCAACTCCGAACTTTTTATTGCTGGAATCTCTATTTGGCTAAAGCCTGGGGTATCGGCTATCCAACCCCCGGATTCCAGTGGGTAAAGTTCAACATGCCGGGTGGTATGTTTCCCGCGATCTACTTTTTTGCTCAATTCCTGGGTTTTTACTGAAATACCATCTACCAGTGCATTTAGCAAGCTGGACTTGCCCGCCCCGGAGGGCCCGGCAAAAACAGTAATCTTATTCTCTATAACTATTCGCAAAGTATCTATACCCGTCTTTTTAATAGCGGAAGTTTTAATCAGAGGAAGGCCCATCTGAGGATAATAATCCTCAATAAAGACAGATTTCGCATCTGGAGGCAAATCTGATTTATTAAGTAGAATCTGTGGGGTAATACTATAAAAACTGGCCAGCAACAATAACTTGTCCAAAAGAATAAGGCTGGGTGCTGGTTGCTTACAGGCCATTATTATTAACAGGAGATTAACATTAGCTATTCTGGGACGGTATAGCTCGTTTTTACGGGGAATTATGCTTTCTAAAATACCCTTTCCCGCTTCCAGAGGAGTAAATCTAACCCTATCTCCAGTAAAAACAGGGTCCTTGATCTTGCCCCGGAGTTTGCACTCATATATCTGGTATTGCTCATCCTGGACATAATAGAATCCGCTGTATCTTTTTAAAACCAATCCTTCGGCTTTATTAGCGGTCATAAATCTCCTCCCTTGGAATAGAAAATATAGTCAGATTCATCCTCATTTTCTTACTAACCACCCATGACCTGGCACTCAGTGTCAATTATATCCATTAACGCGAAGTAATTTGCCTGAGTTTGGGGCATTCGGTCCTCTGATTTCCGCCTTCTGTCATCCGTCATCCGACGCCTGGCGACCGACAACTTTCCTTACTACCCCCTATGGTCCGACCGATGAAAGTGAACAGGGTCTGGGCTATAGCTTTATGGTTTTATAGAATTTTCCGTTTAAATGAATTTCCAGCTCTCCGCTTCCATAATATCTCACCGCTGCATATACCGTATCACCGGCCCGGTGCAATTCTTCATAAACCTGCCTTTTCCCCTGACTATCCTTAACGCTAATGAGCACTTTATAATAATCCTGCTCCAGGGGAAGAGAAAACTCAATATCTTTGACCTTGGGCTGCGGCCCAGGTCCCTGGCTGACAGTTAAAGCTATGCTGCTGTTCTCATCCACCAGAACGCCTGTTTCAATTTCCTGGCTGCAAACCTGATCAGAATAGTATTCACTGCTTGGTTGATATTTTACCTCACCAGGCAAGAGTTTGTTTTCCTGCAGTTTATTACTGGCTTCCTTGAGGCTCAGGCCCAGCAGTTTAGGCATAGCTACTTTTTCCGGGGTCTTTCCTTGGCTGACCATGAGGTCAACCTTGCTGCCTTTTTTAATTCGACTCCCTGCTTCTGGATTCTGTGATATAACTACATCTGCTTCGTATTTATCATCATAAATCTTTTCTGTTCTCCCCAGTTCCAAGCCCTCATTCCTCAGCTTGATTTCAGCATCAATAAGCTTAAATCCTCTCAGAGAGGGTGTCTTCTGCAGTTCTGAGCCCTTGCTCATCTTAACTTTAATTTCCCGCCCCTCTTTAACCTTTTGTTCGGGGCTGGGATTTTGGAAAAAGATTATATTTTTATCGTATTCATCATTAAATTCTTGGATTACGCTCATGCTCAAGTTTACTTTACCTAGCTCACGCTCCGCCTCTTTAATATCCATTCCCACAATATTCGGAACCGCTACCTCATCCGGAAACAAGTGGCCGCCCATAGTACTAAAAAAGCCACCTAACAAACCTAAAACAGCAATAATTATTCCTACTAAAAACGGGGTGCGAATCTTTTTCTTTTTCAAGACACCATCCATCTCCTGTTTCTTCCAGGGAGGCAATACCAAGGTTTTCCCATTTCTATTAGATCTTTTGTAGCCAGCCAGGGAATTACCCTCCAGATCCAGCAGGGCATTGCGCATGGCTTCAGCACTGGTAAAACGCTCTGCGGGCAGTTTCTCCATGGCTTTCATTATTATGCCCTCCAGGGCCGGAGGAATTTCCAGGTTAATGCTTCTGGGGCTCGCCGGCTCGTCATACATATGTTTTAAAGCTACGGTAATGGGGCTATCGGCATCAAAGGGCAGCCGGGCAGTAAGCATCTCATATAGTACACAACCTAAAGAATATATATCACTGGCCGGACCGACTGCTTCACCCTTGGCCTGCTCAGGAGAAATATAATGTACCGAACCCACAATATTGCCGCCAAAGGTAATGGTTTTCTGGGAAATAGCCTGGGCTATCCCGAAATCAGCCACTTTAACGATTCCATCAGAGGTGATTAAGATATTATGCGGCTTAATATCGCGGTGAATAATACCTTTACTGTGGGCATGATGGATTCCGTCACATATCCCTATAGCGATATCAACCGCCATTTCCACCGCTAGCGGAGACTCTTCGTCGAGCAATTCTTTCAGGCTTTTACCTTCAACATACTCCATCACAATATAATATAGTTGGTCCTGCTGGCCTACATCAAAAACATTGACAATATTAGGGTGGGATAACTGGGCTGCAGATAAAGCCTCGGTATTGAATTTTTCCACAAAACTCTTATCATTCAAAAGCTCTTCTTTAAGAATCTTGACTGCTACTATACGATCCAGGGTACGGCAGCGGGCTCGATAAACTGAGGCCATTCCCCCTTCGCCGATTTTATCCATTAATTCATAACGATCACCTAAAACCGTGGTCTTCAATCAATTTACCTCCCGGTTAAATTCTGATCAATATAAGGGTGATATTATCAAATCCACCCCGCTCAAGGGCTTGCTGCAAGAGCATAGAAGCGGTTTTATTTAAATCATCTTCAAAACCGGCAACAATATTTAGTATTTCATTTTCTTCCAGCATGTCACTCAGACCGTCACTACACAGTAGTAAGAGATCACCTTCCGAGAGTTCTAGCTCATAATTATCCACCAGCACTTGCCTTTCTACCCCCAGTGCCCGGGTCAGAATGTGGTTATAGGAACTCAGGCGTTTTTCACTTGTCTTAATAATACCCTGGTCTACCATTTCTTGAGCCAGGGTATGGTCTCTGTTTATTCGGTTAATCTCCGCGGCGCGAAAGAGGTAGCAGCCGCTGTCCCCCACATGAGCAATCTCCAACTTAAGACCATTAATCAAGGCCGCAGTTACGGTAGTTCCCATTTCATGCCATTCTGGATTAATATTTCCTTGCTCCCAGATTATGTTATTGGCTTGCTGAATACTATGATTGAGAAGACTAATGTTCTTTTCTAACAAATCTTTTTCAAAGCAGTCATTAATGGTTTTAATGGCTAATTGAGATGCTACATCGCCGCCCCGGTGACCACCCATGCCATCACAAATGACATAGAGTCCCCAGGACTCATTTATTAAATAAGCATCTTCGTTTTTCCTCCGCTTCAAACCCAGATCTGATAATCCAACAACTTTCATAATTTACCTCTAATCTAATAGGTGACAAGGGCATGGTCTTCATAGTATGACTTAATAGCTATCTACTTTTTTACCTGCGGTAGTCGGAACGCAGTTGTCCACAAGCCGCATTTATATCGCTTCCTCTTTCTTCCCGGATACTGACATTTAAGCCACCATCCTGCAACCACTGGTAGAACTGCCATATTTTCGCTGTTTCGGGCTTTTTGAAGGGTAACCCTTCGATTTCATTATAAGGAATCAAGTTAACATTTGCTAGTAAAGGTTTTAGTAATTTTATCATTTTGTGAGCATCATTCCGGCTCATATTTACTTCATCCAGCAAAAGATATTCAAAGGTTACCCGACGCCCGGTGATAGCGATATAATCCTCTACAGCGGGGAACAAAACTTCCAGAGGGTATTTGCGGTTTAGGGGAATTAATTGATCCCGTAAAGTGTTATCACAAGCATGCAGAGAAATGGCCAGGGTAAGCTGGATATTCTCCTGGGCCAGTTTTTTTATTCCGGCTGCCTCACCGGAGGTGGAAATAGTAATACGCCTCTGCCCCAGGTTAATTCCTCTGGGGTCATTAAGCATATGAACCGATCTTATAACCTCATCATAATTGAGCAGGGGTTCACCCATGCCCATATATACAATATTACTTATCAATTCAGCCTGGGATGACTTTAATCTCTTGTTCAATTCTTTCTTGGACCCCAGATACTGCCCTATTATTTCAAAGGCCTTCAGGTTTCTTTGAAAGCCGGACTGACCGGTAGCACAGAAATTACATGCTATAGGGCAGCCCACCTGGGTAGAAAGGCATAAGGTATAGCTAGACTTTCTGTCCCGGCTCTGGGGCAAAAGAACGCACTCAATCTTTTTCTTATCGTCCAGTTCCATAAGGAATTTGCGACTGCCATCTTTCCCCACGCGTTGTTTGAGTACCCGGGGTATGGAAACCCGCGCCTTTTCATCGAGTTTTTTTCTCAGGGAGCGAGGCAAGTCACTCATTTCATAAAAAGAACTGCATTCTTTCTGATATATCCATTTATATACCTGTCGCCCCCGAAAGCGAGGTTCCTCCAAGCAGAGCAAATATTCTTCCATTTGATTTAAGTCCAAACCTAAAAGCTGCTTCTTTTCTAATGAGTTCATTTACTTGAATTGCTTCCTCCTCAACAAAGCATAGAACATACCATCAGTTTCATATTTGCCTGGCATCAGGGTCAGCATGCCCCTGCTCGCACTGGCTTTATCTGGCTTATCCAGAGGGAAAAATGAAAGCTTTGACGAAAAACCCTCCAGGACAAAATGCTGATTCTGCTCTAAAAACCCTTCTATAATTTCTTCGTTTTCCACCTGGTTAATGGTACAGGTGGCATATAGTAAATAACCCTGCTCTTCTACCATTGCAGCGGCATGACTAATAAACTGCGCTTGAAGCCGGGTGAGTTCGTTAATTTCCTCCTGATTCTTACGCCAGCGAGCATCCGCTCTTCTATTTAAAACTCCCCATCCGGAGCAGGGAGCATCTAACAGCAGATAACGGGCTTTCACCTCTTTGCTGTTAAGGGTTCTTATATCCTTTTCCAGGTCCTTTACGATACCCAGGCCCAAACGCTGGCAATTTTGCCGCAATAGTTCCAGCTTTTGCGCATAAAATTCGACCGCCAGTACTTCTCCCTGGTTATTCATGTATTCTGCCAGCTGAGTGGTCTTTCCTCCTACTCCACAACAAAGATCCAAGACTCGCTCCCCTGCCGGTGGATTTAAAATGGCTGCTGCCAGCATGGAAGCCTCATTTTGTATATAAAAATACCCTTTTTTGAAAGATGCGGTTTCGGCTATGGGTTGCGGGCTATCTTCCAGCACTATTCCCCAGGGAGTTAAGGGACTGAGCTGGGCTTTAACCCCTTCTTCCCCCAATTTATCTATAAGCTCCTCCCGACTGCACTTTAAGGGGTTACAGCGCAAAACCACCCGTGAACGACTGTTGTTATAGGCCAGAAGGGTTTCGCAGGCTTGCGTTCCAAATGTATCCAGCCAAAGCTTGACCAGCCATTCCGGATGGGAATAATATATGGAATAGAAGCTAACGGGCTCATCCGGGTACTTGATTTTGTCCAGCTTTCTGATTATGCTTCGTAATACTGCATTGCTAACCCCGGCCATTTTATCTCCCATCTTTTGACGGCTTATTTCCACGGCATCATTGACCAGGGCATAATCAGGCACCTTGGCCAGGAACATTAACTGGTAGAGGGCCGTCCGGAGGATGCTTAGCAAGCAGGGATTTTGTTTCTTAATGGGTGAGTGCAAAAATAATTCAAGCACCCAATCAAGGTGCTTAATCATACGAACCGTCCCGTTTACAATCTCGGTAAGCAGGTGCCGGTCTGCTGCCGATAAATCGGAGTTACGGAGAGCTTTAGCCAGGGCCAGGTTGGCAAAAGCCCCCCTTTCCATTACCTCATAAACTATTTCCGCGGCCATTATTCGGGCTTTATTAACCGCTTTGTCTTTCTTTGCTGCCAATTCTTTTCCTCACCTCGTAGGGCTATTTGTAGATATTTCATTTTTGTTTGCAGTCTAGACTCGCAGGCATGAAGGTAATTTAGGCGAAAACCTAATCATCCCCACCACCCATGAAAATCAATAGATAATAAAGCAGATTGGCTATAGCCGAAAGGGCTGCTGCCACATAAGTTAAGGCTGCTGCTCCCAGTACCTTTTTGACCATGGGTATTTCTTCATTACTTACTAAACCGGTTTCCGCCAGTTGAACCACGGCTCTTCGGGAAGCGTTAAACTCCACCGGCAGGGTTACCACATGAAACAGGACTACAGCTGAAAAAAGAATGATTCCTATAAAAATCAAATCACTTATCTGCAGAAATAATCCTAATAACAAAATGGGAAATGAGGCCGAGGAAGCAAAATTGGTAACCGGAACCATTTTGTGTCTTAGCTCCAATGGGCCATATTGCAGATTATGCTGTATGGCATGCCCTACTTCATGGGCCGCTACTCCAATAGCGGCAATAGAATTGCTGCCATAAACATCTTCGGATAATCTTACGGTTTTGGCGCTGGGATCATAATGGTCAGAGAGACTGCCTGCCACTGCTTCTACCGCCACCTGGCCGGCCATACCGTTTCTTCTCAGTATGGCAGTGGCCACATCGGCTCCGGTATAAGCCCGCGACGAACGGACTTGCGAGTACTTGCTAAAGGTTGATTTGACTTTAAACTGGGCATAAAACGATAAAATTAAAGCGGGAAGAATGAAAATCAGATAAACCATTTTTATCCTCCTTTGCACATGATATTAAGAGCATTTTCCACTCTTTCCAGTTCCACATCAGTATTAAAACAGGGGCCGTTAGGCCGGCAGTTGAGCACACCCATCACCGGTAAAAACCCCATATCGTGAATTCCTGACGAAAGATCCCTTTCACAGGCTACAGCTATAACTCCCCGGGGTTTATTCTCTTCAATGAACTTTCTGGCCAGGGTACCACCGGTAGCCACCTTTAGTATCGCCCCGTGCTCCTGGGCTAACTTTTTAAGCTCTCCTACTTTACACTTCCCGCATTCTTTGCAGTTATTGACATCCACCGTTATTTTGTGGGGACAATCGGAATTCTGCAAACAATGGGGAACCAACAACATTATTTGTTCCTCTTTTAATATGAGCTTTTTACAGCGAACCAGGTAATTGTTTACGGCAATAAAGGAACGCAAAATCTTTTCCTTTTCTATACCAATGAGCCGGCCAACAATAAGAGTAAGGGGGAAAAGCATTTCATTGGCCAACTGGGTTATATTTTCCAGGGAAGGAATGCTTCTTGACCGCAATATCATGAATACTATGGCTATTATACCGGTAGCCAGAATCAGAAAGAATAAAATTACCAGGGTCAGAATAATTAGCAAAAGAAACTGGCTTATTATAAACTCCCGTTTACTTATTAGATACCATAGCAAAAAAAGAGCGAATATGGCAAAAAAAAGACTTGCTGCCAGTAAGCCTATGTATATTCGTTTCTTGGCTTCCATCGCCCTAACCCTCCTTCGGTCCCAACAAAACCCCGGGCTCTAGTGGAAAACCTTTTAAAAATTCGGAAGTGGGCATTCTCTTTTTACCTGCTTTTTGAATTTCCAATACTTCCAATATACCTTCGCCAGTTTGCACCTGGAAAGTATTTTTATCAACCTTAATAACTTCTGCAATCACCCCGCTTCCTGCTTCACTTCTCACCTTACTGGCAAATATTTTTACCTTTGTTCCATTAATGTAAGAATATGCCCCGGGTTGTGGATTCAGTGCTCTTATCCGGTTATGAATGGCGTAAGCTGGTTCAGACCAGTTAATTATCTCATCTTCTTTGCTGATACGGGCGGCGTAACTGGCCTGGCTATCGTCCTGAAGCACCCGTGGTAGTTTTTCCCCTTGCGCCAGGCGATCCACCACCTGCAACAGCAAATCAGCTCCCCTGTCAGCCAGGATTTTTTCCAGTTCTCCATGATTGAGGTTGTCATCTACAGTTATTGCTTCCTGTTGAATAATATCCCCGGTATCCAAACCCTCATCCATAAACATAATAGTAACCCCACTGCTCTTTATTCCATCCATCAAGGCCCTTTGCACTGGTGCCGCTCCCCGATAACGGGGTAAGAGAGAGGCATGTACATTTATACAACCATGACGAGGATACTCCAGAATAGGCAAGGGAATAATCTGACCGTAGGAAACTACTATAATTAATTCAGCTTTCCACTGCTTTATTCGTTCAATGGATTCAGGGCTTTTAATATTAGCTGTCTGCAACAATTCCAGCTTATATTGCTCGGCTATTTCCTTCACCGGAGTAGGAGTAACTTTACGGCCTCTCCCCCGTTGTTTATCCGGTTGGCTTACCACTCCGGCTATCTCATGTTCGGATGCAATTAAAGCTTTTAAAGAGGGTATGGCAAAATGGGAGGTACCCATGAAAACAATCCTCATAATAGTATCACCTGATTTCTAAGCATATTACGGTTTTTCTGTTCTGGTATCAATAGCTTTATCAATAAACAGGATACCTTCAAGATGGTCAATTTCATGTTGCAATACCTTGGCCAGCAAATCTACTGCTGCAAAATTAAGCTCCTGTCCGTTCCTATCCAGTCCTTTGACTTGAACCTTTTTAGCCCGGTTCACTCTTCCTACAATCCCGGGTACACTTAAACAGCCTTCTGAGCCCAGTTGATTGCCCTCTCTTTTTAAAATCTCCGGATTTATAAGTTCAAGTAAATTTTCTCCTATATCCACTACAATCATACGCTTGGCTATCCCTATCTGCGGCGCGGCAAGGCCTACTCCGTCAGCAGCATACATAGTATCACGCATGTTGTCCAATACCCTCAAGACCCCGGCATTTATCTCCTTTACCGGTAAGGCTTTACCCCGTAATATATCATTAGGTACGGTAAGAACCTGGTAAACCGACATTGCCATCCTCCTTACATAGCCATGACTGGATTCAAATCCCACTCTACTCGTACATTTTTAAATTCCTTATACTCTATTATATAACGTGCAATGCTCTTCAATAATAACATATTCTCGCATTTCAGGGTTAATTGCCAACGATATCGGTTGCGGATTTTTTGCAATGGGCAGGGGGCAGGTCCTAATATTTCAATATCATCCTCTTTGGCATCAATTATATCATTGATTTCCCGGCTCAAGCTTTCTGCCACCATCCTGGCCATATCCAGGCTTTGAGCGGAACAGACTATCCTTAAAAGCTGGGTAAAGGGGGGATAATTCAGTAGACGGCGTTGTTTGATTTCCTGATAAAAAAATGCCAGGTAGTCCTGCTTCTGAATCATTGAAAACAAGGGATTAGCAGGATTAAAAGTCTGAATTATCACTTCTCCGGGCAAATTGCTGCGACCAGAGCGGCCTGCTGCCTGCAACAAAAGTTGTATGCACCTTTCCGCAGCGCGAAAATCAGGCAAATTCAGCATACTATCAGCATCTACTATCCCTACCAGAGATACACTGGGAAAATTCAAGCCTTTAGCCACCATCTGAGTTCCAATTAAAATGTCAATTTCTTTTCTTTCCATTCTTTCCAGTATGCTTTCCTGGTATCCGGCCTTCCTGCTGCTATCCATATCCAGACGCTGAATGCGAGCAGTCGGAAAAAGCTGTTGGCATTCTTCTTCAACCCTTTGCGTTCCCAGGCCCAGGTGACCCATGTGGCGGCTTCCGCAAATGGGACAGCTGCCTGGCGGGCTAGCCTGGTAATTACAGTAGTGACACAGGTTTTTCCCTATATCCTGGTGGTAAGTCATGCCTACTGAACATGACGGACAGGATAAGATATTGCCGCAACTCCTGCATAGGCTTAAGGGTGAATAACCCCGGCGGTTTATAAATAGAATGCTTTGCTCCCCTCGCTGTATGGTAGTCGAAAGCTTCTCCAACAGTAAGGGTGATAGCACCCGGCTTTTGCGGGAGGAAGCCACTTTCTTCATATTCTCCACCTGTATTATGGGCATTTTAGCCTGAGCAATTCTCTGCTTCAAGGTGAGCAGTTTCATATCTCCCTTTACAGCGCGGTAAAGGGTATCCAGGGAGGGGGTAGCACTACCCATTACCAGTACAGCCCCGTCCAATTCCGCTCGCTTCCTGGCCACCTTAGCAACATGGTATTTGGGGGTTTCTTCTTGCTTATAGCTGCTTTCCTGTTCTTCATCAATAATAATGAGACCCAGTTGGTCCAGGGGGGCGAAAATAGCTGACCTGGTTCCTAAGACCAAATCAACCTCGCCCTGGCGAATTCTTCTCCATTCATCATGTCTTTCTCCATCGGGCATGGCACTATGCATGACGGCCATATTTTCGATACGAGAAGAAAAGTCCGCCAGTAAGTGCCGGGTCAGGGCTATCTCCGGAACCAGTACTATAGCTTTTCTTCCCTGCTCAATAACCTTTTCCACACTGCGAATATAAATTTCTGTCTTGCCGCTTCCGGTTACCCCAAAAAGGAGGAATTCTTCCCTGTCGGCTTTTATCAAGGATTTTTCTATGCTCCTAAAGGCGCTCTCCTGCTCCCGGTTTAGCTGCAGAATTCTGTCGCTCACAATAGCCTTCTTTTTTTGCCGTTCAATATAGCCCTTCTCCAGCAAGGATTTAATACTGCGAGCAGGGATTAATTGCTCCAGCAGAATACAATCGACTTCTTGCTCCTTTGCCACTATCTGTATGGCTTCCGCCTGCCGGGGGGCTGCTTTCTCCAGTGCAGGCAAATCCCGGGCTAAATCAAAATTTTTCAAGACATAAATATAGCCGCTTTTTTCTACTCGCTGGGAGGAATAATTACCAGAGAGATAAATTATATTCTCATCTACCAGGGCTTTAATCTCCTGGTTGCTTAAAAACTTCCTGGCTTCATAAAGGGTCAATTCTCCCCGCTGCAGCAATAAATCCAGGAAATCACTTTCCCTTTGGGCCATCAAGCGGGAACTCCATAGCTCTATTTCTTCCCGCTTTAATGCCGGAGTTATCTTTACGGCCTTTTTTTTGCGCAACAGGCGTGGGGTCATCAACTTCAAGACCAGGCTTAACGGGCAAAGATAAGTATCTGCCATCCACTCAGCCAGTATAAAAAGATTATGGTCAAAGAGCGGTTCCCGGTCAAGCACCTTCAGCACTGGTTTTATGGCAGCAATAGTATTGCCGGCAATTTCCCCCTCATCCAGGATTTTGCTGACGAAAGCTTCCACTTTTCTATTCCCCAGCTCAACCACTACTCTTTTCCCCACTGCTATTTCTTTCTTCAATGCTGGGGGAACCATATAGGTATAAGAGTGATCCAGGCTCATTGCCGGGAGGTTAATCAAGACTCTTACTCCGAGCAAATTAAGGCTCTCCTTTAAAGCTGTTCATATCAAATTAAGGCGGGATGGCCCGCCTTAAACCTTCTTCATTGTTTATGAGATATCTATTTAAGGATGATGTTGCTCTTACAAACCGGCCTGCTCCCTTAGAGTATCCGCCTTGTCGGTTCTCTCCCAGGTGAAATCAGCATCTTCCCGGCCAAAATGGCCGTAAGCAGCCGTCTTCCGGTATATGGGTCTTCTTAAATCCAGGTCCCTGATTATGGCAGCGGGGCGCAAATCAAAATTCTTCTTTATCAGCTCAATTATTTTATCATCAGGTATCTTGCCTGTTCCATAGGTATTGACATTTATGGATAGGGGGTTGGCCACCCCAATAGCATAGGCAACTTGGATTTCACAACGATCTGCCAGCCCGGCGGCAACTATGTTTTTGGCTATATACCTTAACATGTATGAAGCAGAACGGTCAACTTTGGTCGGGTCCTTTCCGGAAAAAGCTCCACCACCATGCCGGGCCATGCCGCCATATGTATCTACTATTATCTTTCTTCCGGTTAAGCCGCTATCACCCTGGGGACCTCCAATAACAAAACGCCCGGTAGGATTGACATAAAATATTGTATTGTCATCTATCATTTCGGGTGGTATAACCGCCTTAATAACATGTTCGATTATATCTTTTTCAATGGTAGCACTGGATACTTCGGGATGGTGTTGTGCCGAGACCACTACAGTTGTAACCCTTTGCGGTTTATCGTCTTCGTATTCCACCGTAACCTGGGTTTTTCCGTCTGGTCTTAAATAGGGAAGGATCCCTTCTTTGCGCACTTCAGTCAGGCGTTCGGCCATTTTGCTGGCCAGGTAGATAGGCATGGGCATAAGAACGGCGGTTTCATTACTCGCATAGCCGAACATCATACCCTGGTCTCCAGCCCCGATAGCATCGAGTTCTTTATTGTTCATTTCCCCTTTTTTAGCTTCGAAAGCTTGATCGACGCCCAGGGCGATATCGCCGGACTGCTCATCAAGGGAAGTTAGAACGGCACAGGTCTCCGCATCAAAACCATATTTAGCCCGGGTATAGCCGATGTCCTTGATAGCGCTGCGGACCAAACGCGGAATATCTACATAACAATTGGTCGTAATCTCACCAGCCACCAACACCAGACCGGTTGTTACCATGGTCTCAGCCGCAACCCGCCCATATGGATCAAGCTCCATAATAGCATCTAATATTGCATCGGAAATCTGATCGGCCACTTTATCCGGATGCCCTTCGGTAACCGACTCAGAAGTAAATAGTGTTTTTGCCAAATTAATCATCTCCTTAAGTCCTGTATTCTAAAGTAATTTAAGCACTTCATCCAGTATGGCCCCAGCCACTTCCTCTTTACTCATTTTGGGCAGCGGAGAAACCTGACCATCTTTTTTTATGATAGTTACTATATTGGTATCTGTAGCAAAGCCAGCTCCCTCCATGGTGACATCATTAGCCACAATAAAATCCAGCTTCTTGCTCTCCAATTTCTTGCGAGCATTTTCCAGCACATTTTCTGTTTCCGCCGCGAATCCTACCACAATTTGATGTTCCGGTTTATTCTTGCCTAGTTCCTTCAAGATATCCGGGGTTCCTACCAGTTCCAACACCAGTCTTTGGGAGCGCTGTTCTGTTTTCTTGAGTTTTTGGCCGGCCACTTGAGCAATTCTAAAGTCACCTACCGCTGCAGCGCCGATAATTATATCACATGATGCCTGGTATTTAAGCATCGCTGCACACATCTCCTCCGCTCCCCAGACTGAAACCATCTCAACTCCAGCCGGGGGTTCCAGATGGGTCCTTCCGCTTACGAGAACAACTTCAGCTCCCCGGGATACTGCTTCCTGGGCTATACAATACCCCATTTTCCCAGTGCCCCTGTTGGAAATAAATCTGACCGGGTCTATATCCTCACAGGTTGTACCGGCATTAACCATCAAACGTTTCCCCAACAAATCTTTTTGGGGAAACAAGATTTGCTTGATTTCAGCAAGTATATCCTGAGCTGAGGGGAGCCTTCCCGGGCCGCTGGTGCCACAGGCTAATTGTCCGGTCCCCGGTTGCATCACAGTTAAGCCATAGCTTTGCAATTTTTTAAGATTATCCTGCACCACCGGGTTGATAAACATATTGCTGTTCATGGCAGGAACTACCAATACAGGAGCAGTGTTGGCCAAAACGACAGTTGAAAGCAGATCATCGGCCAGACCATGCGCCATTTTGGCTATAAAGTTGGCTGTTGCCGGAGCAATCACCAGTAAATCCAATTCCTCCGCTACTCCAATATGCTGGACTTTCCATTCCCGGCTATCCTGCCACAGGCTGGTGATTACTTCACGCCCCGACAGGGTCTTAAAAGTTAAGGGGGTTACAAACTTGGTGGCTGCTTCGGTCATCATCACGATAACATCGATATTTTCTTTCTTAAGCAGGCTTACCAGTTCCGCCAGCTTATACACCGCAATACCACCAGTAATCCCAAGCCCAACTGTCTTTGCCATTCTACACCTCCCGAGAACCATCTTCTTTTGATGGCTCAATTAATACTTTACCGCTCACGACCTCATCCAAAGCACGGGTTACCATGGTTGAAAGCCGGTAGTTTTCATCCTCTTTATACTTTTCGGAAAGGGTTCTGGCCCTTTTAGCAACCGCAACTACCACTGCATATTTACTATCAGCTATGTTGAGTAATTCTCTGGTGGAAGACGGAATCACCCATTATCACCTCATATTCAAATTTTTTATTTTACATCTCTCAGCAATAATAATCGCAGTAATCTTTTGGAGAGCACGATCAATTTTGTCATTAACCACAAGATAATCATAATAATCGATATGCTTTAATTCGTTCTCGCAGGCAGCCAGACGCGCTTCTATGCTATCCTTAGAATCTTGTCCCCGGGATACCAGACGAAAAGCTAGTTCTTTCAGGTTGGGCGGGTAGATAAATATAAAAACTCCTGAGGGCATCTTTTCCTTAACCTGAAGAGCTCCTTGAATATCAATCTCCAGGAGAACATCTCGGCCTTGCTGCAGATGATTTAATACAAATTCCCGTGGAGTTCCATATAGATTGGAATATACCTGAGCCCACTCCAGAAAGGCATCCTCTTCTATCATTTCCCGGAATCTGACCTGATCCACAAAAAAATAATGCTGCCCATGAACTTCTCCGGGCCTCGCTGCGCGAGTAGTGGCCGATATGGATAGATTCAGGTCCCTGGTTTGGTTCAGTAAAGCTTTTTTAAGAGTTCCCTTTCCCACCCCTGAAGGACCTGATATTACAAATAAAATGCCTTTTCTATTCATAACAATTTACACATCCAGCAAGCTTAAGACTCTTCATTCACATCCTTGGAGGTAAGGCGATTGGCGACAGTTTCCGGTTGAACTGCAGATAATATTACATGTGCACTGTCCGCTATAATAACTGCTCTGGTTCTGCGTCCATAGGTGGCATCAATCAGAATGCCTTTTTCTCTTGCTTCCTGGATAATTCTTTTTATTGGGGCTGATTCAGGGCTTACTATAGCTACTATCCTATTAGCAGCCACAATATTGCCAAAGCCTATGTTTACCAATTTAATGTCCATAACTATCCCGGATAAACCGGATACACCTCCCGTTATTCAATATTTTGCATCTGTTCTCTTATTTTTTCTAGTTCGGCTTTAACTTCGACTACCATCTGGCTCATTTCCAGGTCATTAGCTTTGGAAGCAATGGTATTTATTTCCCGGAACATCTCCTGAACCAAAAAATCTGCTTTTCTACCGATGGGATCGTCACTTTTCAAGAGATCGGAAAGATAGCCGGTATGGCTTTTGAGTCTGACAATTTCCTCAGTAATACTGGATTTATCAGCAAATATGGCGGCTTCTTGTAAAATCCTGTTTTCATCAATCATTTGCTGGGAGACAATTTCACTTATGCGCCTTCTAAGCCTCTCCATATTTTCTTCGGCAATGGCCGGAGACCTGCTTTCTAGCTTTTCCACCAGGGAAAGAATAAACTGGTTTCTTTGCATAATATCATGGGCCAGGTTTTGTCCTTCATTAATACGCATAAGCAGTAGTCCTTCCATAGCTGCTGTTATGGCTTCTTTTAGGACTGCCCATAGGTTTTCCCAATTCTCTTCTTTCTCTTCCAAAGAAAATACTTCAGGTAAGCGGAAAATGTCAATAACTCTAATTTCTTGCGAAATATTTAGTTTTTCTGCTAATTCCTTCAAATAGTAATAATAAGCTATCGCCAAATCTTTGTCAAGCTTGATATCACGCAGTGATTCATCAATTTTCTCGATATTTATGTTTACTTCCAGTCGTCCCCGGTTAACAAATTTTTTAAGCTCCTCCCGAACACGATCTTCCAACAAAGTATAGCGCCGGGGGATTCTTATATGCGGGTCAAGAAAACGATGATTTACCGATTTAATCTCCAGGCTAACCTTGTAGCCCTCTTTACTAACCTGGCTATGTCCAAAACCTGTCATACTTTTTATCATTTTGAATTCACCTTTCCCAGGGCCACAAAAGCCGCAAATATATTCTACTAAGCATTAATTTTAGCATAATCCCATTTGAAAGCAAAAACTCTTTTCCATATATAAAGAATTAATTTGCCGATGAATTTCCACCCCGTTAAGATAAGAATTAAAGCCCATTGCCAGCAATTAAGACCCACCGAATGAAAGATTCCCTGCATACAGGGCAGATAAAGCACCATCAAATGCATGCATATGGAACAAAAAACAGCAATAAGCAAAAATTTGTTGCGGAAGAATCCCAGTTCAAAGACAGTGTATTTCTCTGAGCGGCATTCAAAAACATAAAACAGCTGTGCTGCCACCAGGGTGGTAAAAGCCATGCTGCGGGAAAGTGGCAGGGGCTCTATTCCATTAAGACGAGCATATAGGATAGCGATTGTAAAAACCAGGAGAGTAACCATACTAATATAAAAACCGCGGGAAAGAACCATCCACCCCAAACGGCGGGCCAATATTCCCTCATTTGAAGGGCGGGGCTTACGATTCATTATCCCTGGTTCGGGTGGTTCAAGCCCTAAAGCCATAGCGGGCAAGCCGTCAGTTACTAGATTCACCCAGAGGATTTGTATAGGAATCAAGGGCAAAGGCATACCCAATAGTGAGGCCAAAAACATAACCAGTACCTCACCAATATTACAACCCAAAAGATAACGAATGAATTTCCTGATGTTGTCATAAATGGCCCGGCCTTCATAAATTGCGGCCACAATAGTAGAAAAATCATCGTCGGCCAAAGTCATCGATGATGCTTCCCGGCTAACCTCTGTTCCGCTCATCCCCATAGCAATCCCTATATCGGCAGATTTCAAAGCAGGTGCATCATTTACCCCATCACCGGTCATAGCTACAACTTCTTTATTTTTCTTTAATACTTCTACGATACGATTTTTGTGTTCTGGAGCAACCCGGGCAAAAACCCTGGTTGTTAGCGATTTTCGGTATAAATTCTGGTCAGTCAATTGTTCTAAATCACTTCCGGTAAGAACCTCATTGCCCTTGCTAATACCTATCTTTTGGGCAATAGCCAGGGCAGTAACCGGGTGATCCCCGGTAATCATTATCGGTGTTATTCCGGCATTTAAACAGGCTGCGACTGATTTTTCCACCCCACTGCGAGGCGGGTCACTCATTCCGCAGATTCCCAATAAAGTCAAGCCGGACTCCAAAGCATCTTCCGGCAAATTTATATCGGCAGGTTTTATTTTTTTGGCCGCAAAACCTAGAATCCTTAAGGCTTCCCCCGCCCATTGTTCCTGCAAGAAATAAAAGTACTCTTTCTGTTCTTCCCGAAGAGGTTGAGTTTGACCTTTATTGATTAGCTGATTACAGAAGGGTATAAGAACTTCCAAGGCACCTTTGCAAAAAACCAGGTATTCTCCATCTGCTTCCACTACTATACTCATCTTTTTTCTAGCGGAATCAAAAGGAATTTCTCTTCGACGCTTATATAACCTGGTCATAGCTGCCTTTTGCGCCATAACCAGCAAAGACGCTTCGGTAGGATCACCTTGAATCTGATAACTGCCTTTATGCTTTTCCAGGGTGGCATTATTGCAGTTTAAAGCCACCTCCATTATAAGGCGAGTGTTTATGTCAGAAAGGGGATTAATTACCATACCTTCTTGCCGGAAGCTTCCACGAGGTTCATAGCCATTTCCCGTTATCTCCATCGTTTTATCGATAGTAGCCAATCTTCCCACTGTCATTTGATTCTGGGTCAAAGTACCGGTCTTATCGGAGCAAATCACCGTGGTACATCCCAGGGTCTCAACTGCTGGCAATTTCCTAATAATAGCATTCCTCCGGGCCATTTTTTGTACTCCCAAAGCCAATACCACCGTCACAATTGCCGGAAGGCCTTCGGGAATAGCAGCAACGGCCAGACTTATTCCCGCCATAAGCATAACCATAATATTTTCACCGCGATAGATGCCCAGAAGACTAACTAAAGTACAAACCACCAGGCAAATGACAATGAGGATTTTTCCCAACTGGTCCAGCCTCACCTGCAATGGCGTTAATGGTCTTTCCGTTTCTTTCATCATTTTTGCTATTTGACCTACTTCTGTATTCATACCGGTTGTGACTATCACTGCCCGTGCCCGGCCTCGAGTTATAACGGTTCCCATAAAAGCCATATTATTTCTTTCGGCCAGGGGTGTGCGATCCGGGATAGTGATAAGGGCATTCTTCTTAACCGGCAGGGACTCTCCGGTTAGAATCGCTTCATCTATTTCCAGGCTGAAACTTTCCAAGAGACGAAGGTCAGCCGGTACTTTATCTCCCGTTTCTAAAAAAACAATATCACCCGGTACCAGTTCAGAAGCCGGCAGCTTGACTCGCCTTCCTTCCCGCAAAACCATAGCATGTGGCGAAGCCAGTTTTTTTATTTCCTCCAGGGACCTTTCTGCCCGGTATTCCTGGATAAAACCCAGAGATGCATTTAATACCACTATAGCCATGATGGTAATGGCATCAGCCATGGCTCCAATAAGCCCTGATATAACTGTAGCCCCTAACAGAACCAATACCATGGTATCGGTAAATTGATTTATAAATAGAATCAAGGGACTCGGCTTTTTATCTTCTTCCAGGGAATTGGAATATATACTTTGCCGTTTTCTTACCTCAGCAAGATTTAATCCCTCTTCCTGCTTGGTATTAAGGGAGAGCAAAATTTCATCCAGGCCTGTACTGTGCCAGGTATTATTTGACATAATATAGCCTCCATTGAATCATTTTGACAAATTCTTATTCAATAAAGGTATATAAAAGAACAAAGGACAGACCCTAAAGCCTATCCTCTATATTCAAAATATTTCTTATTAACCGCCCATGCCCCGAGGACACAACCACCGATGAAAGTGAAGTCGCTTAATAAGTTAACAACTTAAGTGCCTGGCACCACTTAAGAGCGCTGGGCCAGCCATTCCGCAATGGTAGGATATACCTCATTCCTGGCCCGGCTTCCAAATACCAGTCCCCCATGACCCACTGGGTACTGTAAATTAGTCTTGTCCTGGGAAGAGCTAAGCTCAAGTATGGGAGTGCACTGCTGCGGCAATACGATATGATCGGTTTTACCGGTAAGAACCAGCAAAGCAGCATCTATATTGGATAGAACCACTTTGCGACCGTTAATTATGAATTCGTCTTTCACCAGGGCATTTTCCTGATAAAGATATTTAACCCACTCCCGATAAGCTTTACCAGGGAAATTAATATTATCATCCACCCATTTATTTAAAGCCTTCCAGGCTTCGATGGAAACACCTTCGTCTATTGCTTTCCAAAGACGAGTATAAGTGGCTACAAAGTTATTAACGGGATTTAACATCTTAAGCCCCAGGTCAACAAATTCCTTGGGAATAAGGGAAAATGTATCAGTAACCTTGTCCACATCAAAAACGGATGCTTTCAACCATATACTGGATAAGCCGGCATCTCCAAAATCAATGGGGGCCGCTACATAAATCATGTTCTTAATCCGCGGCTGGGAATACAATGATGCATACATAGTAGCCATAGTGCCACCCATGCAATAACCCAGAATGCTTAACTCGTTCACATTAGAATACTGGCAAACCTTATATACGGCCCGGGATATATAGTCAGCAATTATCTGGCTGAAGCTTAAATCCCGGTCTTCCCAATCAAATTCACCCCAGTCCAAGAGATAAACATCAAAACCCCGGTCAACCAGGTATTCAACCAGACTCATACCTGGTCTTAAGTCAAGTATATAAGCCTTATTAATGAGAGCATAGAGCATTAATATAGGAGTTCGATGTTTGTATCCCTTATGGTTGACATATCGATAAAGACGGCTCTTATTCTTTCGCCATACAATATCCTTGGGGGTCAGGCCGGTCTCAAGAAGAGGGTCAAAATGCAGTATATCTATCCATTTTCGAGTGGTCTCCAGTAAACGGTCATAGCTCTGTTGTATTTCCATGCCAACATCTGCCGCGGATTCACTGTGTAAAAAAGGTTTTTTCATTCTTCCTCTTCTCCTTCACTGAATTCGCTGCCGCTTATTTTATTATGTGGTCTCGGGGTGGTATGGCCACAGCGACTCCATCTAAAATCAATTCACCGAACTGGTTAAAACATGAGGTTCTTAGCTTAACCCTTCCCCGGGGCAGTTTTTCTATTACTTCGGTCTGAGCCCTGATAGTATCATTAATGAAACAAGGTTTTAGAAAGCGGATATCCTGAGTTTCATAAATGGTTCCGGCTCCTGGCATGCGATTGCCAATCACGTTGGATATCAAACCTACCAAGAGCATACCATGAACAACCCGTTTTTTGAAATGTCCTTGCCGCGAGCGCACCTCATTTACGTGCAGCCAACTGAAATCGCCCGTAATGCCAGCATACTGGTAAACATCGGTTTCAGTGATGGTTTTCTCTACATAGTCCATATCTCCGATGTTTAATTCATCATATATATGTTCAATCATCCGGCAAGCCCCTCCCCCTTATCAAGGTTATGCTATTTAACTCCCTTTAATATTATCTGGTAAAGTGGTTTTTTCTACGGCTTTTTTTCTGCCTCTCTTTTTGCTTTTGGGGGCTTCTGCCACCGGTTCAATTTGCTCGTTCGGCTGGTTTTTGTGAGCCGGTTTAAGACTCTCAATATTACGGTTTATCTCTTGCAATTCAGTCTTTATTAAAGACAATTCCTGTTTGAAATGATTCTGAAAATCTACCATTTTAATAACACTATCTGTCATCTTATTAAAATTATCAAAGAACTGGAATTCCATCATATCTATTTTTTCTTCCAGCGAAATAACCAATTCGGCCACCCGGGCAATATCTTTTTTGCTGGGAACAACCCCTTTTTCTGAAAACTTGTCCATCTGCTGGCGACTGATTTTAGACATAGCCAGATACTGTTCCAGAGTCTTGTCCAACATGGCGACAAATGTTTCCGTGCTAATAAAACTCTTCATAGTTTTGGCCCAATCGCCTTCAGTAGTGAAATACATTTCTTTCCACAATTCAGCCATATCCGGGATTTGAATATCATTTTTTACTTTATCACTTTCCTGGGACATATAACTGCTCTGCTCCTTTCACCTGGATTCTTGGCTAAGATATAATGCGGTTATGGCATAAATACCATAACCGCTATTTATCAAATAATTATGTTATTAAAGGTTTTCAACCTTTTTGGAAAGGTCTTCAACCTTTTTATTCAACTCCTCAAAATAAGTAAAACTTGGGAAATCAACATTCTCCATGGTAGCGTTTACGGCTTCTTGCATCATCTTTTGCAGCTGTTGATTATTCTTTTTAGCCTGATTCATCAATTCCTCAACTAATTTGGTAGTTTCTTCTCTGGCTACTTTTCTTTGATCCAGATACTTTCTTATCATATTTTCAATTTGTTCTTGAGTCCAGGACATACTCCCCAAAGTTACCAACCACATATCCCAAAGTTTTTCGGCAGAACTCTCACTAATAACAAATGCTTTCTTCAAGCTTTCTTTAGTTGCCATTTATAACTTCCTCCTCTCAAATAACTTCAATTAAAAGAATCTTTTTAAAGACAATTTAGTTCTTACCACCTCCTTAACCGGCACCAAATAAAGGCCCTAACAATTAAGGTATGCAAAATGGGTAAGATGTCCTCTGTTTCCTAAATTTAATTCTAACATAAATTAGTGTTTTCTAATAGAGGGGAATAATTCTTAGATTAATTAAGATGAAGCTTTATGAAAGATTCTCTGTAATGCTTTAAGGTCTTGGAGAGCAAAATCTTCCTGGGGATATTTTACAAAGATAAAAGCCATGCCATCTTTCTCAAAATGTTGGTTATTTGCAATATCACCAAAAATACCAAATGATCTTAATACAAATTCTGCGGTTCTTTGCCCAAAAAGAATAATATACCGGGGATGTAGTATATCGATTTCTTCCAGCAAAAAAGGCAAACAAAATAGTATCTCTTCATAACCTGGTCTTACTAATATACCGCTACAAGGCTCTTGTTTCAACAAGCATATATTGTAATTATCTATATAGCGTTCAGAAGGGAGTCGATAATCAGTATATGCCGCAATACTTTTTTGCAAGGTGCATGCCTTGGGGTGGCACCTTACCAGGAAGCTGTGGTAAATATCTTTTAGCTTAAACTCATCTTGGATAAACCTTCTTAGTTCGATTAGCTTTTTCGAGTCGCGGGTCAGCCTATTCTCTGACTCAAACACCAGCATTAGCTCGGGTTCCAATTCACCCTTGCCCAATGAGGGTCTTCCAGTGCATTTAATCAAAGATTTACAACGAAAGCATCGTGAAATCCTGTCCTCAAGCCCAATAATTCGCCGGATGATTTCTTCCCTGCTGGATGGCATTTCGTCCTCCCTGAAAATAGAATTAGGGGCAAAAATACCATTAATCCTAGACTTATAAATTCTATATCAGAGAAATAATATGAATAGATATATTAAAAGAAATGAATAATTTCTTGCTAGAATACAAGCCTATAATATTTTTACCCTAAGTGGGATGGCTTGCAGCATAGTTTGATAAATATGTCGCTGCGTATTGGTGACTTTTCATGCTCTTTGTGACTATTCTGCCGTTTAAACTTTTAATTATCTTTCAACTTTTCCAAGTATTCACGGGTTCGTAGATTTATTCCCCAAGTAGCATCGGCCAGCTTGGTAGAGATATAACTCCTCATATTATCATCAAGTTCGGGATTACTTATATCTAGAATAACATAAAACGCTCTAAGTATATCAACCATATTCACAAATAATCGTTCAATCGGGGTCTTTTTTAACAGCTTATCCTTTTTACCATAAAAGAAGATTAACCTCTTCATGACCCAAAGAATTTCTTCATTGGACCAAATCTTCTTTTCAATAATTTCTGCTAGCAGCATATCTGCTCCCAGAGTGTTTTCTTTTTTTTCTATATCCTGCCATTCTTTGGTCCCAAATATCGTAGGGGGAATGCCAAAACTATCAAATATATTTTCCTCCATCGATTTACCTCCTAAAACTACCTTGTTCCTATTTTTACCGTTTTTTTAACGAAGTATCCGGCGAGCACCAACATATTTACCTGCATAATAACCTTCGGTTAATGAAGAATAAATAACCCCACCGCTTCGGGGAGAACTGGAATGGATAAATTTATTATCACCTGAATAAATCCCCACATGATCAATTCCCTTACCTCCACAGGCAAAGAACACCAGGTCACCGATCATCATTTCACTGCTATCAAGCTCGTATGCTGATTTAAACTGGGCAGCTGCGTTATGGGGCAAATTATAACCAAAGTTAGAAAATATATATCTTACAAAACCGGAACAATCAAATCCAGCCGGTCCTTCTCCCCCGTAGCGATAAGCTGTTCCTAAATATTGTGCTGCTTTTTCAATAATAAGCCTGCCATCGAGAGGAAAACCCGCTCGGGACGGATTGGCTAAATTGCGATTCTCGACCCTAAGTTGAGCCCCTGCGTTCAGTATATCACTGTTTAAATTGTTTAATTCCTTTAGCCGCGCAACAGTCATAGCAAATTTCTGAGCAATAAGTTCTAAACTATCCCCCGCTTGTACTGTATAACTCTCCTGCCCTAAACTATCTCCCGTCTCGACTCCTATACTTCCCTTAAGTAATAGCTTTTGTCCAACCTTGAGAGAATCAGAAGTCAAATTGTTTAATTCTTTTATCTCCTTAACAGTGATTCCTTGTTGCGAGGAAATCTTCCACAGGCTATCACCGGATTTAACTATGTAAACAGCTTCACTGGCATCTAAGCTTGTCCCATTAAAAAGTAATAATATTGGAAGCATAAAAATGATGGCCCAAATTCTTCTCATTATTCCCCTACCTTTCCCCAGAAAAGTTTCCCACATCTTTCTTTTCTACAACGGTAGGGGAAATCCTCCCAAACTAATGTTCTTCTTGCTGGTTTTTTGTTTTTCTTTGCTGATAGTCGAAAATATTTCGCATTATTTCCGGATTAACACCACAAGAGCCTATTCTACCTCGGTTTTCGTCCTGATTGTATCCATGAAAATCAGAACCCCCGGTAATAAGCAGTCGATTTTCCCGGCTCAATTGGCTATACTTCAAAACCTGCCCATGATTATGTTCTGGATAAAATACTTCGATACCTTCAATGCCCAGGCTAATAATAGTAACAACAAAACTATCATCTCTGATGAGACCCGGATGAGCAAGTACAGCTATACCTCCAGCCCCTTTTATTAGTTCAATGGCTTCAGTGGGGAGAAACTTATAGCGATTAACATAGGCGGGGCATCCTTTACCAATATATTTATCAAAGGCTTCCTTAACAGAAGATACATAAGCATTCTCCATCAATACCTGGGCAATATGTGGCCTGGCAATCAAATCACCCCGAGCTATTCTTTCTACCTGTTCCATATCAATATTAAATCCCATATTAGCCAGGCGCATTATCATCTTGCGGGCTCGATCCAAGCGGGCTTCTTTTATTTCCTGTAAACGCTTCAGCAGCAGACGGTTATGATAATCGATAAAGTAGCCCAGGATATGGATTTCTTTTTCTGCTAATTCTGTATTCATTTCTATTCCTGGGATGAAATCCAAAGCCGGACTATTCTCTTCCATAAAACAGCGGGCTTCTTCCAAACCATCTACTGTATCATGATCGGTTATAGCCAGTCCTGGCAATCCTATATCCCGGGCCTGGCTGATTACTTCAACCGGACTTAAAAGACCATCTGAAGCGCTAGTATGAATGTGTAAATCATAAAGCATTTAAAACCCTCTTCATTACTCTTAAAGCATTTTGTTGAAAAATCATTTCCACTTCTTGCGGGAGAAAACCCCTATTATATAGGCTTTGTTCCAGTGTAGCATAAGCTTCGACCCCAGGTAAAACCAAACTATCTGTTCCATCAAAATCAGAACCCAGGGCCAGGTGTTTTACTCCTATCAAGTCGGAAATATAAACTGCATGATTTAAAAAGTCCTCCAGGGTAGCTTTCCCTTCTTTTATAAAATGGGCTACCTGATTAAGTCCTATTACGCCACCATTTTCCGCCAGCAGTTTTAATTGTTTATCGCTCAAATTCCTGGGATGATTACATAGGGCCCGGGCATTGGCATGGGTTACCATGGCGGGCTTATTGTAACACTCCAAAGACTCAAAAAATGCCTCTTCAGATATATGGGAGAGATCCAGCAAAATTCCGTTCCGTTCCATTTCCTTAAGAATTATTTTCCCCTGACAAGTCAATCCCCCGGCATTTCCTCCTTCAGCAATGCCCCCGGCCAGTTGATTGGAATAATTCCAGGTCAGGCCTATACTACGCAAGCCCATATGACATAATTGTCTAAATACTGCCAGGTCACTACCTACTGCATCAGCACCTTCGAGATGTAAGAGGCAGGCTATTTTATCTGTTTGACCAACCCTTTGCAGCTCATTGGACCCCAATATCTGAAACACATGACTGGAATTCTGCTCAAGCTCCTGATAGAATTTATCTATTTGCATTAAAATCTCTCTTAATGAGCTATCTGCTTCTCGACTGGAACTGAACAAGGCAAATACCTGTAAAGAGACGCCGGCTTCTTTTGCCCGCAGCAGGTCAAAATGTCGCCCATTGCTTAACAATGCTTCATCGCTCGCAGTTATCTCCGAAATAGTATCACAATGTAAATCTACAATCTGCATTATTTATAATCCCTCCCTACAGCAAAAACCTGCCTTAGATGGCAGGTTATATGCTTAATATGCTAATATTTAATATTATAATCATCTAGGCTCAATAATCAGTTTTATAGCCGTTCTTTCCTCTCCATCAATCTTTATATCGGTAAAAGCAGGGATACAAATCAGATCCATGCCACTAGGAGCAACAAATCCTCGAGCAATTGCTATGGCTTTCACTGCCTGGTTAATGGCTCCTGCACCTATAGCCTGTATTTCAGCAGCTCCTTTTTCTCGTAAAACTCCTGCCAGAGCTCCGGCAACTGAATTAGGACTGGATTTAGCTGAGACTTTTAATACCTCCACTAATATAACCCCCTTCAAAAAATATAAAAACAGATAGATTGCTCCTTTATATTTATCTATATTCTGAATCAATCTGGTAATTCCTTCTTTTTTCCATAAATGTTTTGGATTAATTTTCATAAGAAAGTTGATTCCACTGCAAAAAGTAATAATTATGCATTAGCTTGCATAAATATTCCG
>ENA-UOOK01000517-UOOK01000517.1-fermentation-metagenome-genome-assembly--contig:-NODE-517-length-51145-cov-4.191897_pt1 | contig 51145 bp, 40 predicted proteins | sample MGYA00245777_ERZ724023 | MGnify/ENA primary metagenome ERZ724023 (study PRJEB28704, sample SAMN03018312) | fermentation metagenome | biome: anthropogenic terrestrial biome; feature: soil; material...
AGCTTATGGGAAGCTAATATGGAGCTATTACATAAAAAACCTGCTATGAACCTGTTTGACAAAGGATGGAGGATTTATTCAAAGATAATTTGGAAAATACTCTTACGTCAGACAAAGTATTATCCTCAGACCAATATACAGTTGGTGATATAATCGAACCTGATTATTATTACCTAGGACCTGGAGATATCTTATCATATATTAATTTCAGCGAAAGCAGTAAACAGCAATTTCTTATGGTTACTCCTGAAATGTCGGTTTACGTACCAAGAGCAGGTGAAATTTCTGTGAAAGGGCTATCCTTAGCTGAAGCAAAAGAATCTATAACAAAAAAAATCAAAGAAATCCAAAGTAATGCAATTATTAATTTATCTATATATAAACCCCGGAAAATATTATTTAGCATAAGTGGACATTCCATTTATGAAGGGAATTATTCACTACCAGCATCTTTTAGGATCTCGACAGCTCTTTCTGCAGTTGAAAATATGTCTAAATCAAACGAAAAGAATATGACTGTGAATTATAATATTGAAAGAAATGCAGAAAAAAATAGATTATTGAAGCAACAATATGAAGGTAGCGGAATAGGAAGTAATTTAGATTATAATTCGCGTTTTATAATTCGAATTAGACAAAATGGGAAAGTAGATCACGTAGATATTGAAAAATCACGTGTAACAGGCGATATCAGTTTAAATCCTTATATACAAGAAAATGACAAGATCGTATTACCTTTTCCTGATGAAAATGCTTATTATGTCTCAGTCGCTGGAGAAGTAAATTTCCCTACACAAATTCCTTATCGTGAAGGCGACAAAATTTCTGAATTAATTCTTATGGCCGGTAGCTTCACAAAAGATGCTGATTTTAATAATATAAAGTTGATTGGTAATAACAATTCAATTAAAAGTATTAGCTATGATGAAGTAAATCAGAAATATAGCGATGACTTTATTCAGCCGGGTAATGGAATAATCGTAGGTAGCAAGCAAAGCGTACAAGCAGGCATAAGTAATAATAATATTTCTTTCGTTTCTGTGCAAGGTGAAGTAAAAAAACCTGGTATTTATCAAATCAAAGAAGGAGAGACAAAGATAAAAGACATAATAGAACTTGCTGGAGGATTTACTAATGAAGCATATTTGCCACTTGCAAAAGTGATACGCCCTAAGAGTACTATTGAAAAGGGAAAATTCGATGATGAATTTCTTAAGTTCTTTAAAACAAGCGATCTTACTTTGGAAGACTCCACTCGCACAAAAAGCATCTTAAATTTCACTGTACCACTTGTTTCGTGTAGCTTAGTAGATTTATATGTAAATAATAGTGAAGATGATAATGTTAAATTAAAAGGTAATGATATCATCAGAATACCTAAAAACCCAAAAACAGTTTATATCGCAGGATATGTACAAAAACCCGGTTATATAGAATTTGAACCTGGAAAAGATATGCAGTGGTATATTGAAAAAGCTGGAGGCTTATCGAGCGGCGGGAAAATGAGCAGAGCAAGAGTAATTCGCGGAAATAATCAAATATGGGTAAAAGGCTCAAGTAAAGATTTTGTGTATGCCGGCGATCAAATTTATGTGCCAACAAATCCGGACAATCCGCCAGGAACTGATATTCAAAAATATAGCTTAATTATATCTGCATTATTTGCTGCTCTATCTATGGCTGGAATTATTATGCAGGTATTAAATTATAATTTAGATAAGAGAAATTCAACAAAATAAACCTAATTTTATAAAAAAATGAAAAATAAAAGTATTTTATTAATTTCGGTATTTATTTTTTGTATTAGTTCTGAAATCTTATTTGCGCAATATGATAAAGTGTCTGTAACTAATCCTGTTTATTCTTTCCTTGAACGTGCTGAGGCAAAGGGATTTTTGCCTAATAAATCATTAGCCTTAAAGCCACTAATGCGATATGAAATTATCGAGGCATTAAAATTAATTCGTAAGAATGAGAATGAATTATCTGAATTTGATTTGCAAATATTAAAGAAATTTGAGAAGTATTTTGAAATTATAGATGAAGAAAAATTAGTTTTATTCTATAGTCCACACGACAGCTCTCAAGTATTTTCCAAAAGGATATTTGATGACAATCCTAAATATGTATATCATTATGATGATTCTGAACATAATTTATATATCGCCCCATTAATAATATTAGAAGATATTTTAAAAGTGCAGAATAACTCGACTGATAATGTATTTTATGGAAATATTGGGCTTCGCACATTTGGGACTTTAGGCAATCTTTTGGGATATAATTTGCAATTCACTAATGGTTTAGTTTTAACAGGAAATAGGGAAATATTAAAATTAGATAAAAATATTTCTGGTAATTTGAAATTTATGGAATTAAATAGCGATTTTGATTTTGTGGAATCAGGCGTTAATTTAAAATATAAATGGTTAAATATCAGCATAGCAAAAGAAGCAAGACAATGGGGAAGCGGTGTGATGAGTTCGTTTTATTTATCTGATGATGCTCAACCATTTACTGCTATAAATATTGGAGTAAATTTTAATATTTTTAGTTATTTATATACCCATGGTAGTCTAATAAGTTATTATCCGGATAGTGTCCGCACTGGCTTTAATGCTGTAGTCCCCGATAGAAATTTAACTATGCATCGATTATCAATCAAACCTGAATGGGGAGAATTTGCCGTCTGGGAGGGAATAGTATATTCTAAGCGTGGAATTGATGTGAATTACTTAAATCCACTTAGTTTTTATAAATCTCTTGAGCATTATTTACGCGATAGAGATAATTCACTGCTTGGATTTGATTTTACAGTTCGCCCAGTAAAGAACATTGAATTAAAAGGTACATTTATTCTTGATGATATTATATATCGCAGAATTGGCAAAAATTATTGGTCAAATAAAACAGCATGGAATGCCGGAATTTTGTATTCTCCAAAGCTACCAATCGATTTAGGCTTTGAATATTCAAGGATAGAACCATATACATTTTCTCATTTCGATATATTAAATAATTATACAAATGATAGACATTTATTAAATTCAGGAATGCAACCCAATTCTGACCAATTTGCTGGTATTATAAGGTTCTGGTGGGGCGAGAAAATTCCACTTAAATTTAAAGTTGCATATATACGGCACGGCGAAAATATTTATGATGAAAATGGAAAATTAATTCGTAATGTAGGTGGTGATTTTAATAATGCCAGATATATTAATGATTCTGAATTTGTTTATTTTTTAGATGGCATTAGAAATGATGTTATTGCTTGTGAGTTTAATATTGGATATGAAATATTCAGAGACTGCTATTTAAAGGGAACATATAATTATTATAAAAGTCAGCTCCAACCGGAATACCATTTATTAAGGTTGTCAATTAATTATGAAAATTTTTAAATAATTACTTTGAGCAAATACCTTAATTTCTTTTTCTTGACTATGCAAAAGTTCCTTATTCGACGTATATAGCAGAAATTACTATTATTTTAGATAATTGAGTTTATTTAAATTATTTATGTTACTTATCGTTTTATTAGACGTTATAATCCTATCTTATTAATTATAATAATAAAATTCATATATTTTTTTTATTTTGATAAGAGTTAATTTTAAGAATATTTCCATTTGATGCTAAATTTTGTTAATTTTGTAGTTTGTGCGAAGTAACTTTTATTAAATTAAGGCTTTTATAATGGCTAAACCTCTAAGTATTTTATATGTATCTAGTGAATTGTTTCCATTTGCAAAAATAGGTGGAATAGGCGATGTCGCTTATTCACTTCCTATTGCTATTCGAGAAGAGGGGCATGATATTCGCGTGATGATGCCCAAATATGGTATTATTTCAGAACGGAGGAATAAAATCCACGAAATTAACCGGCTGAAAGATATGGAAATCCATATTGGAGATGATACATATTTAGCTACAGTAAAATCATCATCGATAGTTACTTCAAAAATAAAAGTGCAAGCATATATTTCTACTAATAATGAATATTTTGAGTCAAGAAAAGGTATATATGCTGATCTAAAGACAAGTATTGATTATCCTGATAATGATGAAAGATTTACATTCTTTAGCAAAACTGTAGTAGAGACATGCAATATGCTCGGATGGGTGCCAGATATAATACATGCTAATGATTGGCAGACAGGGTTAATTGCTGCTTTTGCAAAATTACAATATCCAAAGAAATTTGCTAAAACTCGCTTTATCCTTACAATTCATAATGTTGCTTATCAAGGTGAATATCCTAAAGAATTTTTCAGTAAATTGTTAATTCCAGAAAAAGAAAAGGACAAATTCATTCATAATGGTAAACTTAATTTCCTTAAAGCTGGGATATTATTTGCAGATGCTGTAAATACTGTTTCTCATTCTTATTGCGATGAAATTATTAATGGAGACACGCCATCAAATGGATTAAATGAAATTTTAAAATCTATGCCTAAGAAATTTTATGGTATTATTAATGGTATAGATGTAGAAGGCTGGAACCCTAAAACTGATAAAAAAATCCATTTTCCATTAGAAGATGATATAATAAAATATAAATTAGAGAATAAAAAATTTATTTTAGAGCAATTTAAACTCGAACATAATGAAAATATTCCTTTAATTGGTCTATCTCTTAGGCTTAATGAACAAAGAGGGATCGATGTCTTGCTTAAAGCTCTTCCTAAAATTTTAGAGCAAAATGTACAAGTGATCCTCACAGGAGACGGCGAAGCAAAATATAAAGATGAGATTAAGACAATTCAAGAAAAGTATAGCGATAATTTTGCATATAAATTTGGATATGATGAAACTACTACTCATTATTTAGAAGCTGGGAGCGATTTCTTCTTAATACCAAGCAAGTGTGAACCTTGCGGACTAAATGCTATGTATTCTATAATTTACGGTACTGTACCTATAGTTCATTGCGTAGGAGGTTTGAATGAGATAGTACAAGATTATAACCCAAAGAATGAAGAAGGAAATGGATTTAAATTTGAAGATTTGAATACTAAGTCTATCATCAGTACTATTAAAAAAGCATTAAAACTATATAACAATAAGGATAAATGGTATGCATTCTTAGAGAAAAATATGCAAACTGATTATTCTTGGAAAGATTCCGTTAAGGAATATATTAACATGTATTTTAATGCTCTAAAAGACAAAGAATAATAATATTTAACAATGAATAAATTAATAATTTTAAGTTTTTCCATTCTAGTAATAGTACTTTCATCTTGTAATGAAGCACCTACTGAAATCGGATTCCCATTTATCAATGACACAATTAGCGTAGAAGCAATATCTTCGATTGATAATCCATTTATTGTGGAACAAAAGGTTTTTAAACAACATGTCCATTATATAAATATGGCTGGCTTTTTAGTTGGTAAATCTGGAGATTTTCAATCAATGACTTTTATTAGATTTGTTGCTCCAAAGGATACTTTTAAATATATCACCCCGGATAAAATAATTTCAAGTAAAGTTACATTAAAAGCTTTAAAATATGTATATGGCGATGCAAGCGCTCCACTAGCTTTTTCTGTATATGATGTTAATAAACTCTGGACTCCGAAGACAAGTTGGGATTCAGTTTTTAACTCCAATATCGATTATATTAATTTAAATAGAAAAATTGGTGAATACAACTCAATCGTAAATGTAATAGATACTGGTGAATATATTTCTTTTGATTTAGATAAAGAAATTACTAGTGAATGGATGAAATTCGGTAACGATACTACTCAGTATATAAATAAAGGTATTGCCCTATTACCAAATGAAAATTCTAAAAATATTAGGAAATTCGATGGACCTACAATTTCAGACGATCCAGCAAAATACTATTACTCTGAGTTAAATATTCATTATTATAATGCTGACAATATAATTGATAGTATAAAGCTGATTTCAGCAATGGAATATAGCTTATCAGATGCGCCAGCTGATTTTAATGAGACTGATATTGTACTACAAGGAGCTGTACAATACAACACAGAATTACATTTTGATTTATCAACCTTACCTAATAATATAGCAATTCATTCTGCAAGCCTCGAATTAAATTTAGACTTAAATAAGTCAAAATTATCAAACAATAGTACCGATAGCTTGAGAGATAATGAAATTATTGCAACTTATAGACGTGCTTCCGGTGCAGATACTTCTACAGTTTATGAGAAAACTGTAACGCCTGCTTATGGACAAAAAACAAGTAATTTTATTAGTTATAATTTTGAAATATTTACTTTTATTGTAGAACAATGGATTCTGCGTGATCAGAAAAAAGGAATTGTATTGCTATCCAAAGCACCAATTGACAAGCTCTACAATACAATAGATAGATATATTTTCCACGGGATAAATGATCCTGATATTAATCTAAGACCAAAATTAAAAATAATATATTCCGTTAGACCTAATTACTCTCAAAATAAAAAAGGAGCTAAATAATGAGAAAAATAAATCTAATTATCGCCTTTTTTATTTTAGCTAATATTCAATTATTTGCACAGGGCGGATCAAATTATTCAATTTTCGGAGTGGGAGATATTCAAAATAGTCACTCAGCTCGATTTGAAGCTATTGGAGGTACTTCTATAGCTATTCCTTCACCTTATGCTATTAATCTTAAAAATCCGGCACAATGGGCAAATGTAATGACCACACGTATTCAAGCCGGATATAATTATAATTTAAGAAATATAGAGCAGGGAATTGACAACATGTATCAGAGCAATGCAGCAGTAAATCAAATTATGGGGATATTTGCTATTGATACTTCTAAGGGAATTGCAGCTTCATTTGGAGTTGTACCATATAGTTCAGTGAATTATTTGGTTAAAAAACACGAAAGAATTAGTGATAATAATTTTGATATCGCTGGGGAATCGTTATATCAAGGAAGTGGTGGTATATCGCAAGCATTTTTAGGATTATCTACTAAAATATTTAATTGGTTTAAAGTTGGATTATCATTCAGTACATTTTTTGGAAAGTCAAATCAAAGTATAAATACTGTATTTTATGATTATATTAACCAAAATCAAATAAATCGAAAAAGCACAATTAATAGAGGATTCCTCTTAAAAGGTGGGTTAGTCCTTGAACCAATAAAAAACTTATATTTTGGATTTATCTATGATAAGGTACTGAGTACTAAAAGTGAAACTGAAATTTACTTTGATGGAACTTATAATTATGTTACTAATGATTCAACACATTCATATACTTTAGATGCTAAATTACCTGATTCTTATGGCGTAGGTATTGGGTATCAATTAAATGAATATATTTTTGGTGCTGACTTCACTATGCAGGATTTTTCTAATTTTACTTTGAATAAAAATGATAAATTTGAATATAGGAATTCCTTTAATGCAAGTGCCGGAATATCTCGCATAGGTCAGGGTGGCTTTAGAAAAACTTTTTTTGATAAAGTTACTTATAATTTAGGTGTGGGCTATAAACAATTATATTATAAAGTCTTTGGACAAGATATAAATGAATATTATGGGAGCTTTGGCTTGGATATTCCTGTGTCAAATTATTTCTGGATTAATACAGCTTTCACTTTTGGTGTGAGAGGTGTAAATGAAAATAATGCCATTAAAGAGACTTTCGGCAGATTGAATGTAAATTTAAGCATTGGCGAAACTTGGTTCAAACCATTTAGTGATGAATTGTAAATGGATTTCTTCCATTAATTTATAATTCTTATGCTAAATATTAATATGAAAATTATAATATTAAATAAATCGTTAATTTGTGAAATAATTTTTTGCTACAGTTAGCGATTTTTTTTAATTTAATAAAAAATAAAATAGTATCAAAATTAAAAATGGAGACGCAAAATTGAATATATTGGTGTGTTTATCACGCGTACCTGATACAAATTCCAAACTTGTTATTTCAGACGATAATAAATCAATCAATAAAAGCACAAAATATGTGATGAATCCTTATGATGAGTATGCTCTCGAGGAAGCATTGCAGATTAGAACTAAATACGGTGGCATTATTACTGCAATTACAGTCGGAAATGAGGTGTCAGAAGATATATTACGTTCAGCTTATGCTCTTGGAGTGGAAAAAGCTGTAATAATTAAAAGTGAAAATAATTTAAATTCTTCATTTCAAGTTGCTTCAGCAATAGCACTCTTTGCCGAAACACAAAGTTTTGATTTAATTTTATGCGGAAATCAAAGTATTGACTATTCTTCTGAATCAATTCCAATATTTTTATCTGAAATTCTAAATGTACCAGCTCTAACTTCCGCTATGAAAATTGAAATCAATGATTCTTTAGTAACTGTCGATAAAGAAATAAATGATGGTACTATAAAAATGGAAACTTCACTTCCATGCATAATTTCGGTACAAAAAGGTATTAATCAACCACGCTATCCGAAATTACCTGATATTATGAAATCAAAAAAGAAACCAATAAGCGATTTCCAAGCTCATATAAAAAATTCAAAAATTAATGCTTTTGAGCTTAAAATTAATAAAAAAGAGAGAATCGGAAAAATTGTTGGCGATTCAAAAGAAGAGATTATTGAAATTATTGAATTATTGAAAACTGAAGCAAAAGTATTATAAAAGGCAATTATGAAAAAAATAATAACATATATTAAAAATGCTGATACACAACTAAAAGCTTATAATAAAGAAATTATAATAATATCAAATTCTATTGCAAAAGCAAACAATTTAGGAAATTATATTGTAGGAGCTAATTTATCAGAAAACGAATTATCTGAAATAATGAAAATTTCATCAGCACAGATAATCAATATTAAAATTAATTCTGAACTTTTAGGAGATGATGTGTATCTCTCGCTAATTATTAATGAAATTTGCAGAAAAAATGATATTGATTTAGTTATTATTTCATCTTTTCAGAATGAACTTGCTCCAAGATTAGCTTATAAATTAAACGCCGAATTCATTGCTAATATTTTTAAATTAGAGATTAAAAATAATAAACTATATTCAACTAAATCCATTATGTCTGGCAGAGCTATTCAAACAGATGAAATTACTTCTGAAAAGTGCGTATTTACTGTATTACCTAAATTATTTGAGATTAATGATATAAATAATCTAGTCGAAGAAAGTAATAATTTACCAATTATTGAGTATTCTCCGGATTTTGAATATTTACCTAAAGTAAAAGTAATTAGCAAAGAAAAAGAGTCTAAAACTACTAACATAAGCGAAGCAAATATTATAGTGTCTGCCGGCAGAGGCATTAAAGAAGAAAATAATCATGAAATAATAAGTGAACTTGCAAATAAATTAGGAGCTGCAGTCGGGGCAAGCCGTGCGATAGTTGACAATAATTGGAGACCTCATAGCGAACAGGTAGGTCAAACAGGGAAAATCGTTAATCCTGATTTATATATTGCGTGTGGTATTTCTGGTGCTATTCAGCATTTAGCAGGAATGAATAATTCAAAATATATTTTAGCAATTAATTCTGATAAAGATGCACCTATTTTTGAATATGCCGACTATGGTATTGTCGGAGATTTAAATACCGTGATCCCAAAGATTATTGAATATTTGTAAATGAAATTTATCCTCAATATACTTGCTTTTATTGGGAAGAAAATCATTAATTTCTTTCAGGAATTTGGTCAAATTGTTTTACTTTTGATAAATGTAATTAGATACTTTCCTACTTTTATTACAAATAAAGGTCTAATAATTAATCAAATGAAAATAATTGGAGCGGATTCGTTGCCTTTGTTATTGCTAATTGGTGCTTTTACCGGTGCAATAGCATCTCTTGAAGCCACAGGAATTTTTATAAAATTTAATTTACTATCGCTTGCTGAACCTTTTATAGGGTCCTCTATTGCTACGGCTGTTTTTACAGAGCTTACACCTGTTCTCACTGCACTTGTAATTGCTGGTAGGGTAGGAGGCTCAATTGCCGCAGAAATAGGTACAATGAAAGTAACAGAGCAAATTGATGCTCTTGAGATGATGGCAATTGATAAGGTGCGATATTTAGCAATGCCAAGAGTGCTTGCAGCAATATGTATGATGCCAATATTAGGTGTGTTTTCTAATGTAGTCGCTATATTTGGAGGATACTTATTAACTTTAGTGCAATTTGATTTTTCAGCATCACAATTTTTTGAATCAGTTCAGAGATTTTTTAAAGTTTCCGAAATTATGATTGGACTTACTAAAATGTTGATTTTTGGTGGAGGTACTGCTCTAATTGGTTGTCATATAGGATTTAAAACTAATGGTGGCGCTGAAGGTGTAGGGCAAAGTACGGTAAGATCATTTACTATTTCGGCAGCATTTATTTTAATTTTAGATGCAATTTTCGGTTATATTGTATATTAAGAATTAGAAAATAAATTAATTAAAATATTTAATAAATGACAAAAAAATATTTTAAATAATTTTTAATAAAAAATATGTTATATTTGTGATTTCTATATAAAAGAGAATTTCAAAAATAATATAAAAATCAAATTAGTAAATTTAAAATATCATTATCTTTATAGAAATGAGTAAATATAAAATAATATTTTTTTTGGTAATACTAATTTCATTCTCCACTTTTGAAATTAATGCTCAAGGAGTATATAATAGATTTTTACCTAAAAAAGATCTACAGCCGGGCGATACTGTAAGCGTAATTAAAAATGAATTAGAAGCTCCGGATTTTTTATTAGAAAAACCAATTGACCCCGCCAAATATATTCTCGGTCCTGGTGATGTATTACAACTCAACATAATCGCAAGTGTCGATTATGTTTATAATATTGTAATTTCTCCAGAAGGGAAAGCTATTGTACCCGGAGTCGCTATTTTTGAGATAAATAATAAAACTCTGAAAGAGACAGAAACATTAATTGTAGAGCGAACTAAGCAAAAATTTAAAACCGAAAATATTAGCTTAACTTTAAAATCTATTAGAAAATTCAAAGTAATGGTAAGCGGCGAAGTTACAAAACCAATGAGTGTCCCTGTTACTGCTGCTGATAGAGTGTCAGATGCAATTGCTAAAGCAGGAGGACTAAAGCAAACTTCTTCCTTACGCTATATAACATTACTTAGAGATGGAAAAACAATCCCAGTTGATTTACTTAAATATTATCAATATGGAGACGAAGATGCTAATCCTAACCTAACAGGCGGTGATTTTATCAATGGGTCGGCAAGAAACAATTCAGAATATATTAAAACAGAAGGAGATGTTTTTGCTCCATCATTATATGAATATAAAGCTGGCGATTCTCTATCTACTTTGATTAAATTTTCTCAAGGCTTTATGCAATCAGCACTTTTAGATTCAGTTGAATTTGCTCGATATAATCAAAGCTCAGATACTTATGATAGACGTTTCTATAATTTAAATAATTGGCAAGATTATTTTGATAATTCATCTAATGAAAAATTAATTGACTTCCCATTAGAACCTGGTGACCAACTTTATGTACGCCGCAAAGCAAGTTGGCAAACTGATAAATATGTGATTGTAGAGGGAGAGGTAAAATATCCCGGTCATTATGCTATTACTAATAATAAATCTACACTTAAGGAATTAATAAGTCGAGCCGGAGGAGTAACAGATTTAGCTGCTCTAGAGAATGCAATTCTTATTAGACAATCGGTTTATAAAGAGCAAGATTTAGATATGGTAAGACTTCGCACTTTGCCACCATCAGAAATGGGAGAAAATGAAAGAAAATATTTCATTGCTCGTTCGAGTGAAATTCAAGGAAGAATTTCAATTGATTTTAAAAAGCTATTATCAGAAAATTCTAAAGAAAACGACGTGATACTACGAGACCAAGACTCCCTATATATACCTAAATTAAATAATTATGTCAATGTAGGAGGCAGAGTAAATAATCCGGGAAGAATATTGCATAACAAAGAATTTACTTACGAAGATTATATTAATCAAGCAGGTGGATATGGCTATAGAGCAGATGAAAGTGCTACTTTAGTAGTAAAATCAAAAGGACAACAATACTCTGCTAAAAGTAAAAATTATGTAATAGAACCCGGGGATAATATTTTTGTACTTACGGAAAATGAGCTTACGTTTTTTGAGGTATTCACTACAACCCTGACAATTATCACACAGATATTTACAATCGTTGCTGTCGTGCTTTCAGTAATAAATATGAATAATAACAAACCAAGTAATTAATTAATTAATTAATTAATTAATAATATCAATTTATATTTAAATATAGAATGAACTTAATTAAAGAATTTCAAGAAGAGAAAAGATTAACTTTTACAAATATTATTAAGCTCTGGTGGCTAAATAAAAAAATAATTATAATAATACTTATTTTTGCTTTTGTATTCAGCTTAGCTCTTACTTTTATTCTTCCATCGCATTATAGTGCAGATGCTTCTATTGTTCCACCGGAATCAAATAATTCTGGACAGGGCTTATCGAGCTTTTTACAATCAATGAGTGGAGGTATTTCGATAGGTGGTATTGGAGCAGATAATAAATCATTATTGCTTACAGAATATCTACAAAGCAGGGAGCTTGCTAAGTATATTTATGATACTTTGAAATTAAAAGATAATCCAATTTTTAAAGATGTAATTTTAGTTGATGCTTATGATATGATAATTGAAACTATCACTACGAAAGCTAATCGTAGTGGTTTAGTATTATTAAGGACTGATGTCCCTACAGGATATTTCCCAAATTCTAAAGATAAGGAAAATGCTGCACAATTATCTGCTGATATAGCAAATAAAGCTATTGAAGGATTAGATTACTTGACCCGCACAAAAAATGTATCTAAAGCACGCCAAAAACGAATATATATTGAAAAAATACTTGTCGATAAAAAAATTGTTCTTGATTCATTAGATAATCGATTAAAGCAATTTCAAAAAGACAATAAAGTATTGGCAATTGATGAGCAAGCAATGTCAATTATTGAATCCTCAGCACAATTAGGAAGTGAATTATTAAAGGCAGAGCATGAATTAGCACTTAAGAAAATGGATTTGCAACCTAATTCAAATGAAATTAAAGTGTTAGAAGAATCGGTAAAAAAACTAAGAAGCCAATATATTCGTATTCAAAATGGAGGAATATTAGGTGGAAGCGATTTTTCTGCTCCGCTTAGTAAAATGCCCGATATGTTCAAAGAATATTCTTCAATAATTCGTGAGAAAAAAATATTAGAACAAGTAAATGCTTATCTAGAATCACAAAAATATCAGGAAGCTATTCAAGAGCAAAGTGATATGCCAGCTATAGAAGCATTAGACAAAGCCTATGTCCCTCATAAGAGGAAATCACCATCTAGGACTATGGCTGTAATGCTTGGGTCGATTATCGCAATGGCATTTACATTGTCGATTATAGTCTATAAAAATGTCTATAAAAATAAATTCATATTAAATTCCTCTAAAACAAATTCTTAATTAAATAATAAAATCGAAATAAAATGAATCATAAGAATATATTAATCACAGGTGCTGCAGGTTTTATCGGAAGTAATTTTATAGATTATCTAATTTATGACGAGGAAATAAAAGATATTAATCTAATTGTGATTGATAATCTTTCATATTGTGGTAATTTAAATAATTTATCTTTTGCTGAAAAATTTTCAAATTATAAATTTATCAAAGGTGATATTTGTGATTCCGCTTTGTTAGAGAAAATTATTCAAGATAATAATATTGATTCAATTATTCATTTTGCAGCAGAATCACACGTAGATCGCTCAATAATGGACTCAACTCCTTTCTTGATAAATAATGTACTTGGTACTGTAAAATTATTAGATGTAGCAAAGAAATATAAAATAAGTAAATATTTGCAAGTATCCACAGATGAAGTTTATGGTTCATTAGGAAGTGATGACCATGGATTTACAGAAAAAAATAATATTACTCCTAATTCTCCATATTCTGCTTCAAAAGCTGCAGCAGATCATTTTGTTATGTCGTATTATACTACTCATAAATTAAATGTGTTAATTACTCGCTGCTCTAATAATTATGGACCAAAGCAATTTCCTGAAAAGCTCATACCTCTAATGATTCAAAATGCAATTAATAATAAAGAATTACCGGTGTATGGCGATGGAATGAATGTACGAGATTGGATTTATGTAAAAGACCATTGTGCAGCAATTTGGAAAGTATTTAATGAAGGCGAATTTGGAGAAGTATATAATATCGGTGGCGAATGCGAAAAACCTAATATCGAAATCGTAAAAACAATTTTAAAAAAATTAGGTAAAAGCGAAAAATTAATTAAATACGTTTCTGATAGACCCGGTCACGACAGAAGGTATGCTATGGACATTAGCAAAATAAAAAATCAATTAAATTGGACACCAAAAATTGACTTCGAAAAAGGAATAGAAGCTACAATTGATTGGTATTTGAATAACTTAGAATGGATAAATGATATTGTAAGTGGAGAATATTTAGAATACTACAAAAAACAGTATGGAGAAAAATAATTTAAAAAAAATTATTTTTATTTGAAAAAATATTTTTTTTTATTATAAAAATTTCTTAATTTTGAATAGAGGTTTTATGTCAAACTTGCAGTAACTGACATTAAAATAAAGTAGGGGAAAAATACTTTATCTAAACCGAACAAAAGAATAGTTTTATTTTCATCGGTAAATGCAGCAATAATCGATGATTAGGGGTTTATAGGAAAATCCAGTAATAGCATAATAGAGGAAATCAATATGAAAAACAAGTACTTGATACTTATTTTCGTTCTTGTTATTATTAGTGTGGGGACATTAATATGGTTAGCTATTGCCTGGTCAGAAAATCAAGAAATCAAAAAAGTTAATATTTCCGGAAATAAAATTGTAAATGAAGAAGACATTTTAAAAAGTATGTCTTCATCTGCAATAAATAATCAAAATTTTGAAATTGATATTTCTAAAATTCAAAAACTTCTCAAAAAGAATCCCTATATTCAAGAGACATATATTACCCATAAAAACCTTAATGAAATAAAAGTCGAAGTAAAGGAGCGTAATCCAATTGCATCTATGGTATTAGAGAATGGCAATTTAGTTTATATAGATTCTTCAATGAATCTTTTGCCATATATTCTTTATGACAATATGCCGGATGTACTTCTACTAAATGGAGTATTTCAAAATGGGGAAATTGATAGCCTTGCTATTATTGGTAGTTTTGCAATATTGAACTTAATAAATAAAGATACTAAACAGTATTTATTACCTCTAATTTCTGAAATTGATTATAATAAAAGCAATAATACATTTAGCATTATCACAAGTGGCGAAGGTGCTGAGATAAAATTAGGTGGTATCCACAATTTAGATACTAAAATTAATAAAATGGACGCATTTTATAAATCTAGTTATATTGCTTCTAATAAATCGATTAAATATATTGACCTAAGGTGGGATAACCAAATTTTGGTAGCAAATTAAAATTAAATTTAAATAATAAAGAAAATGGCACAGCTAAACGCACATACTAAAGGAACTATTTTTGAGACAAGGCAAGATGTAATTGTAGGGCTTGATATTGGTACTTCTAAAGTTTGCGCATTGGTTGCCACAAAAGATAGTACTCCGGATACAATTAAAATTCTTGGAATGGGGATCACCGAAAGTGATGGACTAAATCAAGGTGTAGTTGTTAATATTGAAAAGACTGTAAAATCTATTCAAAAAGTAATTGAGCAAGCCGAACAACAATCAAGCCATAAGATTACAGATGTAATAGTAGGAATAACAGGGGAAAGCATCGAATTTACTGCTACCAGAGGAGTAATTGGAGTTCCAAGTCCTACTCATGATATTACTCTTGCTGATGTAAATAGAGTAATTGATGAATGCCGAAATATTAAAATTGATACTGACAAAAGAATATTACATGTCATACCACAAGATTTTATAATTGATAATCAAGACGGAATCCTCGATCCCGTAGGAATGAATGGCGTAAGATTAGAAGCTAATGCAATGATTATTACAGGGAAAGATACAAATATTAATAATATTTATAGATGTATCGAAAAGGCTGGACTTAAGGTAAAAAATATTATTTTCGAACCTCTTGCAAGTAGCTATGCTGTATTAAATAATGATGAAAAGGAAGTTGGTGTTGCTCTTGTGGATATTGGTGGCGGTACTACTGATATAGCAATTTATGAAGAAAATAGCTTAAGATATACAAGTTCTTTAGGTATTGCCGGAAAGCAAGTAACTGATGATATTCGTAAAGTATTAGGAATAATTGCTACTCAAGCTGAAAGGATAAAAAAAGAATATGGCAATGCTTTTAGGCCAGCAATTATGCAAGATGAAGTTTTTATGATTCCAGGAATAGCCGGTAGGAAACCACTCGAAGTATATAAAAGCGATTTATCTGGGATAATTCAGGATACAATGACTGAAATATTTAATTATGCCCTCGATGATATTAGAAATTCTGGCTATTCCGGTAGGTTAGGAGCTGGGATTGTACTTACAGGAGGTTGCTCCTTGCTTAAAGGAATTGATGAATTAGCACAAGAAGTCTTTGGAATGCCAGTTAAAAAAGGATTTCCTTCAAGTATTTCTTATTCCGGTTTAGCTCCAGAAATTGGTAATCCTATCTATTCCACAGCTGTAGGATTAGTTATGTATGGATTGGATGAAGTAACACCAATAGAAAATGATTCTTCTAATAGCATAAATTATGATAATAATATTGAAGATGAACCAGAAAATGAAGAAAACAAAGGATCATTCTGGAATAAAATTAAAGATAAATTGTCGCAATTATAAAAAATTATTAAGAACAATATACCAAATAAAAAAATTAAATTATAATATAAATGGAGTTAGTTTATGATAGAATATGTAGGTGATATGCTTTCTAATCCTGCTGGTGCCGTTATAAGGGCAATTGGTATCGGAGGAGGTGGATGCAATGCTATCGATAATATTAAAAAAGAAGGCGTTACTAGCGTTGACTTTATTGCTGCAAATAGTGATGTGCAAGCATTAAATAAAAATATTGCAGAAATTAAAATTCAAGTCGGTAAAAATACTGCAAAAGGACTCGGTGTCGGCGGAAATCCTGAAATTGGCAAAAAGTGCATCGAAGAAAGTGCTGAAGATATTAAAAAACATTTAATTGATAGCGATATGGTTTTCATCTCTGCTGGTATGGGTGGAGGCACTGGTACTGGTGGAGCACCTCAAGTAGCACGTATAGCTAAAGAATTAGAAGCATTAGTAGTAGCAGTAGTAACTACTCCATTTAAATATGAAGGTACTCAAAAGGGCGATTATGCTGTAAAAGGAATAGAAGAACTTAAGAAAAATGTTGATTCTGTAATTGTAGTATCTAATCAAAAATTATTAGAAGAATTAGATAAATCTACACCTGTTACACAAGCATTTAAAAAAGTAGATGAAGTACTAATAAATGCTTCTAAAGGTATTGTAGATATTATTCAAAATCCAGGATTATTAAATATTGATTTTGCTGATATAAGAAGTATATTAAAAGATAGTGGTGATGCAATTATTGGTATCGGAAGTGCTAAAGGGGAAAATCGTGCTACAATTGCTACTGAAAATGCTTTAAATTCTCCATTATTAGACGGAGTGAGCATAAAGGGTGCTAAGGGTATTTTAATCAATATCACAGCTGACGATACCTTTAGTATGGAAGAAATGGAAACAGTTACAAATATTGTTAATACTGCTTCTGGGGCAAATCCTTATGTAAAATCAGGTATTGTAATTAATTCTGATGCTACTGATGATTTTAAAGTTACAGTTCTAGCTACAAAATTTGAAAAATCTGTTGAAAATTCTAATAATTTAACAAATCAAGAACAAATTAAAAATAATTCTAAACAAGTTGATGCTCCTTTACAAGCAGAAAATAAAAATAGATTTAATAGATCATATAATCGATCTGGATTGAACCAAACTTCTTCATATAATAGGTTAAATAATGATAGTAATAATAATCAAAGAAGGATAGACGATTTGAATCAAGAACCACAAGCTAATAGAAGATTAAATCGAGATATTAAAAATTCTGCTCTAAAAAGTGGAACTTATGATTCTGAAAACTCTATTTTTGACGATATTCTAGAAGAAGCTCCAAGACAAGTACAGGAGAGACCTGTATTTTTAAGAAGAATAATGGACTAATTTCATAAGAAATAAAGGAAAAAAATATATTATAATTTGAATTACTAATTAAATATTATGCGTAGTTTTTATGCTTTAGATTAAATTTTACTAATTATTACATCGCATAATTTCAAAGGCTCCAAGCAATTATATTATATATAACACAAAGCCCCTCAAATGAAACAATGAGGGGCTTTTCTATTGTAAAATTATTATTTTATAATTTTAATTAAATTTTAAGCTACCAAGCATTTTAGTAAATGCTGGTCTATATGATGCAGCTTCTGGTTTGTAATAAGTAGCAAAAACTTTATATAATTTATCGCCAATTACCACAAAATATAGTTTTGAATCAAGATCTTTTTTAGCAATATTGATTAATCCAGCAGGTTTGCCACCTAATGTAGTTTTTGAAGCTTTGCCTAATTTTTCATTTTGCTTTAAAATATCATCTAGAGAATTTTTCTTTGAATCTTCAGAAGTAATAGAAATAGCACAATCAGCACGTCTATCGCCACTAATTGAATATTTTGCTCCACTACCACTTAATGTGAAGTTATCAGGGATAGAAATAGAGAAACCATTACCGCTTACATTTTTAAATGTTGTAGATGGTGGATCTGCTTCTTTTAAAATTGTTTTCTTTGTATTATCTGGTTTTACTCCTACTTTCACACTTTTTAATATTTCTTGAAATTTAGGTTTTAAAGTCTCATATTGATCTCCAATTACTTCAGTAGTGATTACAGTTACTAATTGAGAATCTTTAGTAACGATATACATATCGCCAGCAAGGTTAGACACTTTATATGGGAAAGAATATGATAATTTCACAGCAGGAAGTCCATCTATAGTAACATTTTCTGGAGTTTTATAAGTCTCGGGACTATAAACTTTTTGGTTTTCAATAAATGCTTCCATAGTAACTGTATCTTGTTTTTTTATAGTAACAAAATCAATTTTAGCGCCTGGAATGTCTTCTTCATTAAGTACTCTACCCATATTCAAGAATTCAGTTCTTGCTTCAGAAGATGAATAAGTAATAAATCTTGAGCCAGCTTCACTTGCTTTTACCCATCCTTTAGGGTAAGTAAGTTCCATTTGAGTAACAGGATCTTGATATTTATCAAATTCTGTAATTTCAGGGGCTTTTACTTTGTTGTCTTCACCACAGCTAACTAGAATAATTGCAGAAAATGCAATTAAAAATAACTGTACTAATTGTCTTTTCATTTTGTTAATCTCCAAATGATTGAAAAATTATTTATTAAATTATTAGAAAGTCAATGTTTGATGTAATTGATTTTTTTTAAAAATCAGAAAATAAAAAATTCTTTAAATAAATGTAAACTTAATTTTATTTAAATTATTGTGTAATCATTAAAAAGCAAAAAATAAAATTGATTTTTATCTTGGTGCTCCATCCTTTATCCATCTGGCTAAACCAATTAATTGCTCAGTGTTTACTCTATAATCAACTATAAGAGAATGAGGCACTTCTCGGCGTATAATTTTTATTAATAGGCTATTATCGGGGTCGCCTTTGCGAATCATAAGTCCACCATACGACATTAATAGTTGTTCATAAGAATCGAGGATGATATTTGCTTTCCTATCCATTAAATTATGACATCCCGGAGCATTACAAGCGAATCTTAATAATGGCTCGACATGCTGAGTATAAGTAATGTTACTTTCAGGAAAAATAATTTCCTCAGGATTAGAAATAGCATTATCCATACAAGCATAAAGCAAAATCAAAGGAATGATACCTAAAATTGCAATTCTAATTATATTATTTTTCATTTTTATATATAAAATATTATTAAGAACTTGGTATAGTTAATAACTTTCTTCTACTGACGGAAATTTGCCATTTTTTACATCATCGCAATATTGAGAGAAAGCATTTTTAATGATTTCGTTTAAATTTGCATATTGTCTTACAAATCTTGGTCTAAAGTCAATTGTGAGTCCTAGCATATCGGAATATACTAAAATTTGCCCATCGCAATGTGGTCCGGCACCAATTCCGATTGTAGGAATTTTAAGCGAGTTAGTTACCTCTTCAGCAAGTTTGTAAGGAATTTTTTCAAGAACAACTGCAAAAGCACCTGCATTTTCTAAATTTTTAGCATCTTCAAGAATTTTTTTAGCTTCATCAGAATCTTTGCCACGAGCTCTGTAGGAGCCGAATTTGTTAATGCTCTGTGGTGTTAATCCTAAATGTCCCATACAAGGTATTCCTGCTTCATTGAGTCTCTCTACTGCATTTAGGACACTTAGACTCGCTCCTTCGAGTTTTAGCGCTTCGCAGCCTGATTCTTTCATAATGCGACCGGCATTTTCAAAGGCAGAATCAGCAGAAACTTGATAGCTCATAAATGGCATATCAGATACAATAAGTGGGCGTTTTGTACCTCTTAAGACAGCCTTAGTATGATAGATTATTTCCTCAATCGTGACAGGGATTGTGGTTTCTCTACCTTGTACTACATTTGCGACAGAATCGCCAATTAGAATTAAATCAATACCTGATTCATCTAATATTTTTCCGATAAGAGCATCATAGCCAGTTAAGCATGATATCTTAATATTTGCATCTTTCATTTCTTGCAGACGCAAAGTAGTAATTTTTTTAAATTTATTTTCGGTAGAACTAATTATTTTGCTATCATTATCCGATATGTATACCATATTATTTAGCTATTATTTTTTTATAAATATTAAATTTACGCAAAATTAAGAAAGTAAGCGGTAGAAATCAAATATTTTATTATTTGACTAATTAAAATTACGAAAAAATAATTATTAATTTAAAAAATTAGTTTTTGTAAAATATTTTTATTAATTTTATTTTCTTGATTTCAAAAATATAATATCTTGAAATAAGAGTTAAATAGTTAATCGTTTTTTTTATATATGTAAAGCAATTTTAGATTGGAAAATACTACTTCAATTGAAAGTAAATATAAATTTACTGATGATATTAATAGAGCCTTGGATATCTTCAGAGGTAAAGATTTGCGAAAAATTGACTTATTATGCGAAGATTGCAAAAACCTGAAGAATGAAGATGCTAAATCCTTTAACGCAGCTGCAATAAAGTATATTGATGATAAAAATGTAGCATTTAGAAATATTTTAATCGAAATTCTCCAAACTACTATTAAGTATTCTCCTGAGTTGATAGAAGAGAATTATTCATATTCATATAATGACTTTCGAAGAAATTTAGTTGATATTACTATTTTTACTAAGGACGAAATTATTAAACAATTTCTGATGAAAGTAATTCATATCGATAAATCTTCTACAGTTAGAAGTTCAATATATGAATCAATGATAAATTATAATGATGATATAGATGTTCTTAATTTGTTAATTGAGCGGTATTCTAAAGAAGTAGAATTAGATTTGCTGATTATTCAATTATTATCGAATTTCGATTTCCCGAAATGTGAGGAATTTTTATTTACAATATTAAATAAATCTACCGATAGACATAAAATCCTAATGGTTCTTTATTCTCTCGAGAAAATAGCTCATAAAAGCGAAACAGTTGAATTTTTAATCAAGAACATTAATAAATATGAGTCAATTTTGCATCCATTTATTCTTAAAGCAATTGTAAAAATTGTCGATAATAATAGCATTGATTTATATTCAATTTCTTCAGGCAAAATAAATAATTTACAAGAGCTGTCATCATCTCTGCTTGCGGAATATGACGAAGAAAATTATTATATATATTTGAGAATTAATGAAGATAGAATACATTTATTAAAAATCGATTTCCTTGTGCAAATCTTTACGAGCCTGAGCGCTAGGAGCATTAAAATAGTGATTTTAAGCTTAGTAAATAATTTACATCTTAAAATATTAGAAAATCTATTTAAGATGTATTTTGAAAAAACAAAAAACGTGTTTAATGTAATAGGTTTGCAGGAAATATTATTAGAACAATTTGATAAATTTGAAGTGCTGTTAAAAAATTTAAAATACATTATAGAACAAGAATTAGATAATACAGAATATAGTAATAATGCGACAATTAGAGAACTTTTAAGTTTATTTTAATCTATGAACTTAATTATAGGATGATAAAGTTATGGCAGACGAGAAATTAATAAAAGATTTAGAACTAAGCGATAAGACCTTTAATGAATTTAGGGATTTTATTTATGAGTTAACTGGACTATATTTTAGTGTCGAAAAGCGTATTATATTAACTCGAAAATTAAAAAATAGAATTGTAAAATTAGGTTTAAATTCATTCGAACAATATTTACATATTTTAAGAACTCAGAACATTAAGCAAGAAATTAATTTTTTATTTGAAGCAATTACTATTAACGAATCATATTTCTTTAGGAATGAATTACAATTTCATTCTTTTTATAAATTTATAATTCCTGATATTTTAGGAAGTAAAGCTAATGATAATATAATTAGAGTATGGAGTTCAGCTTGCTCTACAGGCGAAGAAGCATACACTATTGCCATGATTTTCCAAGAGAAAATTAAACCTTTATTCCCGGAGTTACAATTACAAGTAATTGGTAGCGATATAAATAATTCATCATTAGAATTTGCTAGAAAAGGAACCTATCAGCACTATTCTATTCAAAATGTCCCAGAATTATATTTAAAAAAATATTTTTTGCAACAAGGGAATAATTATATTGTCTCTGATGAAATTAAGAAATTAGTTAGATTTATTAATATTAATATCTATAATGATAAACAAATTAATAATGTGAGGAATTGTGACGTTATCTTTTCATGTAATGTCATGATTTATTATGATTTATCCTCAAGGAAAATTATCGTCAATAATTTATATAATTCTCTAAATAAAAATGGTTACTTATTTATAGGTTATACTGAATCATTGCATGGAATATCTAAATCATTTAAATTAGTCCACCTACCGCAAGCATTAGCTTATAAAAAAGAATATTGATGGAAAATACCAAAGCTAAAGATTATTGTATATTAGTAGTTGAAGATTCGCCTTCAATGAGGAAATATATCGCATTATCTCTGAAATTATACGGATATAAATTAATTCTTGCAGTAGATGGTATGGATGCTTTAGAGAAAATCACAGGAAAAAAAGTTGATTTAATTATTACTGACCTAAATATGCCAAATATGGATGGTTTTGAATTAATTAAAAGAATAAGAAGATTAGAGGAATTCGAAAAATTGCCGATAATTGTATTATCTTCTTTGTCAGAGACATACGATATTAAAGAAAGCATTAGAATCGGAGCTAATACTTATATTCTAAAACCTTTTAATATCGAAGTCATACAATCGGAAGTACAAAAATTAATTGGAATTAAATAATAATTTGCAATTATTTATAATTATATTAAATAATAATATTATTCAGCAAATAAATATAAAAAATAAAGGAAAATAACGTGAAATTTTTAGTGGTTGATGATTCCCCTACTATGAGAAGAATAGTAATCAATGCTTTAAAAACATTCGGACACAACGATATAGTAGAAGCAGAAGATGGGCAAGATGCTTTAAATAAACTTTTAGCAGAAAGCTTTGAATTTGTAATTACTGACTGGAATATGCCTAATATGACAGGACTCGAGCTAACGAAAGCCATTCGCTCAACTGATTCTCTTAAGAATTTACCAATTTTGATGGTTACTACAAGAGGCTTAAAGCAAGATATCATCGAAGCACTTCAAGCTAAAGTAAATAATTATGTGGTAAAACCATTTACTCCTCAAGTATTGAAAGAAAAACTTGATGCTGTACTGAAAGCTGTGGGGTTAGCATAATGAAAGGAAATGGTAATAAAATGAAAGAAATGGATTTATCACAATTATTAGGTAAAGCTGAAGAATTAAGAGCTTTGTTTGTACTTGGCCAGAGAGTAATTCCTTTTATTGAAGAAATTTTTATTTTTGTAAGCGAAATTAAACCTCTGCTCGACGAAATTAATATTTCTATAAAAGATAATTTGAAAAAAATGCCTAATGCTTCTAAACAACTTACTAAAGTTACTGAAGCTACTGAAATGGCAACTATTGAAATTATGGATATAGTCGATGGATTATTCTTTAAAAGTGATGTAATTTCTTCTAATATCAATAAATTGACTGATATTAATAAGAATTCTGTTAATAATCCTTCAAATGTAATTAGCTTACTTTCTTCTGCTGTAGATAACGCTCAAGATGAAAATTTGGCTAAAGAATTGACTGATAAAATTGCAGACTACAAAAACAATAATGAAAGTGAATTTGATGCTACTGTCGGTAAAACTAATGACATTATCAATAGCATAAAAGATGATTCTAATTCGATTATGATGGCTCTGCAAATGCAAGATATTACTACTCAACAAATTGCAGCAGTAAATAATTTGCTCGAGACAGTTCAAATAAAGTTATCTCAAATTATTGAAAAATTCCAAAATAGCGATATTGGAGATTTAGTTGCTTCAGGTAATTTAAGTGGCTCTAATAATGAATCTACACAACATGCGAGCCCTACTAATGTGTCAAAAATGCACAGAGCAATTGCGTTCGATCCTGATGCAGTAGAATCTATCACTCAAAAAGAATTCCGCCAAAATAACGTTGATGAACTTATTAATAACTTCGATCCAGATGCTACTTATGCACAAGAAGAAGCCACAGAAGTTTCCTCAACTGATATAGACGCACTATTTGCTTCTAATAATGGAACTGCTGCTGAAGTTGAAAATACTCCATCAAATACCGAAAGCAATGATCCAATATCAGCAGACGACATAGATGCTTTATTCTCAGGTAATTCTAATCAAAATGATGCTCCTGCTCAGGCTGCTGCCGATGATTTAACTGATTTTTCGCAAGATGATATAGATGCTTTATTTGGTAAATAGATCTTAGATTACTAATATGGGTAATATACAAAAAGACCAAAAGTCAAAGGATTTTATTTTTGAAGCTAGTGACTTCGATCCTAAAGATGTCATTAATCAAACTGTTAACGACTATAAGTCTAATAATGTCCAAAAAGTAAATACCCCTACTATAACCTCAGAAAATAATGTCGATGAAGACACAAGACATCATAAAAAAAAGAATTTTGATTTTGAAAATCAATTAGTTAATCCTGATGCTGAAGAAAATTTTGAGGATTTTTTAGATCTTCCGGTTATTACCGGTAATTATAAAGGATTTAATAGAGCAAATAGAATTTCATCTGATAAAATTATTAATTCAAGTAATTCAATTAATTTAGTTGATGTAGATTTTACAGATTCTAATTCACCTAAACATCATAAAGATGACTTTTCTACAATTATAATTAACAAAGACCAAGAAAATAATGTGATTGGGATAGATGTAATTTGCCGGTGTGGAAATAAGACAAGAGTCAATTTTACTTTCGACGAAAAAGAAAATGAAATTAAGGTGGAAGGTTCAAATAAAGTAAAAGTCAAAGATCCGTCTTATGATCCAACTTCAATTGATGAAAATTTACCAAATCATATTTATGAAGCACCTACTAATATATTAGATGATGAAAATTATAATGAAAGTCTTTTGGAGAATATAGACGATAATAATATTGAATAGAAATATACAGTACTTATAAAATATATAAAAGCACTCTATCTATAGATTTATATAAATCTTCTAGAGTGCTTTCATTTATTATAGTAAAATCAGCAAGTTTCCTTTTTTCTTCAGCAGAAAGTTGAGTTTTTAGTCTTTGAGCTGCTTCTTCTGCAGAAATATTATTTCTTTTTGTGATTCTTTCAATAGAAATATTATCATTGCTATAAATGTTAATTACGTAGTCAAATCCTTCATTTAACCCCAATTCAAATATTAAAGCGGATTCCACGAAAATGATTTCTAAACCATTATTTGCATTTATTTCAATCTGATTAATTAGTTCTTCAATAACTGCTGGATGAATAATTAAATTTAATTTTTCTAAATTATCTTTTTTATTTTTATCGTTACCAAAAACGCATTCTGAGATAAATTTTGTATTATATACACCATTAATATAAGCCATATTACCAAAAGCATTAGTAATTTTTGCTTTTATATCGGAATTAGACTCTAAAAGTTCTTTTGCAATATTATCAGAATATAGCACTTTGTAAGATTTAGACTCAATATAATTGGAAGCAGTAGATTTGCCACTTCCCATATTTCCTGTAATTCCTATTACTTTAATTTCATTCATTCTTAATTGTTATGAAAATTTAAAAAAATCAAATTTAATAATTAATTTTTAATAAATTTTTTGGTTGCTCTTTTATCTTTTTCTATATATTCAATGATATAAACGCCAGCCGGGAGATAAGCAATATCAATTTTATCAATTATATTTTCAAACATAGCATGAGGATATGATTTTTCAAAAATTATTCCTCCATTTATATCAATTATTCTCATATTTAATAAATTGCGAGAATTTTCATAAAATCTTTTATATGAAATAAATAATTCATTATTTACAATTTTATAATTTAAATTTGCCTTTGGATCTTCTTTGCTGATTTCCTCTACGTCGGATTTTAGACCTTCTAATACGAATAAACCGGCTTCAGTAGCCATATATAATTTTTCTTTATATTTTGGTCCGAAATAACGTAAAGACCATACATTTCCGACAGGTCCATAATTTGAGCTAACAACATTTGCATAGTTTGAATCTAATAAAATTTTAAAAATAGTACTGCTTGACCCTACTACAAGTGCAGAATCATCATCTATAAAATCGACAGAAATTAAATCTTGAACAATAGGATTATATTGTTTTACCCATGTGTTTCCTCCATCTTTAGTATAGAGCATAATACCATTTTTTCCAACTACTATTGCTTGATTCTCTCCTCTACATTTTACTCCGAATAGTGTATCTAAATACGGAATTTGTAATTTTTCAAATGAATTTCCTCCGTCGGTACTTTTTAGAATTGTACCTCCTTCTCCGCACACCATTCCAAAATTAGGATTACTGAAACTAATAGAATAAAGGTTTTTATCACTTATTTTCTTTTCTATCCAATTATTAGTAAGCAAATCTTTTACTAAAAAAGCACCATTATGACCACATATATATAATTTATCATTAGTATAAGAACTTCCTTTCAAAGTATCTTTAGTAGCGATTTCCTCTTTAGTCCAATTTTTTAATGAATTTTTACTTTGTAATACTAAGCCATTTGAGCCAACAACATAGAAGGTATAATCATCAGTTTGAGTGATTTTATATAAGTCTTCATTATAATTTGTATTGACAGTATCAAATAATAATTGGTCGCTGATATTTGCATAGATTCTTCCGTATTTCCCTGATGCAATGAAATGATTTGTTTTATAATAAAAGGCATCGAAAAAATCGAGGGAATAATCTAAAATATGAGCAGTACTCCAATTTGTTCCGTAATTTGAAGAATATTGAATTATACCTTGTTCTCCAGCTACAACAATATATCTTCCTCTCACATTTACACTTTTATAAGTAGGAGTTGGGTCAACCCAGTCAATTTTATTGTCATAGGTCCACCAAGTTTTGCCGCTATCGAATGTGCCGCGAACAATTTTATCTCCGGGCACCTGCACAGAGTCTGTTGCGCTTGGGTCAGCAGTATATCCGCCAACGAATATTTCTTCTTCTCCACTTTCTAAAGTACGAGTAGCTACTCCCCAGAAGCTACTATCAGGGAATGCGAACATATTCCATGTGTAACCGCCATCAGTAGATCGCCAAATTCCACCATTAGGTAAATTGCCATAATTAGTATATGTGATTGAAGCATATACTTTTCTAGGATCTTCGTTATTGAATGCAAACATTGTAATTTCATTGTCAAACATTGCAGTAGGATCATTAATTATATTTACATCTTTAGGTGAGATATTTTCTTTTAGTAATTTGAAATGTGTCCAAGACTTTCCTCTATCGGTGGACATCATAGATAATCCGCCTTGATTACCACAAAGCAAAATGTTTGAGCTGTCAGGTCGTACGGCAAGACATGTTGGTTGTTGCTCATTTCTTGTACCGGGGATAAAATTTCCGGCACTATCAATTTTTGGAGAATAAACAATTGATAAAGTATCCCAAGTGAGTCCATTATCAAGAGATTCATAAATTCTTCTATCGTTATAGTTTCCCAGATAAAAATGTCCATCTTCTTCGGCATCTTCTGCAAGTGCTTTTCCGTTTAGGAAGCAGTGATTCATTGTGCTTGATGTTACTTCTTCCCAAGTTTTTCCTTTATCTGGACTTCTAAATAAATTTCCCATTGCAATACCGCCAGCAAGAATTACATTTGGATCTTTCCTGCTCACGAGCATATTATTCATATTGCTTCTGCCTTGAGTCATTAAAATAGAATCGCGTACCCAAGTTTTTCCAGAATCGCGTGAGATAAATATTCTAAAGCCGACTCCACCTGCATACATATTAGCAGGATTCACTGGATCGACTGCGATTTCATAAGTTAATTCAGGAATTAGCCTTCTCCATCCTAAATCTTGTGGATTAACCTCAGAAAATAAATCTAAAGAAAATAATAATAAAATCGGTATCAGTATAAACTTTTTCATAATTATTAAAATATATTTTTTGTCTATTTTATATTATACAAAACTTTTTCCATTTAATATAGACACAAAAATCGCAAAAAGTATTCAAAAATAAGTAATATTTTTAAAAATAATATGTATTTAGATAATATTCTGAAAATAAAAGATTGATAGAGTAATAATATAAGAGAAATATATTTGCATAGTATTTTTATTTTATTTATTTTTGGATAGCTTCTTCAAATTAATTGTGAAATGATTGTTAATTTTCCAAATGAGTAAACAAATATGATTTTTCAATGTTTCAAACGTATAAATGTTATTATAGTAATTTTAGTTATTAATGCTATAAATCTATTTAGTAATGATATTAATTATGATTTTTATATTATTTTAAATGAGAAAAACTGTGCTTCTTGCTATATATCATCAATAACAGGACTTTGTAATTTGATAAATAATAGTTTTCCTAGTTCTAAGACAAAAATCATTTATGATACTAAAGATTCAACCTTAATATTAAAACTAAAAAGTTCAATCAATAAAGATTTGAAAATAATTTCTAATAATGATGCTGAAGTCTTGTATAAATATTATAGTTCAATTAAACAAAAAGTACCTTTTATAATAATTGAAAATGATAAAAATAGTTTCTTTAGATTAGATCTAAATTTAAAAGATCCTTTAGAAACTATAAATGAAATTAAGAATATTATAAAACATAATAAAGAGGAAAAGATAGAAGAATTATATGAATTAAGTTGTGGTACTATTTTGGAGAGCGAGCAATTTAAAGATTATTTGTTTTTTTCTAATACTAGCAATGAGTCCTTTATTTTCAATATTTCAAATAAGAAATTTGAAAAAATCGAAGCATATTCTTCTGATAGCATAAAACTAAAATTTATTAAGAAAGAGAAAATGGGTATTCTAAATGAAATAATTAAATATGGAAATCCATTTAATATTACTAATAATATCATCGAAATAAATGATAGTGTTATTACTACTCTTAATGTATTAATGTATGATATTTTAGTAAAAGACTCACTAATTGATAATCAGCTTAGTCAAACGGTAACTCCATATTACAAGCGTATGCTTTTCTATTATAATTATAAAAATGGGAAAGTTGCCTATAAAGATATAAATTTAAATTTATCAAATATTTTCAATAAGCAATCTTATTATATTAAAAAAAATCTTTTCAACAATAACTTTATATTAATGATGTATTTGCATAATGTAATACATTTAAATAATATTGAAGAAAATGTAAATTTAATTTTAAAAACGAACAATAATTTTGAAATTATTGATAGTATTTCTATAGCTAAAGTAGCAAGAATTTGTATGAAAGATAGCTTAAATACTGGAAGATATTATTTCTTATCAAATAACAACAATAATTTGATATATAATCATGAAAGTAATCTTTATCTCAATGAGATAGATGGTAAAATTAATACAATTAACTTAAGTGGCATTTTATCTTATAATTCTTTAAATGAAAATGATAAAGATTTGTTATTTATGAGAAATCCACTTCAAATTAAATCTATTTCATATCCTTCTGTTTTGGTTACGGATAAATATTATTTAATATTTATTGTAATTGAAGAGAAGGAAAATAATATTTTATTGATGTCTAAATATAGTTTTGATGGAAATATAATTTCTCAACGTAAATTAAATATTAATTCAAAATCTATTCAGTATTTTCAGGTATTTAAAAATTTTGATATAAACAATGATTATACAGTTTTAACTGCAAGATATAAAGACGAGACAGGTAAGACCAAATTTATCTCAATTAAAAACAACTAATTTCAGGCAATAAAGCCAAAATAGATATTGAACAACTTCCTCCAGGAATGTATTATATAAAAATCGGCAATAAAACTCAGCAAATAATTAAAGTTGAATAATATAATTAGAATAGAATAAAATTAAAAATTCCCATACCACAAATTAAGGTATGGGAATATATTTTTACTCCACAGTAACGCTTTTAGCTAAATTTCGTGGTCTATCTACATCTCTACCTAATTCTAAAGCAGTATAATATGCTAATAATTGCAGAGGAATAACGGATAAAACAGGGGTAAGCATTGGCAAAGTCTTCGGAATATAAATTATATCATCAGTTAGTTCTGCTAATTCAGTATCGCCGTAATTAGCTATTGCAATTATTTTACCTTTTCTCGCTAGCACTTCTTGAATATTAGATTTCACTTTATCATAAATTTCATCGCGCGTAGCGATGAATACAACAGGCATATTTTCATCTATTAGTGCAATAGGACCGTGCTTCATTTCGGCAGATGGATAGCCTTCAGCGTGAATATATGATATTTCTTTTAATTTTAGAGCGCCCTCTAAAGCTACAGGATAATTATAACCTCTACCTAAATAAATGTAATTTTTTGATTTGCTATATTTTACAGCAATTTTTTTAATTTGCTCGGAATTTTGCAGAATTTCTTCAATTTGAGATGGAATTTGAGTAATTGCTTTTGCTATGTTCATTCCTTCTGTAGAAGATAAATTCCTCATTCTACCTAAATAAAGAGATAGAAGAGTAAAAGCACATAATTGTGATGTGAATGCCTTTGTAGATGCCACACCAATTTCAGGTCCAGCGTGAATATAAATTCCAGCTTCGGTCTCGCGTGCAATTGAGCTACCTACAGCATTTACAATACCGCAACATAGAGCGCCTTTTTGTTTTGCTTCCTTAATTGCAGCAAGAGTGTCGGCAGTTTCTCCAGATTGAGAAATAGCGAAAACAATGTCATTTTGGTTTATTACTGGATTGCGATACCTAAATTCAGATGCATATTCTACTTCTACAGGTATGCGGGCTAAATTTTCAATTAAATATTCTGCTACTAATGCAGCATTCCATGAAGTGCCACAAGCTGTGATAATAATTTTTTCGGCATTACGCAATTTATCTTCTATATTTCTAAGTCCGCCTAATTTTACATTGCCTTCATCGACTAATAATCGACCGCGAAAAGTATTTTCAAATGAAATAGGCTGCTCGTGAATTTCCTTAAGCATAAAATAATCGAAACCACCTTTTTCAATCTGGTCTAAATTATAAAGTATTTCTTGAATTTCGCTATTTGTATCAACATTATAAATAGTTTTAGTGAAATAATGATTTTTGGTTATTATAGCCATTTCATTATCATCTAAATATATTACTTGCCGAGTGTGTTGAATAATTGCTGAGGCATCTGAAGCTAAAATAAATTCATTTTCGCCTATTCCAAGCACCATAGGGCTACCTCTACGAGCAGTGATTATTTTATCAGGTTCATAACTAGATACTACTGCTATACCGAAAGTACCTTCTACTTGAATTAAAGCATTTCTGACGGCAGATTCGAGATCTTTGGTTTGCTCATAAATTGCACCGATTAGGACAGCAAGCACTTCAGTATCAGTTTGTGATTCAAAGGTATATCCTTTTTCTATCAGTTTAGTTCTAAGTACAGTATAATTTTCAATTATACCATTATGGACTAAAGCAATATTTTTGCTATTATCATAATGAGGATGTGCATTAGTATTATTTGGGACTCCATGAGTAGCCCAACGAGTGTGAGCGATTCCAATATGAGAATTAATTTTCTTATGGTCGATTAATCTATCTAAATCTTTGACTTTGCCTTGATTTTTAAATACTTGTAATTTAGAGTCCTCTGAAATAAAAGCTAATCCTGCTGAGTCATATCCTCTATATTCTAAACGCTGAAGCCCATTAATAAGTATATGAGATGATTTTTTATTTCCAATATAAGCAACAATACCGCACATAGATTTTCATTATTATTAAATAAAATATGTAATATAAACGTTTTAAATCAAAAAAAAGTAAAAAAAATAATAATTATTTTCAATAATCGAAGAAAATTGTAAAATTTACGTCTTTAAATAAACATAGAAAAGATAAATTATGCCATATTTTGAATTTGACAACCACCAAATATTTTATGATACAAAGGGAAATGGAGAGGATTTATTGCTATTGCATGGTAATATTGCATCTTCTGTAATGCTTGAATCAGAAATTAATTATTTTTCAAAAAGATATAGAGTTACATATTTTGATTATCCCGGATTAGGCAAATCAGCCAGATTAGAGAAATTAAGTGATGACTTTTGGAAATATAATGCTAAATGTGCGCTAGAGTTAATTAATTTTTTAAAAATTAAAAGTACAAAAGTAATAGGTACAAGTGGTGGTGCTAAGGTAGCTATTAATTTAGGTTTGATTTCTCCAAATTTAATTGATAAAATGATTGCTGATAGTTTCTTCGGCGAATATATCACAAAAGAAGAAGCCGATAGATTACGCCAAATGAGGTTGAAAGGTAAAACTCAGCTATTACATAAAGCATTTTGGCAAAAGATGCACGGAGATGATTGGGAGCATTTAGTAGATTTAGATATCGATTTGATGATAAATACAGGTTATAAGGGAATTAATCCAATCGAAGGCGATTACTCTGTAATTGATTTTCCGGTGATGATTACTGCAAGCACGGAAGATGAATTAATCCCAAACATTGAGGAAAGAATGATTCCAATAATCGAAAAAATCCAGTATTGTGAATTTAAATTGTATGATAAAGGAAAACATCCTTTAATGATTACTAGAAAAAAACTATTTAGAACAATTGCAGAAGAATTTTTCGATAAATAATATCTAATAATAGTTTTTAATAAAAGGTAAATGATGAAAATAGAATTATTAGCTCCCGCTAAAAATCTTGAATATGGCAAAGCCGCTATTGATGCTGGTGCTGATGCTGTTTATATTGGCGTGAGTGGATTTAGCGCCCGCAAAGCTGTAGGGAATTCCATTGCAGAAATTGAAGCACTTATAAATTATGCTCATAAATTCTATGCTAAGGTGTATGTAGCAGTAAATACAATTATTTATGAAAATGAATTAAATAAAGTGCAAGAATTAATTCATTCGCTTTATAAAATTAATGCTGATGCTATAATTATTCAGGATTTAGGCATTTTAAAGTTGGATATTCCGCAAATACCTATTTTTGCAAGTACGCAAATGAATAATTATGATTTAGAGAGAATTAAATTTATTGATTCTCTGGGAATAGATAGAATAATTTTAGCTAGGGAATTGGGAATTGAGGAAATAAAGCTAATAAGAGAAAACGTAAATTGTGAGTTAGAGACTTTTATCTATGGTTCGCTTTGTGTTTCTTTAAGTGGACAATGCTACATAAGTGCTGCCTCTTGCGGTAGGAGTGCAAATCGTGGCGAATGTGCTCAAATATGCCGACATAACTTCGATTTAGTAGATGCAAATGGAAAAGTATTAGAAAAAAATAAATATTTGCTATCATTAAAGGATTTAAATCTCGAGAATAAAATTGAAGATTTGATAAAAGCTGGAGTTAGCTCTTTTAAAATAGAAGGTAGGCTTAAAGAATTAGAATATGTCATTAATTCCGTAGCATATTTCAGAAATAAAATAGACAACTCAATCAAGAAGATTAACAATGAAAACTCACTTCAAAATAAATTAGATAAGCAAAGTAATGTTTATTCAAAATCTTCAAGTGGAGAAATAAAATTAAATTTTTTACCAGATTTAGATCGTACTTTTAATCGCGGAGGTACGAATTATTTTATTGATAATCAAAAAAATAATGATAGCAAAATTAATGGGAAATTAACAACATATAATACTCAAAAATCAATTGGAAAATATATCGGAACTATTGAAAATTGCAAAGAAAAAGAGGTTACTATTAAATCTAATGAAGTAATAGCACCGGGAGATGGTCTTTGCTATTTTGACGAAGAGAATGTATTGCAAGGTTTTAGAGTCAATAATGTTATAAATGGAAAAATTATTACATTAAAACAAATTAAAATTAAGAAAGGAACCAAAATATATAGGAACGAAGATATTGATTTCGAAAGAGTTTTGAAAAAAAATAATCCACCAAAAAGAAAAATTAAAATTAAGATATTTGTTGATTATTTAACTGCTAATTCAAGTACAGAATTGCAATTTAAAGTAATAGATGAAGATGGCAATCAGATAATTTTAAAGGAAAATGATAATTCTCTAAATGGAAATTGGATTGACCATAAAATAATTGAAAAGCAATTCGGAAAAGTAGGAAATACAATTTTTGAAATAGATAAAATTAATATAAATTCAACTATAAAAATTGCAAAAAGTATATCAGAAATAAATCAAATCAGAAGAAATATGTTGGAGTTACTATTAGAAGAAAGAATTAAAAATTTTCCGAAAATTATTCAAAAAAACAAAATAATTAATTTAAACAGTAAGAATTACAAAATAAATAAAAATTTCTCTTTGCTTAATATAGCAAATCATTTGTCATTGGATTTATATAAAGATATTATATTAGACAAGAACTTAGAGATAAAATATGCACCAGAAGTTACTCAAGAATTTGATGAAATACCACTTATGACGAGCAAATATTGCATAAAGCGAGAACTTAACATTTGCCCAAAACATAATAAAGTAGAGAATAACGACTCTCTAAAAACTGAATTATTTCTAAAAGACAATTCTAAGAAATATAAATTAGAGTTTGACTGCAAGGAATGCATAATGAAAATATATAAAGCACAAGATAAAGCAAAATAATTTTTTAATTATATTTTATAAAATAATAATTCTTTTTTTTTGTCTAAAGATCATACAATAATTTAAATTATAATTAGTGAAAAAAATATTTATTATACCACTCTAATAAATTGAAAAGAAACAACATAAGGACTATTAAAAATGCTCAATGAATTAATTATTAAATCGATGCCACTTATTCCGAAATCAATTATCAAAAGTGTTGCTAAGCGATATATTGCTGGTTCGTATCTCTCAGATGCAATTAGCATGACAAAGAAATTTGAGGCAAATGGTGCTATGACTACAATTGATCTTTTGGGTGAATTTGTGCAAGAAAAAGAAAAAGCACTACATGAGCGAGGAGAAATTACAAAAATAGTTGATGCAATTAAAAGCAACAATTTAAAAACATATGTTTCAATAAAACCTACTTCATTAGGACTAGGAATAGATGAAAATTTTGGTTATGAAAATATCGAATATTTAATTAAATATGCAAGAGATAATCAGCAATTTATGCGTTTAGATATGGAAAATTCTCCTTATACTGAAAAAACTCTAAATGCCTACAGTAAGTTACGTTCTAACGGATTAGATAATGTAGGAGTAGTTATTCAAGCATATATGAAGCGTAGCGAAAATGATTTAATTAATTTAAAAGAATTTAAACCAAATGTGCGTTTGTGTAAAGGTATTTATAAGGAGTCTGCAGAAATTGCAATCCAAGATAAACAAGCAATACGCGATAATTGGAAGAAATTATTAGCATTCCTTTTTGAAAATGGTAGTTATATTGGAATAGCAACTCATGACGATGAATTAATTAATTTTGCTTTAGATTATATTACTAAAAATAATATTTCAAGGGATCAATATGAATTCCAGATGCTATTAGGTGTAAGAGAAACGCGAAGAGATGAAATAATTAAATTAGGCCATAAAATTAGGATATATACTCCATTCGGGGAGGATTGGTATGGCTATTCTATTCGTCGCTTAGAAGAAAATCCAGATATGGCAGGGCATATTTTTAAAGCATTTTTTGGTATTGGTAAATAGTTCTTTTGTTTTTTTTAAAAAAAAGCTTTTTCACTTCTTATAATTTATTCTTCCCTCTGTAAAATTATGCAGAGGGATTTTTTAAATTTATTTAAGTAAGTTCTTTTATTCTACTTTCATCTAAATTATACATTTGTTTATATATTGCTAATTTGATTTTATCAAGAATGAAATGGCTTAATACAATGTTATTTTGTTGATTAAGATCTTTGTTTTTGCCAATAACGGATAATAATTTCATTTCAATTTTATTATTATCAGAAAAAGAAGGCATATTGTATGCAAAATCTGGGTATTCAACGCAATTAATTTTACGATAAAATAGTAATCTTTTGTATTCAACTGAACTAGGATCTGAATTATAAGGATTTTCTATTTCTATTATTAATATAGTATTATTTGAAATAATAGTATTTATAACTTCTTCTAAGAATAAATAACCATAATTTTTGCCACGATAATTATTATCAATTGCAAAATAATTTAATACAGTAAAATTATATTTCTCTTTTTTATCAAAATGTTGTAATGAGAACAATGTCGCAAACCCAATTAAATGCTCTTTATCATCGGAGCAATTTTGATAATAACCCAATACATTTTCACGTTTATTTTTAATTCTTTGATGAAGCACTTCAATAGGAATTTGCTCACTTAGCGGAAAAGCTTCAGTGTATATTTTAAATACTTTAAGTAATTCATTTTCATTATTGTTAAGGAATTTTATCATATATTCATTAATTAGAATATTTATTTTTTAATAAATTTAAAATAATGCGTTTTCTCATTTATGATTAATTTTCCTATATAATTACCTAGTGGGAGTGGATTTACTTGATTATTATTTCTTAAATTGCATGTTAATATATCATTATTAATAGTGAGCTCATCTGCTGAATAATTTGATTTTAAGCTACCCTTTGAATCATATATCAATAAATTAAGATTATTTATAAAAGGTGTACTGATTTGTAAATTGATTTCATCAATTATTGGATTAGGGAAGATGTTAATTAGATGATTATCATAAATTTTATTGTGAATGACTTTTGAGTCAGTTGCATCTTTAATTTTACTTACTAAAATTTCGCAGTCCCCACTAATTGGATATGTAGTAAATTTTAAAGCATCAAATTCATTTTTCTTTTTAATGATTTTTGTAGATTTATTTGCCTCGATAACATTCACACCGCCATCAATAGTATCTCTTGTCATAAAGTTAATTACATAAACTCTATTTATAATGGAATCTTTCCATTGATTACATTTCCTATTGATTTTGAATAATATTGTAGAATCATTATTTTCAACTTGGTATGATAAAATTTCATATTGCTTGTCATTTAGCGAATTTGGATTTTTGCCGTCGTCAATATAGCAGTATGAACTAAATTTAGACACATCTTTATCATAATAATAATTTAGAATTAGAGTATCGGTTGAATATTCCTCAGTATTCATTACTTTTTTAGCATTAGGAATGATTGCCCCAGCTCTGACAAATAAAGGCATTTCAGCAAGGGAATGATAAATAAGAGTATCTGTATTACCTTTATATTTATTTAAATTAAAATAATCTATCCAATCTCCATTAGGGAATTTTACTTTTTTAGAATCAGTAGAATCAAATATCGGAGCTACTAAAATATCGCGACCAAAATAAAATTGTTTGCTTTCATCTTTGAATCTTTCAATATTATTTGTATTTCCAATAAAAAGAGTATCAAAAATCTCATCGCTGTAATCATAAAAATTCATAGCTCTGCATAGTGGATAACCAAGCGTAGAATTTTCATAAGCTAAAGTGTAATTATATGGCAATAAAGCATAGCGAAGTTCAATAAATTTACGATTAATATTGACTACTGTATCATTGTATACGTATGGCAATGGAGAGGCATTTCCATTAGAATGAGTTCGCATAATAGGTGAGAATGTCCCAAATTGAAGCCACCTAGTGTATATTATTGGGTCAATATAATTTCTTCCATCGTATCCCCCAATATCAGAATTTAAATACGCTATCCCACAAACACCGAGAGATAAAATCATATCTATTTGGATGCTCATTGTAGTGAAATCATTTAAGCAATCACCAGACCAAGGAAATACAGAAAATTTTTGAATACCAGACCAACCAGCTCTTGAGAACAAGATATTTCTTACATTTGGTTTTATTATATTAAAATTATTTATTAGAGATTCGCACCAAATATTAGAATAAATATTATGGATATTTAACATATGTCCATTGAAATGTATTGAGCCTGCATTATGTATTTCCGGTTCTCCTACATCGAGCCACCACCCATCTATATTTGCATCTAACGTAATTTTATTAAATAATTTTACAAACCAATCTAATGCTTTCGGATTAGTAAAATCAACTAATGATACATCAGCAGTGAAAAACTGGTATAATGAAATAGAACTATCTTTATCGAGGGCAAAGAAATGATTATCTACTGCATGTTTATAATTATGCGATTTTAAAGCGATATAGGGTTCAGAAATTAGCAGTTTCTTAATTTTATTAGAATCTAATTCTTTCATTACATCATAAAAATCATTCCAATTTCCATCTTTATTTAATGTAAAATTACCCATTCCTTTTCCACCACCGAACCAACCATAATCAATTGCAAAAGCATCTACTGGAATTTTTAATTTATTAAATGATTGTGTTACTTCTCGAATTTCGCTAGTCGAGTGAAATATTTTAGATTGCATAAAACCTAATATCCAAAGTGGTGGGAGAGGTTGAAATCCTGTTAAAAATGCGATATTATTAGTAATTTTGCTTTGACCTCTGGAGCTAATTACATAAAAGCAAGGATAAATAAAATCTCCATAAAAGTGAAAATGCGAAGTGTGTTTTTTAGAATAGGTATTACCTCTCGAAGGATTATCAATAAGAAGTCCAAACTTATTGCCCCAAATATATGTAGGTGAAGTAACATGTGCATGGTCTCTTGGATATGTATATTTAAATTCTGCTACATTATATAAGCTAAAATCGTGATTACGTTTATTAAAATCGTTAGCCTGTGAGCCTAATCCATACAACGCTAAAGAAGAATCAATACTACAAGAAAAACCTTTATAATTATTAGGAGTAGAGTAAAGAATATTTTTCATCAAAGTATCTTTGCTAATTTTATCAATGATTAGCATCGATAAATTTTCTTTTTCAATATAAATTAAAATTGAATCGCTATCAATTTCATATTGATTGTTAAGTTCTTTGAATTTAAAAGCATTATCGATAGTATTTGCAATTACAGCATATTTTTTGTTATCTAAAGTATCATTAGCGTATCCAGTTGTAATTTTAGCAATATCTTTCTTGCAAAATTCAATTTTGACTTGCCTTTCGCTTCCAAAAATATGCACTAATTTGCTATTATTGATAACTTTATTATTTGTAATTTTTGAATTTTCATCACTTTTTACTTGTGAAAATGCGAAGTTAAAAAAAATAACTATGTATAATAATTTTAATATAAATTTCATTGTTTAATTAATGTTAAGTAATATTATTATTGCGTTCAACGAAAAAAACTATTTTTATGTTAAATGTATCGTGTATAATAAAATTAAGTAGAAACTATTCTTCAAAATTAAAAAAAAAATCAATAGTATCAAAATAGTAAGAAAATATTAAAAATAAATATAATTATTGAAACAAATATTTCACATATTTCGTTTTCAATAAAATAGATTAATTTCAATGAAATAATTTTTTAGAATAATTTAAAGGTTATAGAAATAAAATTATATTATTATAGAAAAAATTTGTAATTTTATTTTTTGCTATTTTAATTTTTAAAATAAAATAAAATTTATAAAGATGAATCCACTCGATATTGAAAAGATTGAAGCAATACTTGGCACTGCATATTCAAAATTGAATAATACATTTTCTTGGATGATAGATAAAGTCGATACAAAAGATAAATTGTTACTTACAATTTATAATGATGTTAAAATTGACGGCACCTCTGATGCTATTTCATTAATTTCAGCGCAGAACAATCAAGGATATTTTGAATTGCATAATTGCAATAAATATTTTTTATTTGAGCCAGATGAAATTATTTTCCTTAACATTAGCGAAAATAGTATTTCAAGTCTTGTTGTGAGCGCAAGTGGTAATTTATCAGTATTTTCTAATATTAATAGAAAGATACTTCAGAAGGATATTACTACTTTAGATTCATCTCTTTTAATGTCTGCAATGCAACTTTCTATTACAGAAGAAGCAATAGATTAATTATTAAAGTGGCATTTTTGCAGTAAGCTCTAAAAATATTCCACCAAAGTTTGTAATCGGTTTATTTCTTACTGAAGCTAGCCCATCGCCACCAAATGGAATATAAAGATATTTCATTCCAAAAGTAATAAAAGTAGACCCTGACATTATATCGACACCTACTCCACCATATCCAACTGGCTTAAAGTAGTTTTTAGCTTTAGAGAAGGCTTTGAAAAATTCTATATCATAAGGAGTAGCTAAAATCCAACTTATTCCACTTCCTGCTTCAATAAAAGGACGTAGTTTATTTGTCAAAGTAGAGGAGAAAAGCCTATATTTGATTCCAAGCATTAGGGGAGCAAAATAAATTCGATTTATTTTATTTGGCACTCTATAATCCATATAATTATAATCCCATATTTCAAATTCATCTGAGTTATGAGCTCCACTTATAAGTAACTGTGCATTAATACTAAAAGCACGAGACAGAGAATATTGATAGCTGGCACCTAATCCTAATCCATGATCACTAAAGGCAATATTAATACCGACATAGTTAGTTTTTTCATTTTCAAATGAAATATTTTGATATAAATCAATTGATGGAGAGAATATTATTGAAGTGTCCTTATCAGATGGTATGCCGGGAGAAGTGATTTGCGAAAAAGCTACAAGCCGGCTTATAATAAAAAAGAAAATTACAAATGAGAAAATATATTTGTTTTTATTAATATTCATTGAATTTTTAATTTTGTGAAATAAATTCTTTACAATAATAATAATACGTTTTAATATAATTATATTTTTAATTTTTATAAAAAATTATTTTTCTTTAATTTTGTATTCTGTAACTTTTTATAAATATTGAAATTACAAAAATATAAATTAAATATCTTATTAACGATAGACATTTAATATAAATAATTATAATGAAAATATTAGAATTAATTAAATTGTTAGAACAAGAATTCCCTTTAAATTCAGCCGTTGATTGTGATAGAATTGGTCTACAAATACAAAGTACAAATCCGGAAATAAAAAAAATACATATTTTGTATGAATTAAATTCTGATACAATTAATGAAGCAATTAAATTAAACTCAGATTTAATTATTTCATTTCATCCATTAATTTATTCACCATTGCAATCGATTGTGGAGTCTGATAGAGTGGGAAGGTTGTCTTCAGAAATAATTCGTAATAATATGTCGTTATATGTGATTCATACTAATTTCGATACTTATAAAAATGGTACAAATGTTCTTTTTGCAAATAATTTGGATTTAGAAATAGAATCATATTTATTACCCAACGAAAAATATACTGATAGAGGAATGGGAATTATTGCCAGAGGAAAAGAAAAAGAATTATTTGCTGAGGAATTATTGCAAAGAGTAAAAAAAATATGTAATTCTCCGGTAAAGATTAGCAAATTTGATAAATCAAAAAAATGCAAAAAGATAGCAATTATTTGCGGTAGTGGTTCGTCTTATATTTCTGAAGCAATTGAGCAAAATTGCGATACAATTATTACTGCAGATTGCTCATATCATAAATTCCACGAAGCTGAAGGAAAAATTATGATTATAGACCCTGGCCACAATGAAATGGAGAAGTTCGTTGCAAAGGGTTTGTTTAGTGCTATAAAAAAATTAATAAATGAAAATATTGCGATCACTTACTCTGAAATAAATACTAATCCAATTTTTTATTTATAGATTTAAATGAGATAATAAATTAAATTTACATATATATGGGCAAAATAGATGAAATCTGAACTACAATTCTTAGCAGAACTATCATTAATTGATATTAAATTAGATGAACTTCAAGAAGATTGCGGGGATTTACCTAATAAAATCAAATCTTTAGAAAGAAAATATAATGAAGCTGTTGCTAAAGTAAATGAAACTCAACAAATTTTAAGCGATATAAAAAAATTTAAAGTTGATTCCAAGCTCACATTGCAAGCTCTAAAAGAAAAAGAAGAGAAATTAGCTGCTAAGCAATTTAATGTAAAGAATAATAAAGAATTTGATGCTTATACTAAAGAAATAGATTTTACTCGAAGTGAATTCGTTAGATTGACTGATGAGCTTAGAATGGCCGGTGTGAAAGAAGAAAATTTAACTAATATGATAGAATCTCAAAATAATGATTCTGCTGAAGCTAAAACGGAATTAGATTCTGTACAAAAAGAACTTGACGAAGTGGCTTCAGATCAAAATGAAGAACTTTTAAAACTAAAATCTATTCGTAAGAAAATAATAACAAATATTTCTCACGATACTAATACTGAATATACTAGAATCCGTACACTTCATCACGATGCTGTGATGCCTGTAAGGAAAAATAGCTGTTCAGGATGCTATAGCACAATTCCAGCACAAAAAAATGTAGAATTAAGAAATAATTTAGATTCAATTTTCTATTGTGAAAATTGTGGTAGAATAATTTATACAGATGAATTAGTAATTGATAAAGAAATATTAGATTTAATCAAATATTAACAATAATATTAAATAAAAATGGGGAAAACGGGCAATTGCAGGATATTTTAAAATATAATGAGGAAAGTCCGAACTCCATAGGATAGAGTGCTTCGTAACGCGATGGCAATAATAATTACAAAGATATTTTCATTAATGAATTATCTTTATATTAAAATTGACGGAAAGTGCAACAGAAATTATACCGCTTAATTTGCTAAAAATTAAGTAAGGGTGAAATGGCGAGGTAAGAGCTCACCGATTATAATGGTAACATTATAATAAATGCAAACCCCACTCGGAGCAAAACCAAATATAAGGTCATTAAGGATATAAATTATTTTATCCTTTGTAGAGCGATCCGTTCAAATTCGCAAAGAATATGTCCTTGGGTAGGTTGCTTGAGGATGCAGGTAACTGCATTCGTAGATTAATAATTGCCCTGAGAATTTTTTCTCAGACAGAATTCGGCTTATAGTTTTCTTCATTTTATTTAATAAATTTCCATAAATTTCAACCGCTTAGAGCAAAATTAAATATTTCATAAAGTTCAATTTTCCACAATTTTGAATTTTTAAGTATATTTAATTAAAATAATTCCATTTTTAACCGATATTACTCCTTATTAAGAATATTACATATAATTTAAATTTATAATTAAGGACTAAAATAATGAAATTACCTGAAGATCCATTGTTACTTGAGCTTTTTCCAGAATTTATTGATGGTTGGATCGTTGATTTAGATGAACAATTTTTGCCTGCATATAATAATAAAAATGCACAAGATGTATATAGAGTAGGTCATACATTAAAAGGTACATGTTTTCAATTTGGAATAGATGAAATTGCTCAAATGGGAATTAGTATGATGGAAGCAACTAAAAAAGAAGATTGGGTGGAGATTTATAAATTATATTTGAAAATCAAAGGAAATTTTGCATCAATTAAAAAAGAATTAGATTCTCAATAGTTTTAAAAATAACTTAAAATTAAAAAAAGTAAGGTATCAATTTAAAAGATACCTTACTTTTATTTTAACTAATTCATTTTATTTTAGATTTTTATATTCATTTCTTTCCATTGCTTAAGAGATATTCCATTTAAATCTTTATCCGACACTTTTGGAGATTCATTATTCCAATTAATTCCAATGTCTTTATCATTATATAAAATAGAAATTTCTGATTTAGCATCCCAGAAATTTGTACATTTATAATGAATCACTACTTCTTCGCTTTCGGCAGAAAAGCTATTCCCAAAACCTTTTGGCACCCAAAGCAGTAATTTGTTTTCTTCCGAGAGCTTATATTCTCTATACTGTCCAAAAAATGGTGAATCAATTCTAATATCTACAATTCTAAAAATAGCAGTGCCACGTAATACTCTTTCTAATTTTCCTTGTGGATTATTATATTGGAAATGAATTCCTCTTATTGTACCTAATTTTGAAGATGACTGGTTATCTTGCACAAAAGTTTCTGTAATTCCAAGTTCTTCGAAATCATTTTGATTAAATGATTCAAAGAAATATCCACGATTATCTGAAAATATTTTTGGTTCAATTAATTTAATTCCATTTAAATCTTCTTTGATTATATTATAGGGCATATTTAAGCTAAATAATGATAAAAACAATTATACAAAATTAAGATTTTTTATTATTTATTTTGTTAGAATTCACAAATTAATAAAATATAAATGTTAAATATTTGTAAATATTATAAAAAATTAAGTATTAAACTTGATTTTTAATAATTATTTTCGTATTTTTATATTCACAAAAGTGGCATAAATTAATAAAATAGTAAAGCAGGAAGATTAGCCACAATTAAATTAATAATTGCAGTATATTAATTTAGCAAAATTATGAAATATATCCTAATGATTCTCATTGCTGTTGGGTGTATTGGAGTTGCAAATGGTAAAAGCGAAGACTTTTATAGTATCCGAGGTGAAGCCTATCAATTTGATAAGGTGTTGGAACTATATGATGCAAAACTGATTAACCAAGCAGAACAAAACATTTTATCCCACATTAAGCAATATGACGGTCCATATTCAGAACACAAGCAATTAATGTTGCTTGCTGAAATCGATTTATACAACAATAATTTCAAGCTTGCAGATAGAAAGTTAGAGGATTTTGAGCATTATTATACAAATTCTCCTTTTCTGTCCTCTGCTGTGCTTTATAGAGCTTATATTGCCTTTCAGCTAAAAGATTTTGAAAATGCCGAAAAGCATTTCCAGAAGGCTTTTAATATTGCTGTAGATGATTATAATACTCGCAAAGATAGCATATACAATAATTATGCTGAAGAAGCTATTTATTGGCGAGGAGTGTCGCTTTATCATTTGGGTAGATATAATGAAGCTCAAACTTCATTTTTGGAATGTAATAGAAATTACCCAAATAGCAAATATTCTGACGATGCTCTATATGCTTTAGGTATGATTTCAGAAATTAATAAGAATTTTGATAAAGCTATTTCTTATTACAAGACTTTGAGCAGTAAATATCCATATTCTAATTATATTGTTTCTTCCAAAATTCGAGAAGCAAATAATTATTTAATACTTCGCGATCCATCGAATGCTATAATTACTTTAGACAATTTAAGTAATATTTTAGAAAGAGTAAACAATAATAAGGACGATGGAAATAAATATGAAAAGCAAGTAAACTTAGAAAATTCAGATGAAGAAGTAATTTATTTGAAAGCTGAAGCATATAATTTATATGGAAATTATTCAGAAGCTGAAAAATATTATAATTTATTCATCGAAAAATATCCTGATTCTAGAATAATAAATTATGTGAGGCTTGGTCTTGGCAGAATTTTTCTAGAAAAAAATGATTATAATGGTGCAATAGCAAAATTTGATGATATAATTACTTCCGGTATAGAACTTAATCAATCTCTACTTTCTCAAGCTAAACTTCTTAGGGCAGTAGCTCAGAAAAAAAGCGGTAATCTTAAAGATGCTAAAAAGGAATTTTTGGCACTTTCGCTACAACCAGATTTTGCTTTGCATAGCGACGCAATGTATGAACTGGCTCTGATTTATTACGAGGAAAAAGATTATACAAAATCAATTAAAACATTAATTGATGCAGAAAAAAGAGCTGAAGATGCTCAACAAAAAATAAAATTACATCTGCTGCTTGGTGCTAATTATTTAGAAGAAAAACAATGGCCAGATGCCTTAAATATATATAGATCTGCAGAACAATTAGCACAAAAAAGTTCTGATGTCTACTTAGCTAAAAGAAATTGGTATATTGGCGAAGCAAGACTAAAACAGGGAATAGCATTAGTAAATTTAGCAAAATATAGAGAAGCTATTTTTCCATTACAGACTTTCATTGCCGACCATAAGGACGATCCACGTCTCGATGAAGCAACATTTTGGTTGTCTGAAGCATTTTATAGAGCTAATATGATAAAAAATGCTAGTGAAAATTATAACAAATTAATTACAAAATTTCCGAATAGCAAGAGAGTCGAAGAGAGCTATTATGGCTTAGCATGGACTTATTTTCGTCAGCAAAAATTTAACGAATCCTCAAAGATTTTTGACCAGATGATGAAGCTATTTCCAAATTCAAAATTTGCCTCAGAAGTGTATTCACGCCAAGGCGATGGATATTATTTAACTAAAAGATTTACCGAAGCAGTATCAGCTTATCAAAAAGCTTTAAAAGTCTCTGAGGATAGTGACGAAGGTCAATATTGTAGTTATCAAATAGCTCACTCATACTTTAAAATGGGTTCTTATGACCAAGCGGTTACAGCTTTATTAAATTTTGTAAAGCGCTATCCAAAGTCATCTTATTCAGATAATGCTTTATATTTAGTAGGATGGATATATTTCCAAAGAGATAGGTATACAGAATCTATAGAAAGATTTAAATATTTGCTTGAAGTGTATCCGCAAAGTTCATTAGTACCAAATGCACAATATTCAATTGGCGATGCTTATTATAATTTAGGTAATTTTGATGCAGCAATAACTGAATATAAAAAGGTAATTGAAAAATATCCAAGTAGTGACATTGCCGGAGATGCTCTAAGAAGTATCCAATATGCCTTAGAGAGCTTAGGTCGCACTGACGATGCTATTGCAATTACTGATGTATTTATTAAAGCTAATCCTGAATCACCTTTTGCAGAAGATTTAAGAATGAAAAAGGGCGAATTATTTTATTCAGGTAAAAAATATAGCGATGCAATTAGTGAATATAATGAATTCGTGAAAGCATTTCCAAAGAGCGAAAAGAATCCTGAAGTATATTATTGGATGGCAAAAAGTTATTTAAATATTGGAGATACTGTAAATACCTTAAAAATGTTTGAAGAAGTTTATACAAGATTTCCAGAAAGTGAATATGCCCCAATGAGCTTCTTAGAGAGTGGTTTATTTTACAAAGACATAAATAGAATTATTCAAGCTGAGACGCAATTTAATGAATTAGTGAAGCGATACCCGGAAAATTCTATGGCTTCACAAGCTCTATTTGAAGTTTCTACAATCCGTATATCAATTGGTGATACAACCGATGGAATTAATTTAAATAAAAAGATATTAACGGAATATCCAGAAAGTGAATATGCGGTGTTAAGTAGATATAGATTAGCTACTTTTTATAAGCTTAAGAACAACATGGATTCAGCGATAGTTCATTATGCAATTTTAGCAAAGAATGAATTAAATACTGTAGTTGCTGCTGAAAGTGCTTATAGATTAGGAGAATATTATAAATATATTCCAAATTATCCTGAAGCAATTAAATGGTATTCTTATGCGAAAGATAATTTCTCTGGAATAGAAGATTGGTATTCATTAAGTTTACTAAGTCTGGGAGAATGTTACGAAAGAACCGAAGATTATATTTCTGCACGTGATATTTATAGTGCTTTATCTCAATTAAGAAAAGACGATGAATATGGCAATGAAGCTGCTCGTAGATTAAAAAGTATTTTAAAGAAATAAAATAAATCTTAAAATTAAGAATTGAAATATTGAAAATTTATTAAGAATCAAAATGAAAAATAAATATTATTATATTTACTTAATATCCCTATTTTTTATCATAAATAGTACTTTTGCTCAAGAGCAAAATACAAATAATAGCAGTCAAAAAGGTTCAGAGCAAAATAAAGCCCAAAAACCTAATGAAACTACAAATCATCCACTTGAATTCCCAAGTATGACTGTAGAGGGGAAAGAGCAACTAAAAGTGCAATCCGGAGTAAAACAATACCCCATAAGAGTGCAACCGCTTAGTCCAGCTCAAATTGATTCAATTAGTCCTGTGCATAAGCAACAGGCATTGTTAATTCCTGCAAAACCACTTATTTCTAATATTATTTCTCGGAATTTTAAAAATAATTATTTAAACGTTTTTGCTGGAAATTTTCTTACTTTGAATGCTGATGCCGGATTACAACATATAATTGATAATTTTACTTTAGGCTTAGATTTACATGCTTTCTATACTGATGGGCATATAAAAAATGCAGAAGAATTTGATGCTGGATTTAATTTTGATTTAAGTTATTTAGCTCCTCGTAAATATTGGATATTTGGAGGGAGCAAAGTAAAGGCTTTCGCCGATCTAAATGTAGATAATTATAATATGTACGCTATGGATACTGCATTCGGAAGGAAAGCTTTTGATTTTGATTTCGGGATAAAAAGTGATGGAGAATTTCAGGGGTTTCAATATTCTACTGGTGCTTCTTATGATATTTTTAATATTAATCATAATAATGATTTAGCCGAAAATAGTAATATAAAGGGTTTTTTATCCATTCGTAAACTTATTGACACCAATATCGTACTTCTTGCTAATGGAAGTGTGAGATTTGGGACTTCATTCGGCACGCCTAATAATTTTATTAATTTTAATGGTGGTGCTCAAATGAAATTTAGTAAATTTATAATTGATATGTTAGCCGGAGTGCAATCCACAGGAAGCACTGATAAAATTCAAAGGGCTAATCTAGCAATAATTGGAAATGTACAATATTTGCTCAATAAATTATTTACTATCTCAGCTGGTGTAAATATGAATTTTGAAGATTATGATTTTAGAGATTCTTGGGAAATTAATAAATTTATTGAGCATAAATCAAAACTCGATTTTCCTTATGAAAGAGCAATTAAAGCTGCTATTAACTTTCATCCAAATGAAATTACAATGTTTTCAGCTGGGCTTAAATTATCTCTAACAGATAGATTTAAATATTTTCTAATCAATGATAACAAAATATTTAACATAGAATATGCAGATGCCTCCGGATTTAATCTTTTTGCTAAAGGGAGCTTATTATTAAATAAATATGGTGATATTTCTGCCGAAATAAATTATAGAAACGTATCTTATAATAATTCTAATGATAATAGCAAATTATTGCCAAATATTGCACCTTTTGATATATTATTAGCATATAATAATGATTGGGGTAAAAAAATTGGCACTAAACTTGAAATTAATTACATTGGAAAAAGATACGAAGATATGGCAAATCAAAAAGAAGTGAATGGTTTTATTAATTTAGCAATTAAAGTATCATATAAATTATTAGATAATTTAACAGTTTATTTAAAAGGTGATAATTTATTGAATCAAAATAGGTATTTTTGGGGACCATATCGTGATAGAGATTTATTCTTAAGCGTTGGTGCTTTGTGGCAATTTTAATAATTGATTAATATTAAAAAATTATTTTCGACAAAAATGGATATTTTTAAAAAAGACGAATTAAGAAACGAAGAATCATTAGGAGGTTTCAGCATACAAAGCGAGACAGATGATACTTTTTCGCTTAATGGGAAGGAGAAATATCCTGATGAAATATCAAGCCTAAATATTGAAACTGATAATTATCAAGTATTTGCAGAAGAGCAACCAGAAGCGATAAGTAATTTTGATGAATCAGAAGATATTATAGAGGATAAAACCGAAGTAGAAATATCTGAAAATACTTCTGAAGACAATGATATTTTGAACGAAAATATAACTGATGAAAATTTAGAGAACGAAAATATAGTAGATGATAGCTCTTCTTCAATAACTGAAAATGAAGAAATAAATGATGATGCTACATTTGACTCTGAAGAATCAGTTATACCAAAAGAATTTGTCGATATTGATTCCTCTCCTGATGCAGTCGAAATCGATATAAATAATCTGTATCCTGAGCATCCGTCGCATATAGGAATAGATGCGAAAACTCCAGAACCTATTGCTCCAATACCTGTAGTAGCAACAAAAAAAGCTAGGAAATTAAAGGAAAAAAAGGTAAAAGAGAAAAAAGTTAAAGAAAAATTACCAAAAGAAGAAAAAGAAAAATCTAAAAGAAAGATTTTACCAATATTGATTCCTATAGCTGCTGCAGCATTACTTTTTATGTTGCTTACATTTGGTGATTATAAATATGGTATTTTAAACAATAATTTAAGTAATGCACTGAATTTACATAAAAATGATACTTTGCAAAATGATAAAAATCATAAAGAAATAGCTAAAAGTATCAGATATAAAGATTCTGTCCTATTAGCAAAAGCACTTGAAAAAAAACAGCTAGATGCTAAATGGGCTGAAAAACAAAGAATTCTCGATTCAATAAATAAACAAAATGATACAATTTCACTTGCGAATAGTGATAGTAACGTTCTTGATATTAAAAAGAAAAAGCAAGATTCAGTGATTGCTCTAAAGTTAGAAAAAGAAAAACTTAATGAAGCAGCTAGACTGAAGCGACTCGAAAAACAAAAAGCTGTGGAATTGGAAAAGCAGAAGAAACAAGAAGCAATTCAATTAGCACTCTTAGAGAAGAAGAAACGTAATGAAGCAGATAGATTGAAGCGACTCGAAAAACAAAAAGCTGTGGAATTGGAAAAGCAGAAGAAACAAGA
>ENA-UOOK01000518-UOOK01000518.1-fermentation-metagenome-genome-assembly--contig:-NODE-518-length-51125-cov-5.121187_pt1 | contig 51125 bp, 43 predicted proteins | sample MGYA00245777_ERZ724023 | MGnify/ENA primary metagenome ERZ724023 (study PRJEB28704, sample SAMN03018312) | fermentation metagenome | biome: anthropogenic terrestrial biome; feature: soil; material...
CGGGGCCGGAAGGAGTTCAGTAAAAAAGTCTGCGCCATGCTGGGTGTTGAGATGCAACATCTTCCTACAGTTGTAAAGTGTACGGATCTGGTCGGGAGAGTAACCTCAGAGGCTGCCGCCGAGCTTGCTCTGCCCGTGGGGATTCCGGTGTTTGGCGGTGGCGGGGACGCTTCCTTGATTGGGGTGGGCGCAGGCGCGGTAAAAGAAGGAAGCACCCATATTTATTTAGGCACTTCCGGGTGGGTCTCCACAGTCGTCGGCAGACAAGCGCTGGATATCAAAAACATGATCGCCTCGATCGTCGGCGCCCAACCCGAATATTTTAACTATTTTGCCGAACTGGAAACTGCCGGCAAGTGCCTGGAGTGGGTCAGAGATCACCTGGCTCTGGATGAAATCAACATCTATTTGCGGAACAAGGATTCCAAATCTCCGGAAACCGTTAAGATGAATTTATATGACTACATGATGCAGGCCATCAAAGATGTTCCGCCGGGCAGTAACGGGGTGATCTTCACACCGTGGCTCCATGGGAACCGTTGTCCTTTTGAAGATCCTAATGCCAGGGGAATCTTCTTTAACATAAGCATTGAGACGGGCAAAACCGAGTTAATCCACGCCGTCTTGGAGGGCGTCTGTTACCACTTAAGATGGCAATTGGAAGCTTCAGAAAGAAAGGTCAAAGCCTCCAAAACTATCAGGCTGGTAGGGGGAGGAGCTTTAGCCCCCCTTACCTGCCAGATCCTGGCAGATGTTTTAGGACGGGAAATAGAGACCGTAGACAACCCGCAGAATACCGGCGCTGTGGGCGCGGCTATCGTGACGGCTGTGGGGCTTAAGCTCATTAAAGGCATTACCGACGCCGACAACTTGATCACCGCTAAAGAACGGTATCTCCCGAATCAGAAGAACACAATCATCTATGATCAATATTTTCCGGTTTTTAAATTATTATATTATAATAACAAGAACGCCTTTAGCCTGCTAAACGGTTAGGAGCAACCGATAACATTTTAGTTAAGAGAAGCAACCGAGAAGGCCCGGTTGCTTTTTCAGTTTTCCGGAAGGGTTTTTCGGGAATCCGGCGGACAACCAGGATGCCGATGACCGCGCCGTTCATAATCACCGGAATCATCACCGCGGCGAAAGCCAGGATCGAAGGGGTAACCGCCGTTAACTAATGGTTAAGTCCTGCTTTTTTCACGTTGGTATGGGATAGGGGCGATATTAGGGGAGGAATTAAATACTAAATCGAGAAATCATTCTCAAGGAATTATGGAAATTGGAAATACTAAATTAACGAGCTTAAACTGTATAAAGTTAAAGTAATTAATCTAAGGAGGCGCCAAGATGCCGAATCAACAGATTCATCCTCTGGCCGGTCAGAAAGCTCAACCGGAGGATCTTTTCACTAAAGAACAGATCACTACTTGGTACACTAACCCCCAAGGGGAATTAAAACCAATTAAAAACGGAACCTCCGGTCACCGAGGTCATACCGGATCTGGTTTTTCAGAAAAGCATGTGGCAGCGATGACGCAAGCCCTAGTTGATTTACGGACGGAGTATGGCACTTTTGGGCCAATCCACCCAGAAAATATGAGAGAAAAGCTGTTCGGGCCGGTGGTGATGGGGAAAGACGTTCGTTTCGCCTCTGATCTGGCCCAACAAACAGCGATAGAGGTCTTTGCCGGCAACGGGATGAAAGTTTTGATCCACCGTGGTGGACGCAGCACCCCGACTCCGGTTGTCTCCCATGCCATCCTGACCCGGGTGGCCAGGGGCGAAAAGGTAGAAGGAGTAATCATCACCGCTTCCCATAATCCGCCCGAAGATGCCGGGTATAAAAGCAACGGTCTTGACGGCGGCCCCAATGCCAACACCAAACCCATTGATGAGAAAGGCAACTACTACCTGGCGCATCTTGAGAAGATCAAACAACTTCCCTACCAAAGAGCGTTGGAAAAAGGCCTGGTCAAAGAGATCGATCTCCTCACCCCCTATGTCAGGGATCTGGGTGGCGTCGTGGATCTGGATTTGATCAAAAAGGAACGTTTTGCCGTTACTCCACTGGGCGGCTCGGCCAATGGCTATTATGAAACCGTCAATGAAATGCACGGTACCCAAATCGAGGTTGTGCTCCCTGAACCGGACCCCGCTTCCTCGAACCGGACCTATGACTGGGACGGTAAACTCCGGGGGGATCCGTCTTCCCGCTATGTCATGATGGCGGTTGAAGGAATGCGGGAAAGCCTGCGGGTACCCTTCATCGGCGCTAATGATAATGACGCCGACCGCTTCGGCGGAGAAGACGGAACCGGGATCTTAAACCCCAATCATGTCTTGTGCGTCCTCTTTGACTATCTGGCCGCCCACCGTAACTTTCCGGCGTCAATGGGGGTCGGTCGGACAATTGGTACCACCCACCTCTTAGATCGGATCGCGGCTGACCACGGTCGTCCGGCCTATGAGGTTAATGTCGGCTTTAAGTATTATGTGGATGGCTTAAAGACAGGAAAATATGTGTTGGCGGGGGAAGAGAGCGCCGGGGTTTCTTTCCCGCGACGGGACGGCAGTTTATGGGTGACGGAAAAAGACGGGATCGCCGCCGTCCTGTTGATGATGGAGATCATGGCCGCTACCGGCAAAGAGATCGGTACCTTATACCGGGAACTGGAGCAGAAATACGGTCTTTATCAGTACGAACGGGAAGACCGACCGGCCCGCCCGGAGCAAAAAGCCCGGCTTACCCAGCTGGCAACCGATCCGGGTCAGGTCAAAGCCCTCTTGGCCGGAAAAAAGATTGCCGGGCGGACGATTGAACAAATGGTAATCGGTGACGGGGTAAAAGTGGTTTTATCCGGCGGGGTTTGGGTCCTAAAACGGGCCTCCGGCACCGAGAACATCATCAAGGATTACCGGGAGGAGCAAGGTGATTCCCTCGCCACCGCCCGGAAAGCCTCGGAGGAGATCGGCGCTTATCTGGGATTAAATTAATACTCTTTAAGAAAGGCTATGTTAAAATTAACATAGCCTTTCTCGGTTAATTTTTTCCGCTATTGTTCTTCACGTAAAAACGATTGTCTTCGTGTTTGGCCCGTTAACTTAAACCGGAACCTGTTTAGTTAAGACTATGGTTTCAGATGATTCTTCTTCATCATAGTAGAAGTCCGTTTGTTCCTCATCCGCATAGTCAATCGTTAATATGTGCACTTCCACGGTATTCAGGTTATTTTCGTGGATAAATCCATTGATTCCGATGGCATCTCCGTCATCGTTGGTGGCGTAAACACTAAAAGAAATCCCTTTGGTTCCGCCTGCTTCAACCCCCAGTAGACAAATTAATTTGCCTCCAATTAAAGTGATATCCTCTTCGGTAATATCTATTGGACCAGGGAAAGATGCGCAATCGACTGATCCTGTGTAAAAAGCCGATGCAGAAGTACTGGCGTCCGCTATTATTTCGCTGATGTTAACTGTGATCAGCGGGAAGCTAACGGTCCCGCTGCTTTCCCAAGTCGTGCCTTCAAAGCTTTCGGTGTTGAATTCGATGGGGACCGGGTCATTATTATCACCACTGTCCTTCGTGCCTCCTTTCTTACTGCCGCAACCGGATAGTACCAGGGCGGAAAGAATCAGGATCATCAGCAAGCCGAAGAGAAAATGTTTTCTCCTGAACATTATTTAATTACCTCCTTTTAAAGTTGTTTATACCTTGTATTTTACAGCTTACTTCTAAACAAATTCTAAACAAAAGAAATGGAAATAAGTTGAAAAGGAAGCTAACTGACCTATGTAGAAAAAAAATGAATAATATGATAAAATACAATAAATTAGTAAAGGGGAAACCCTTTGACGCTTTACCGAGAGGTCGATAGCACAAAAGGCGGCAAAAAAAGAGCAAAGTGATTAATTGGGTTAAATATAATAAGTATAGCCGGGAGTTAGTCGGAAATAGATATGAGAACATATAATTTGTAACATGATAGTTAATAGGCAAGCGGGGTTCCCAAACCTTTTGCATTGGAGTGAAGCTTATGATTAGAGTAATCATAGCGGATGATGAAACAAGAATCTGCAAGCTTATTATAAACCTGATCAATTGGGATGAGCTTGGCATGCAGATCGTGGGCGTTGCCGATAATGGAATTGATGCCTTGAGCCTGGTTGAAAGAGAGAATCCGGATATTGTCATTACGGACATTCGAATGCCCGGTTATGATGGGTTGGAGATGATTGAAAAAGCAAAAAATATAAACGAAAAATTAGAGTTTATCATTATCAGTGGATATGAGGAATTTGCTTATGCCCAAAAGGCTATGGAGTATGGGGTTAAGGACTATCTTTGCAAACCCATCAATAAAAACAGCTTGTTAAAGGCTCTGCGTCGGGTAAACGATTCTCTAAAAATAAAAAACAGGCAAAGTAGTTTAGAAAAGGAATATCAAACCATTAAAAAAGACATCAGGAAAATCAGAGCGTCTTTTGTAAAAAATCTCATCTTATTTAAAGCGGACGGTTTCAAAGAATGTTCCTGTGAAGAGATCAATCAAAATCATTATTTTCATTTCCGGGAAGGTATTTTTCGCGTAGTTTCCATAAAAATTGACGGCAGTAGTAAGGCAAACCAAAACAGTGACGAGATCATCGCCAAGATGGCGGGAACGATGCAAACTTCCTTGCCGGAACTGACTTATGATGCGGAGATAATACATACTAATAGTAATTTGTATGTTTTAATAAATTATGGACCGGATGAAAAAGAAAAGATCGAATCTGTTTTTACCAAGATTTTAAATGAGTCCAAAGACCGTTTAACTACCTTTGGGTTAATGATCACCATTGGGTATGGCGAAGAGGTAGAGGATTTAAAAAAGATCACAGCCTCCATTGAATCGGCAAAAAGAGCAATCGATGACCGGATCTTAAAGGGGACAGGACAAATCATCACATTTTCCAAAACTAAGTCCGGAGGGATTTACAATGAAGATCGTTTTTACGAACTTACCAAGAAATTCATAAAAGCAGTGGAATTAGTCGATACCGAAGAGATAAAAAAGATAATCAACACCTTTAAGGAAGAGCTTCGCCATGAAAGCATCTGTGGTTCCGAATTAAAAAGGTTGGTCCGGGAAATTGGGAATACTTACTATCTCACCATGAGAAATAATAAGATCAAGATCCACGATGCTTTTGAGGAACAAACGCAACTAGAGAAAACCATCGACAATTCTTATTCCATGGAACTTTTATTTCAAGAGCTGGTCAAGCACATCACCCTATCCTTGTCCAAACTAGCGGAGGATAAAACCCAAAAGAATCTCGGGCAAATAAGACAGGCTAAAATCTATATCGAAGAGAATTACATGAAAAATATTACTTTGGAGGACTTGGGTTCCTATTTGGGATTTAATTCATCCTATTTCAGCAGCCTTTTTAAGAAAGAAACAGGCGTCTCCTTTGTTGAATATCTCTCCAAGATCAGAATAGAAAAGGCGAAGGAACTCTTAAAAGAGCCGGGCTTAAGAATACAGGATGTCTGCCTGATGGTTGGGTATAATGATGTGAAATATTTCACGAAATTATTTATTAGACACACAGGTTTAAAACCCAATGAATTCCGGAAAATATTTGCGTGAGGGAATTGCCTTTCGGTAATTTCTCGTAGGAATATCAATATATCGCGGTTAAATCTTAAATAAATGAATTATACGATTCCTTAACAGAGGAGAAGATGATGAACCTGAAAAAGAGCTTTTATTTGATGGATCGAATCTTCCTGCTTTTCATGCTCATGGTCATCTTGCTTATGGCCTTGTTTTTTTACGTTATTTCTCTTGCGCTAAACCAGGGAACCTCTCTGTTTTTATTACTTTTTACCTTCCTGATCACTATTGTTTTTTATTTATCCTATCGCTGGATCTATATACCCTACAAGGAGAGCAATAAGGTTCTAAGGCTTTTTGCCGATGGCTATATTTTTAAAGGGGTATTTGATTTAAGGGTTCATTTTAATCACGAATCCTTCCTCGCCATGCAAAAGTTTAAGGAGATTATTGATACTAAGGAATTAATTGAAGGCTCCAAAAAACATGCGGAATATTTAGCGCTGCAGAATCAGATCAATCCCCACTTTCTCTATAACACCCTGGAAGGGATCAGAAGTGAAGCGATAATTGAAGGCGTTGAGAGCATCGCCAATATGACTGAAGCCTTGGAGACCTTTTTCCGCTATACCATTTCTGATATGGACAAACTTGCCACCTTAGAAGAGGAGATTTCCAATGTCGAAAATTATTGCACAATCCAGCGGTTTCGGTTTGGCGAGAAAATAAACTTTAAAATCGAATGCCCTGAGGATCAGGATCGGGAGGTCTTTCAAGCGAAAATTCCCAAGCTGACGCTACAGCCCATTGTGGAAAATGCTGTTTTTCACGGGATTGAGCCAAAAATGGGAGAGGGCATAGTTACCTTAAAAGTCCTGGCCACGCCCAGAAGACTCCTGATCACCATCTCCGATAACGGCGTCGGGATGGAAGAGGAACACGTGCATCTGCTCAATGATAAACTTAAGGGGGCATCCCTTACCTATATCAAAAAAGATAAAAAGACAGGAGGCATTGCCTTACTTAATGTCAATAACCGCATCAAACTCCTCTTTGGCGATGAATATGGTATTTATTTATACAGCAAGGCCGGGGCGGGAACGGATGTGGAAATTACTTTACCTTTAATTCTTGAGGAGAAAAGATGAAGGAAGAAATCTTAAGAATTGCCAATGTGACCAGAATATTAGATGGGATTACCTATCTGGATAATATTAATTTCAATATTTTTAAAGGGGAAATTATGGGTTTAATCCCCCTTGACAATCATGGAAAAAGCCAGTTGATTGAGTTAATATTACAAAATGTGTCGATTCATTTTGGGCGAATCTATTTTGACGATCAGCTTGTTAACTACTATGAGCACAGCAGTATGACCAAAAACAGGGTTTATTTAATCGATAAGGAGACCAATCTGATCCAGGATTTAAGAGTGATGGATAATATCTGTGTCTTAAATCATACCTTCCATGATTATATTATCCGTGATAAAAGGTTGCAAAAAAAAACCGATGAATTGCTAAAACAGCTAGGGATTGAGATTGATACCGAACAGTATGTTTCCGAACTATCGCTTATTGAAAAAGCCATCATTGAGCTAATCAGAGCGGTGGCCAATGGGGCGCAATTAATTATCCTCAATGAACTCTCCAACTTTCTAAGTATCGAAGAATTATCCTTTTTTCAAAAGCTTTTGCTTTATTATACCAAACAGAGAATCTCCTTCCTTTATATGGTCAATCATCATGAAGAGGCCTTTAAGATCTGCCATCGGGTAGCCCTGTTGGAAAAAGGCAGAATCATTAAGATTATCCAAGAAAAAGATTATTCCGAAGCAAGCTTACGACCCTATATTCTTTCTTTTACCCATCATTCGGTGGCCGATGAACAAAATAACCAAGCGGGGATCCTGAAGTATCAGAACCTTTGTACGGAAAACTTGAAGAAAATCAACTTTTTGGTAAAAAAAGGGGAGTGTCTTACCATTCTTGATATGAATAATCGGGGCATTCAGGATATCGCCGAAATCATTAATGGGTTTTTACCACCGGTATCGGGAAAAATATTAGTGGGTGGAAAAGAAATTCCATGGGCGAAGGAAAGAAATTTATTACTGAACGGAGTGGCCTATATCCCGGAAAATCCTGTGCCAAAAACCTTGTTTTATGATATTTCCTACTTGGAAAATTTAACTTTTCTGATTGATCGCAAACTCAAGCGGAGTATCATTGGGAAAAAGGTTTTAAGGAGTATCAAGGAAGAATACAGAGCATTGGCGGGAGCTGAGATCGAGGCGACGGACCTTTGGAGACTTGAGATGAAATCCCTCTATAATTTGGTCTATTTTCGGTTACTGCTTTATAAACCCAAGGTGGTTTTTATTATGCAACCATTCTCCCAAGCGGATATGTACTTGCGGGGGAGAATCATCGAATTGATCAAAATGTTGAAGGAAAAAGAGATTGCCGTAGTCATTCTAGCCGTAAGTATATCCGATACGTTAAAGGTTACCGATCGACTGTTGATCATGGAAGATGGAAAGCTGGCGCCGTCCTCCCATCAATTTAAAGACTTACCCTCGTTTGTTCCGGGGTACCAGGAATAATTGGATTGTATTATGAAACTTCTAATAAAAGTCCCCCTAATTCCAAGGAAGCTCTACCATCTGAAAAGGTAAATTATGCTAAGATGAAGGTAACGAGCTACACTAAGCAATTTGAATTAGGGGGACTTTTTATGGGTAATTACATTGTTGAATTAAAGAACATCAGTAAAAGCTTTCCCGGAGTAAAGGCTCTTGATCAGGTTTCATTTACATTAAAAGCAGGGGAGGTTCTCGGGTTGCTGGGCGAAAATGGAGCCGGAAAGTCTACCTTGATGAAGATCTTATCCGGAGTATATACCAAGGATGTAGGCTCCATGAAAATCTTCGGGAAAAAGGTGGACCATTTAACCCCTATCACCGCCCAAAAATCCGGGATTGCCATTATCAATCAGGAATTAAATTTGTGTGATCATCTAACGGTGGCCCAAAACATCTTTCTCGGTCGGGAACTAATTTTAAACGGAATCCTCTCTGACAAAAAAATGAATGAGGAAGCCTACAAAATTCTAAAAAGATTCCAAATTGATATCGATCCTGAGACCATGGTGGGAAACTTACCCGTGTCGAAAAAACAATTGGTAGAAATCGCCAAAGCGTTGTCAACCCAGGCTAAAATTTTGATTATGGATGAGCCCACTTCCGCCTTAACTTCCAAAGAAATCGATAATTTGTTTACCATCATCAAAAGATTAAAAGAACAAGGTTGTGGCATCGTTTACATCTCACACCGGCTGGAAGAATTACAATACATAGTGGATCGGGTGATGATCCTCAGGGATGGAAAATATATTACTTCCATGGATTTTCAAGAAACAACGCTGAGCGAAATCATCTCCTATATGGTGGGAAGGGAGATCACTGAAAAATTTCCGCGGGTCGAGGAAAAGATCGGAGAAAAAATATTTGAAGTAAGAAATTTAAATGCCGGGCGGATGGTAAGGAATGTCTGCTTTTCCCTTTACAAGGGCGAGATTTTAGGAATTGCCGGCTTAATGGGAGCCGGAAGAACAGAAACCACCCGGGCGATCTTCGGCGCGGATCCAAAGGAATCCGGTCAAATCTTTATTGATGGTGAGGAGGTCCAGATCCGTCGACCCATGGATGCGATCAAAGTTGGTCTTGTCCTGGTGCCGGAAGACAGGGCAAAAAATGGCTTATGTACCAAGCTGAGTGTAAAAGAGAATATCGCCCTTCCTAATTTGGATATAATCGCGTCAAAATTGGGCTTAGTAAATCGTAAAAAAGAAGAAAAGGTTACAGAAACAGCGGTTAAGAATTTTGACATCAAACTGGCCAATGCGGAAGTCCCCGCCGATAGTTTATCCGGAGGAAACCAGCAGAAGGTTATTGTCAGTAAATGGCTGGCCAGAAATTCAAAAGTGGTCATGTTTGATGAACCAACCAGAGGCATCGACGTTGCTTCTAAGGTTGAGATCTATAATATAATGAATGATTTAAAAAGGAAGGGAATCGGGGTCTTATTCGTTTCTTCCGAACTACCGGAGATTCTTGGCATCAGTGATCGGATTCTGGTGATGGCGGATGGCAAAATCACCAAAGAGTTAGATGTGAAAGATGCGACGCAGGATCTTATTCTGGAATATGCCACCAAATTTGGTAAGGGAATGGATTACGAAGAAGAAGCAATGAAAGCTTAATAAAAGTGGGGGAGATCATGCGATATGGAAAATGAGAAGAAACGGAACAAGCTTAAGCGACTCTTGGCGAAAAGGGGTATGGGGCAGGTTATTACCGTCACCATTGGCCTTGTGGGATTGATTATTGTTTTTGGATTATTAAATCCGATCTTTCTTTCGGCGCGAAATATCTCTAATCTTTTACGACAGATTGCACCGACGCTCTTAACCGGGATTGGTCAATCCTTTGTCTTGATTACCGGTAATATTGATTTATCCATCGGGTCGGTGGTCGGGATGAGCTGCATGATTTCAGCAACCCTGATGACCAAGGGAATTAATCCCTGGGTTGCCGTGATTATCACCTATCTGGCTTCAAGTATCATGGGTTTATTGAATGGCAAACTGATCTCTAAGGCAAAGCTTCCCGCCTTTATTGCAACTTTGGGCACTATGACCATTGCCCGAGGAATTGCCCAAATTGTCAATAATAATTACAATACCGATTCGATTGGCGAAGCAGCGGAAGGATTCATGCAATTCTTTTACTATGGGAAAACATTAGGACTGTTTAATACCATTTGGATCACGATGTTTATCTGGTTGGTCTTCAACTTTTTACTGAGCAGGACGCGAACAGGTCGGCATCTCTACGCAGTCGGGAGCAATATTCACGCTGCTCACCTTTCAGGGGTAAACATCTCCAGTACGATTACCAAAGCTTACTTGGTTAGTGCCTTTTGTTCTACCACCGTAGGATTGATTATCACGGCCACCAGTGGAATGGGGACCATGGATGCAGGTAATTCTTATGAACTCTATGCTGTAGCAGCATCCGTCATTGGAGGGGTCAGTACTCTCGGCGGTCAAGGAATCCTTCTTGGTACCGTGATTGGCGCTTCCATCTGGGGGGTTTTGCAGAATGGACTCCAATTTGCCGGCGCTCCGGTCGCAATCAGAAATATTGTCATTGGGGTTATTGTCATTATTACCGTCCTTCTCGACATAGTAGTAAGGCTTAATAAGAAAGTGGGGAAAGCTAAAGCCGGCGCGGAAAGGAGCTATTTTCCTGTATTAAAGCATAAGATTTAAAACTTATGCTTTATAAATAAAAAAGGAGGATATGGAAATGAAGAGAAAATTATTGGGGACATTACTATGTGTCGTTCTTCTGTTTGCCCTCATAGGGTATGCGAGTGGAGCCGCAAAGCACAAGATTTATCTGATTACCATGGACCAGATGGATCAGCACTGGGTGACTGTTGACGCCGGAGCTAAAAAAGCGGTAAAAGAACTCGGCAATGTAGACTATCGGTGGCTTGCCCCGGATGTAAAGGACGACGCCAAGCAGATTGAATGCATCAATAATGCGGTAGCCGGCGGAGCGGATGCTATTTTACTGGCCGCCAACGGCCCGACCGCCGTCACTTCAGCATTAAGAGAGGCGACTGCGGCAGGGGTTAAAATCATCTATGTCGATTCCGCCGCTGATTATCCGGGAGAACAGACTTTAGCAACCGATAATGAAGCAGCGGGAACCACGGCCGGGCAAGAAATGAAGAAGGCATTGGCCGCAAAGGGAATTACCTCCGGTAAGATTGGGATCGTCAATGTAAACGCCGCAACAGCATCAGTGGTCGCCAGAGAAAAAGGATTTAGAGCAGCCTTTAAAGGAACAAAGTTTGAAATTCTTGAGACTCAATACGGTGAAGGGGATGCCGCAAAATCCAAAGATATTGCCGCCAATTATATTACTCAAGGCGTGGTCGGAATCTTTGGGGCAAACGAAGGTTCCACCGTTGGAACCGGTAACGCGATCAAAGAAGCAGGCGGGAGGGTAATCGGAGTCGGTTTTGATAAATCCAACACCATTCTGCAATTGATTAAAGAAGGATATCTTTTAGCTACGATGGCTCAAAATCCTGATGTCATGGGTTACAAAGGAATTAAGGCCGCCGTTGCCGTCTTGGAAGGTAAAAATCCCGGCGCCAAATACATTGATACAGGAGTTTCCGTGCTGACCAAGGATACGATTTAAGAATGGAGTATAGATCGCAGGTATAGTAAAATAGGAAATAGGAAAGAGGTTATCAATATAACCTCTTTCCTATTTTACGCTGAATAATCCAGCATTGTGCTAACTATTAAAACAGAACGGCAATAAGATAGCCCCTGTCCTAATTGATCATACTGATATTACAGCCATGATCTCACAACTCATCTGCCAAAGGAGCTATTATTTACTTTAAGCTTTGCAAAGATGATTTCTTTCGAACTAAAAAACCAGTGATGCGAATCGGCTATGAAGAAAAGAGGGGAGTAATGACTAACAATTATATTGATTTACATATCCATTCTTTGTATAGCGATGACGGGGAATTTACGCCCTTACAATTGGTGGAACAGTGTAGACAGATCGGCCTTCGAATGATGGCTATCACAGACCATAATTGTGTAAAGGCGAACCTAGAAGCACAAAGAGTGTCGGAGAAAGCGGGAATTAAATACATCCCTGGAGTTGAACTGGATTGCACTTACCAAGGTGTTGATCTGCACGTTCTAGGGTACGGAATTGATTTTTTTGATTGCGCTTTTACCCAAATCGAAGAAAACGTCACGGGTCAAAATCAAGAAGCTTCGCAAAAGCGTTTATTGCTCATTAACCAATTAGGGTTTCATGTTACTGAAGAAGAATTAGAATCGCTGGACAGCGGTGGATCTCGCTCAAAGATCTGGACGGGCGAGAAGTTTGCCGAAGTTCTTTTAAGCAAAGAAGAATATTCAGATCATGAGTTACTTAAGCCTTATCGTCCCGGCGGGGTAAGAAGTGACAATCCGTTTGTTAATTTTTACTGGGATTTTTGCGCCCAGGGAAAACCTTGTTATGTCAAAGTTAGTTATCCGGATTTAAAAGAGGCAATTAAAGCAATCCATGATACCGGCGGTCAAGCGGTCTTGGCGCATCCGGGGATCAATCTGTCTCACAATTATAGCTTATTTGAAGAAATGGTATGGTTGGGGTTGGATGGCGTGGAAGTAGGCAGTAGTTATCATCCAAGGGAAACGGCTTCATTTTTTTATCAGCAATCAATAGCCCATAAGCTATTGATTACGGGCGGCAGTGATTACCACGGGAAAACCAAACCCGCCATTCGGCTTGGGAAATATGAGCGTTTAATTCAAGACAAGGAAATGGAAGTCCAACTAAGCCTATAAAAAAAAGTTCTAAAGAAAAAAAGGAAAGAAATTAATAATGGCTTTTTACCAATTGTTACCGAAAAAGAAAGAGAAAATCAAAAAGATAAAGTTATAAAGCCCAAATTCTTCTTTAGTTTACATAATATGTATTATAGGACGTTGAAAATCACGATTTTTTCTTAGCAAAAGACACAAAATGAATCTTTGCGTGGTGAATATAATATGGGTAACTGTAATGGTTATCAAACAAACTTAATCCGGCAATCTTAATCTTTGACCCGGATAGATAGTTGGACTTTGGAGAGCATTTAAGTCTCTGATTTTGGCAATTATTTTCCTCGGGTCGTTATGCGGAAAATGCTTAAGGGTAATCCCCCATAAAGTATCCCCTTCTTCAATCGTAATTTCGCGACCGGGTGCAGACTGCCCTTGGCTCTGCCCAGCGGTAAAGTAGAAAGCCATCACAATGAAAAGGATTAGCATCATAAAAATCGCCAGGTTTGAGATCCCTTTTCGTGGATTCCAGCGCCACCTTTTTTTAAACCGTAAATACCTTACCTGCTCAAGATGTTCGATTTTTCTCTCCACTACTCTCACCCCCAACCTCTACTTTGACTCAAACATATGTTCGTTATCTTAATATTAACACGAACGTATGTTTGTTGTCAAGGCTAGTCGAACAATTGTTTGCAATCGCTTCTTGCTTATGATATACTCTAAGCAGTGTTTACAATTTACATTATATGTAGAAGTTTTTTTAAGATGCATATTTTTTTAAGGAGGTATCATAGATGGATGACCTCACTCCACGACAGCAGGAGATTTTAGAGTTTATTATTCAAGAAACTCAGGAAAAGGGTTATCCCCCATCAGTGAGAGAAATTGGTGAGGCGGTTGGTTTAAGCTCTAGTTCTACTGTCCACGCTCATCTGGAGAAAATACAACAACTGGGATATATCAGGCGCGATCCGAGTAAACCGCGGGCTATTGAGATTTTGAAATCTTCTGAAGTAATTGACTTCTTACCTGATGTCATTCCAGTACCGATCGTCGGTCGTGTAACCGCTGGTGAACCGATCTTAGCCGTTGAAAACATCGAAGAATATTACCCTTTACCTAAAGACTTCTCTTCTTTCAAGGAACTTTTTATGTTAAAGGTAAGAGGCGACAGTATGATTAACGCCGGAATATTTGATAAAGATCTGGTAGTAGTCCATAAAACCTCGTCAGCTAATAATGGTGAAATCATCGTTGCTTTACTTGACGATGGAGAAGCTACGGTGAAACGGTTTTATATTGATTCAGGGCAATACCGGTTACAGCCAGAGAATCCTCGCTATGATCCGATCTACACAAAAAACTTATCAGTTTTGGGAAAAGTGATAGGGTTAATACGAAGATTTTAAATTTAATACATACTACATACTATTATACAAAAAAGCCTGCTAAGCAGGCTTTTATCAGGATCACTTACTTTCTGGTATTGCTCCAATAAATAATTCTTCTTTCTATAGAAGGATTATAAAAAATGATGTCGAATTTTTTGAAATATGCAGTATTTTATGTTGAATGAAGGAATAAAGTAGTAATAAATGTACTCGTCTGGTTACCGTAGTATTGAACATAATGTAACGATGAAAGGAGACTATAGTTTAAAATGATTAAAAAATCAATATTTCAAAAACCATTAATTCTCTTGACGGTTCTGATTTTAATGATGACTCTGTTTGTTGGTTGTGGTAAAGACAATAAAACAAACACTTCACTTCAAGGTACTTGGCGTATCACTGAAATGACCGAGGAGGGAAAGACAAAAACTTTCCCTTACGAGGAAGAGATAGAGGGCTCTACTGTTCAAATTCAAATGTATTTCCAACTGAAAGATAATACTATTAAGATGTTTACGAAAATGGATAACGGAACTGATTCTTTTGTTTTTTTAATGGGTGAAGAAACTTGTACGGTTAGCGGAAATACAATTATAACCTTTGATGGTGACATCGAAGAGGAAGTAGCCTTTACCATAAGCGGCCAAAAGATTACTATAACAGACGGAACCTTTACAATGAAAGCGGTTAAAGTATCGGACACAGAAGTAGCTGGTGCAATTCCATGGCCATATAATTAAACCAAAAAGCCTGCTATAGCAGGCTTTTTGGCTGGGGAAAAGCGGTGCAGCTTCCCCTTACGAAAGGCAGCATTTTAAAATTTTATTTTCCGATAAATAATTGGGTGAACATATTTCCATAAGGGCCACCTTTTGCTATTCCTACCCCAAAGTTATTAAACCTTGAGTTTAGAATGTTAGCGCGATGACCTGGGCTAGCCATTAACATAGAATGAGCCGATTCAACCGAACCTGCCCCCGCCAGGTTTTCGCCAGCAGTGTAATAACTGACACCTGCTTGTTTTAACATATTAAATGGCGAACCGTAAGTTGGTGACGTATGGCCAAAATAGTTCTTGTCAATCATATCTTGGCTCTTCTTTCTGGCTAGATTTACTAGGGTTGTGTCCACCTTCATCTGCTGTAAACCAGCCTTCGTTCGTTCCTGATTCACTAAGGAGACCATCTTCTGCTCCATAGAAGTTAATCCTTTACTGGGAGCAGGAGTTGATGGTAGCGGATTAGATGGAACCGAAGGTTTCGTTGGTTCCGTAGGTTTTGGAGCCGGAGTACTAGATTGCGGAGGAACATAATAATTTTGATTGTTGCTGTATTGGCTGGTGTAATAAGAGTTCGTGGAGTAGTTCGAATAATACTTCGTTGAGTAGCTCCCCGAATTATATTGATACGTACTTCCGTTACTGGAGAAAGAGCCACCAGTGGGTGGAGTATAATAAGAGGTGGAACCATAACCACCATAATAAGAAACAGCTAGTGCTGGAAGTAGTACCAAAAATAAAAGTGCGACAGCTAGGATAAAACTACTAACGAATCGGGCGCGCATCGAATTTCTCCCTTCAGAACTGCCCTCTTCGTACCGGTGCTGCAACGGTTTTGTTAAGCATTTCTTAACCGGTGGTTGTCCGCTATTTTTGCCCCCTTACTATACAAACAAACCATGTACCGCAACCACTTCGGTGCTTATTATTTTCTTTATATAATTCCTTAATCCTTTATGTAAATAAATACAGCCCTGGAAAACCAGGGCTGATCCAACTTAACAAATTTATGATTAGACCACAAAAAGCATAAAAGTGCTGGAAATAAATCATTTTAATTGAAGGTTTCTTCAATACTAATAATTCCCTCTTTAAGCGCAAAAAGTGCAATTTGAGTTCTGTTTTTAAGTCCTAATTTTTTCCTAATACTGGTAACATAGTTTTTTGCAGTCTTTTCACTAATAAATAAAATACTTCCAATCTCACGATTATCTTTCCCTTGAGCCACCAAAGGCAATATCTCTCGTTCCCTGGGGCTCAACTGATCAAGGAGATTGGGTCGATGCATACTCGGTAATTGGGCCATCTGCCCTTCCTCCTCTCCATTCCGTCAATATGCTCTTACTAAGGACGGTTTTCTTCTGGTACATGATATGACAAAGAAGGCGAGGAGGTGAAAAACTGATCTTTAACTATCGCTGGCAGTAAAAAATAGTCAAATAGCTTGTGAAAAACTGTTATCCTAATTTTCCAAGTTAAGTGGATAAAATACTTAACCAATTTATCCACTTAACTAATTATTTTATTACTTTAATTCAATAGCATTAAACGGACATTTATTAAGACAATTTCCACATTTTATACAAATAGATTGGTCAATAGTATAAGGCTTTTTGGGTTTACCGCTAATCGCCTTTTCTGGACAATTTCTTTCACAAAGTCCGCATCCTTTGCAAAGTTCACTTGTAATCCTATATTTCAATAAAGCGCGGCAAACTTTAGCTGGACATTCTTTATCTCTAATATGAGCTAAATATTCATCGCGGAAATTTCTAATGGTGCTGAGAACTGGATTAGGCGCAGATTGTCCCAAACCACAAAGAGCAGTGGCTTTAATCGTTGTCGCTAATTCTTCCAGAAGTTCTAAATCCTTCTCTTCTCCTTCTCCCAGCGTAATCTTGGTTAGAATCTCTAACATCCGTTTTGTGCCAATCCGACAGGGTGTGCATTTACCACAAGATTCATCCTGAGTGAACTCCAGAAAGAAACGGGCCACGTCTACCATACAGTTATCTTCATCCATGACAATTAAACCACCGGAACCCATCATGGAACCAACAGAGATTAAAGATTCATAATCCATTGGGAGATCAAGATCTTTCTCGGTCAGACAACCGCCAGATGGACCACCAGTTTGAGCGGCTTTAAACCTCTTGCGGTTGGGAATTCCACCACCCAAATCAAAGATAATCTCTCGCAGGGTTGTCCCCATCGGGACTTCAACCAGACCGGTATTATTAACCTTTCCGGCTAAAGCAAACACTTTCGTCCCTTTGCTCTTTCCTTTTCCAATCTGGGAAAACCAGTCCGCGCCCTTCTGAAAGATTATTGGGATATTGGCGAAAGTCTCAACATTATTAATCAAAGTAGGTTTACCCCATAATCCACTAACCGCAGGAAAGGGCGGCTTAGGACGGGGTTCTCCCCGCTGTCCTTCGAGTGAAGCGATAAGCGCGGTTTCTTCTCCACAAACAAAAGCTCCCGCACCTACCCGAATTTCCAAATCAAAAGAAAAACCCGAACTAAAAATGTTTTCACCCAACATTCCCCATTCACGGGCTTTCTGGATGGCCAGAGTTAATCTCTCAACTGCTAAGGGGTATTCAGCTCGAACATAGACATAACCTTGTTTTGCTCCAATCGCATACGCCGCGATCGCCATCGCCTCTATTACCGAATGGGGATCCCCTTCCAAAACACTTCGGTCCATAAAGGCGCCCGGATCACCTTCGTCTGCATTGCAGACTACATATTTTATATCACCAGGGGCATTCCGAGTAAACTCCCATTTCAACCCAGTGGGAAACCCTGCCCCTCCCCTACCCCGCAAACCAGATTTTTTGAGTTCCTGAATAACTTGTTCCGGGGAATAGTCGGATAAGATTTGACCCAGCGCCAGGTAACCATCTTGGGCAATATATTCTTCGATAATTTCAGGATTGATTAAACCTACATTCCGTAAGGCAATTCGTTTTTGCCGCCGAAAGAAATCTATATCACTATAGAGAGGAATCTGTTCTCCAGAGACAGGACGCTGGAAAAGCAGACGGTTAACGAATCGGCCTTTAAGAAGATGCTCTTCGACAATCTCTTTCACATCGTCAACGGCTACTTTCTGATAAAAGGTTCCTTCCGGATAGATAACGATTACTGGTCCTAAATCGCAAGTACCAATACAACCAGTCTCCACCACTTTAACTTCATTCTCTAAATTATGGGCTTTCAGTTCTAATAGAAACTGCGAAAGTACGGCTTTACATCCACTGGAAAGACAACCTGCTCCGCCACAAATTAATACGTGAGAACGAAATAATTCCATCTTCATTCCCTTCTTCCTTTATATCTTATTAGATTTAAAATTAGTTATTTGTAATAAACCTTTCTCTATATCTTTTTGTAAATAATCCAAGACAGATGGAGTGCTAATCGGAACTTCCTCTAAAATATCTTTAATTATTCTGGTATCAAACAAAAATTCCGCTGCCCCTCGCCGATGTACATAAACAAAATCCACTTCAGGATTTCCAGCAATTAAAGTCACTAAACTTCCTGCTATATCTCCTAAAGGAGGAATGTCCCAATGGTTAAGGATAAATGTGGCCGTTATCTGGGTTCCTTTTCCTGGAGCAGAAATAATAATTAACTCTCCGCCACAACGTTTAACAGTTGCTTCAAAAAGTGAAAGCCCTAATCCAACTCTACGAGTAGTACGAGTAGTATAAAAGGGATTTAAAGCTTTCTCTTGTTCTTGATCGGACATCCCTTTCCCATTGTCTTTTATTTCCAAAACAAACAGATTTTCTTCTGTACACTCATCTAAGTGAAAGTTAACTAATGTAGCGCCTGCTCTAAGTGAGTTTTGGGCAAGATCTAAGATATGCAAAGAAAGGTCTTTCAAGGTAAATCACCAGACTTTGTCCCGGAATTCACAAAGATAAAAAATAAAAAACACCCATAATCCTCCAGTAAACTATTAAACCTCGTAACGTTTTAGGATATCCGGTATCATCTCGGGAGTTAAACGTCCATAAACATCTTCCCCAATCGTTAATACGGGAGCCAATCCACAAGCGCCAACACATCTGGTCATCAATAGAGAAAATAAACCATCCTCCGTTGAGTCCCCCATTTTAATCTGGAGTTTTTTTTCAAGAGCCTCCACGATTGTTGCTGCGCCTTTAACATAACAAGCCGTTCCTAAACAGACCCCAATCGTATATTTCCCTCTAGGTTTTAAAGAGAACAAAGAATAAAAAGTTATTACTCCATAGACTTCGCTAAGTGGTAATTCTAACCCCTCTGCTACTCGAATTTGAACATCTTTTGGAAGATACCCGAAAAGCAGCTGCGCTTGGTGAAGAACAGGAATTAGCCCTCCTGGTTTTCCTTTGTGCTGATTAATTACATCATCAAGTTTCTGATACTTTTGATCCATAATACTTTGGCAACAGGGTTCTGTCATCTTCAATTTGCCTCCTCCAGAGAAAATAATAACTCTAGCTTTCAGATTACCATTTTTTTTAGATTGTTGCAACCAAAACAGGGGGTTTTACTTCGTTACAATAGTGTTAATTTGTTATCACTTCCCTCTTATCACGATGATTTAAGGCTAAAAGCAACTCTTCCCACAGTGGAGCTTCTATTTTCAGTATCGAGTTATTTAAACCTATTTGCTGTATAAAATGAGCATCAGAGGACCTAATCACTGAATAACCCTTATGCTCCGTAATAATTTTTAATTTATCCGCCCTTCGAGAAATTTCTAAAACATTAATATCTAAATTAGCTGGAAGAAACCCGAGTTGAGAAAGGATGCTAAAAGATGGACGGTCAACATGCGCTGGATAAATCTCTCCCCCAATACTTCTAACCGCTGAGACTGTTTCTTCCACTGATAAAGAGATAGAATTAAGAAGTAAAATCGGCTCTTCCCCTACTATCCCTCCTTGTTCATTCAAAATATTCTGTTCACCGAAATAATTTTTCTGGTTAGGGATCGGCGGAAGGAGGGCATGGACTATTCTTCCCCATTCCATAGCTTGCTCCAATCCGGGAAAAAGACAGACCATATGTATCTCTTCTTTGGTCTGAACTTCCATCCCTGGGATTACCCATAATTCTTTCGGAGCTGACCGCAAAAATGCTGGAAGATTGCTGGTAGAATTATGATCTGTTATTGCTAAGATCTTAATACCCCTGTTCAAAGCTTGAGCAAAAATTCGCGCTGGTTTCATCTCCCGCTCTGCGCACGGAGAAAGAGTGGAATGAATATGAAGATCCGCGCAATAAGAAGTTATTCTTTGTTTCATTGTAAAGTTTGATATAAACGTCCAGCAGCTTCGAAAGTAGTTAATTTGGTAGAAAGCAAAACAGTACCTTCTTCTTTCCCCTTTTCAATGGTTAAAGAATCGGGATAAGTTCCTGCGGTAAAAACCACCGCTGCAAGATTAAGTAAGAGAGCGACGGCGACAACATTAGTATGGGTCTGGATGGTTATCCAGACTTCCCCTTCTTTCGCGTGACCCATAACATCACTTAATAAATCCGAGATATAGACCCCGGTACAGTTTTGCTCTAATTTCTCCTCTCCGTTTACTACTACAGCTTCAAGACAATTCACCACTTCTTTAAGTATCATTCTTCTCCTCCTTTTCGGCGACCCAACCCATGGCGGGTGGTCTAATTTGCGCTAACACCAACAGTTTTTGCGCTAGGTCCTCCAACTGTTCCCGAAGAATGATTATACAATCGGTAAGTTGCGCTTTTCCCTGAACAATATCTTCAGCTAAGGAACGGCAAGTAGGAGAACCACAGGCTCCGCAATCAATTCCAGGTAATTTAGAAACAATCTCTTCTAACTGGCCCATTTTTTTTATGGCTGTACTTAAATCAGCATCTAACTGCAGAATTGGTTTAGCGGGTATTGGTTTATCGTGCACAAAGAAAAAAGGATCTTCCTTCTGTAATTCTATACTTATATCTTTAACAGCAACAGGTAATAACTGATCTCCGTAAAAATCGGCTAGCTTCCTAATCATAACCCTAGCTACAAAGGGGTTTTCAACTGTTAGCGCCCCTCCTACGCATCCCTGGGGACAGGCCATAGCCTCAACATAATCTATATCATTAAGCTTCCCCATTTCAATCTCTTCCAGTAATGCCACAACATTTTGAATCCCATCAACAGACATCGCATTCTCAAGTTTAACTGCCACATTTTCGCCACCTGCCCGCGCCCATCCGATTCCTACCCCAGTACTCTTCTGCGGACAGGTTTGAAGATCATTTCTTTTTAAATATTGTTTCAATTCACCAAAAATCACATTGAAAGGAATAGCACCATCAACCAGCTTTTCTTCGGAAGTTTTTATGTCTGTAATCTTAGCTGGACAAGGACTAATAAAGAAGATGCCCACTTTCTCACGGGGAATTTGTAATTTTAGAAGTTTGTGCTTAATAAAAAATTTGACAGCAGTAATATATGGTGGATCAATGGGCGCCAAATTTGGGATTAAACTAGGAAAGCGAACTTGGATCAGACGAGTCACTGCCGGACATGATGAGGAAATCAAAGGGGGCCTTTCATCCTTATTTTCTTTTAGATATTCTTCAATATATGATTTTATAGCGTAAGTGCTAAATTCAGCAGCATAAGCCACCTCATAAACTTCATCAAAGCCAAGATGATGTAAAGATGAAATTATCTTCCCTGGTCTTTCCGCTTTAAACTGTGCATAAAGACTGGGGGCTGGAAGAGCAACCCGGTATTCATATTTATCAAGAGCATTAAGCCCATCCGCTACTGCTCTTTTCGCATGATTTTCACATGTTCTAATACATTCACCGCAATCAATACAACGTTCAGTTAAAATAAAAGCTTTTCCCCCACGCACCCGAATAGCCTCGGTAGGACAAGTCTTAATACAGTTAGTACAACCTTTGCACTTTTCTTCATCCATCACTACCGAATGATAACGGGTTTCCATTTAACTCACCTCTTTACAACAGGTTATTCTAAAATGCGCAGTAATCTTTGTCCTATTTTGCATAATTAAAACTCATTAAGACAGTGGTTCCCGTATTGATTTCTGTTTTAATCTTTAACTCATCAGTGCATTTTTTAATATTTGGCAGCCCCATTCCTGCTCCAAACCCCATTTCTCTAACTTTTTCCGAAGCTGTAGAAAAGCCTTCCATCATCGCCAGATTAAGATCAGGAATACCTTTACCAATATCCTCAGCAATAACTCTTATTTCCTCTTCATCAACCTGTAAGATAATTTTTCCGCGGTAAGCATGGATAACTATATTCATTTCCGCTTCATAGGTTGCAATGGAAACCCTTCTAATTAGATCGGAGTTGATCCCTAATTGTCGCAAGGTTTTTTTTACCTTGCTTGCCGCTTCGCCAGCAGCGGGGAAATTACTCCCCTCTACCGAGATCTCCATAACGATCCGGGCTCCATTCATTTTTTCACCTCCGACAATTAGGGTCTAGACCACTACAACCTTTTAAACCGGCAGAGTATAAAATACCGCAAGCTTCGTAAAGAGGGAACTTCGTTAGGAGCAGAGGAAAATTACGTTCAACCGCCATAGTAATAACTTCATCGCCGGGCATTTTGCCCCGTACAAAAACTACCCCACTTAAATCGATCATTTCTGCGGTCCTGATTACTTGTGGGTTAGTTAAGCCCGTGAGGAGAAGAGTTTTTTCTTTAGTAAAAGCTAGAACATCACTAATCAGATCCGAACCACAAATCATTTTAACTTCGATTTGCTCTAAAAGATGTTCCCCGGTCAGCATTTGTGCATTTAATAATTTTTGCACCTCTTTTAATTTCATCAAGCCATCCCCTTTAAAAAATTGACCGCTTTTCTAAAATGTATTTTCGTTACAAAAGAATCTAAAAAAAAATACGACAATTCTGTTTTAAAATCCTGCTTTTTAAAAAAGAATTATCGTTTTGAGGGAATTTCATAATTACCTTAAGCTTGTATTTGACCGCAATATATAGTGCTTAACTTAATATTAGGCTATCAATATATTGTGGCCAAATCTTAAATAATTGAATTATGCAATTCCTAAGTTTATCTAAGAAAACCCATAGAGCAGTAAAACTATTTTTCGTTTTTATTCCTCTTTAATATAGGCGGAGTACCCTTTGCTAACCAATTCGGTTTTTAGATTACTTGCATTATTAGGATTGGAAAAAGCGCCAACTTGAACATAATATGGAATTCCTTTACTAACAAAAACGGGATATCCCTCATTCTGCAGGGTATTAGCAACTTGCATAGCTTCTTCTCTGACTTGAAATGGTCCCACCTGAACCTTAAACTTTACTGAAGTTTCGGATGGGAAAAACTCATCTGAATAAAAATAGCTACTAGCGTCTTGCTCTTCTTTCTCAGGAAGTTTTACGGTAAGTGGCTCCTGATACGATTCGGTTACTCCTTGAACCGGAGACAAAGGATCTTCACTAACCCAGTCTTTAAAAAGTGTGCCGAAAATAACCCCTAATGAGATTGCAAGGAACGCAAAGAATACTAGACCAGCCACTTTAGTTAATATTGAAGTAAAAGCCTTGAGCGATTTTTTATTTTCCAATTTTTTGCCCCTCCCCATCATAAAATAATAGTTCTCTTTAAATGTTACGACTTTCTCAGAAAAATATTCCTTAAACTTACTCTTTGCAGAGGGACGTAAAAATATGTGCAAATTTTTGCTTTTCTTAAGAATCTGATCACAGTATAAATTCCCTCAATTATGCCTGAAATCGCAAAATCTCAGCGCCTAATTGCGAAAGCTTTTTTTCTAAATTTTCGTAACCCCGGTCAATATAATGTACTCCTTCAATGATCGTTTTCCCTTCCGCTGCTAATCCTGCTAGCACTAATGCGGCGCCCGCTCGAAGGTCAGGAGCTATTACTGCGGCGCCAGTTAACCTGTTGACTCCTTTAACCACCGCGCTTCTCCCTTCCACCTTGATATTTGCCCCCATCCGCACTAATTCATCGACATAGCGAAAGCGTCCTCCAAATACATTCTCCGTAATCAAACTGGTACCTTCGGCTAAAGACATCACTGCGGTCATTTGGGGCTGTAAATCAGTGGGAAATCCAGGATAAGGAAGAATCGTTGCATCAATGGCTTTCAACTTAGAATCAGCGCATACTCTAACCATATCTCCATCAATACTAATTTTAACTCCAGATTCCTTTAACTTGGAAGTAAGGGCTTCAAAATGTTCAGGGATAACATCAACCAGCGTAACATCACCACCAGTAATAGCTGCCGCTAGAATATATGTTCCCGTTTCTATCCGATCCGGAATTACCGTATAATCTACAGGTATTGATCGTAATGATGATACTCCTTCAATTCTAATCGTATCAGTCCCAGCTCCTCTGATCCGGGCTCCCAATCGATTGTAAAAGTTTTGTTCCTCAATAATCTCTGGCTCTTTGGCCGCATTTTTAATCACCGTGGCGCCTTCCGCTAAAATAGCTGCCGCCATAATATTTTCGGTAGCGCCCACACTCGGAAAATCAAGATGAATATCCACACCTTTCAATTTATGAGCCTGCGCATAGACATAACCATGTTCTTCCACAACTTCAGCTCCTAAGGCTTGAAATCCTTTAAGATGCAGATCAATTGGTCTTTGCCCGATCACACATCCTCCCGGTTGAAAAAGTTTGATCTTACCTACTTTCGTCAAAAGCGGCCCCATTACCTGAACTGATGCTCGCATTTCTCGGACTAGTTCATCGGGAGCGAAAAAATGGAGTTCTTTCTTAGGTTTAATACGTAAAACCGCTTCCTCCTCCCAAGATAACTCCACACCTAAGCTTCTCAAAACCTCGATCATGGTTAATACATCTTTAATTAAAGGAACATTTCTAATTATACATTCGTTTTCCACTAACAGCGAGGCTGCCATCAATTTTAAAACAGCATTTTTTGCCCCACTGATTCGAATTTTGCCACTGAGCCGGTGACCTCCGATAATATGTAATTGTTCCACCGTGTCACCTCCATACTTGCCGAAATTGAAAGAAGAAATATTAAAGCAAACAGTAATAAGGCTAACCCATGGTAACTGCCAAGAAAATACAATCTCGTAACTCGTCTCTCGTAATTTTATACCACCATCGACGTAGGTATTTTATGCATAAACCATCAGCTTAGTGACAACAGGCTTGTCCGATCGGAGCTAACTTCCAAAAACAAAGAACGTTAGACTTTTCCCCCAAGATCTCGGGAAATATTCATCAAAATACCTAATGACATCATGGTGACACCTAAGGAAGAACCACCATAGCTCAACAAAGGAAGAGTAATCCCAGTTGCAGGAATAGTAGCCGTTACCACTGCAATATTCATCAAGGCTTGAAAAACTATCCAGGAAGTAATCCCTACCGCTAACAGACTGCCATAAGAATCGGTAGTCGATAAAGCAGTTTTATATCCCCTCCATGCCAAGAAAAAAAAGATAATAAGAATGAGAACAGTGCCTAATAAACCAAGCTCTTCTCCAATAATGGAAAAAACATAATCAGTATGCGGTTCCGGCAGGTAAAAGAATTTTTGTCTACTGCGTCCCAAACCCAAACCAAATATTCCGCCTGAGCCTAAAGCCATCAAAGATTGGATGATCTGCCACCCAGATCCCTTCGGATCCTTCATTGGATCAATAAAAGATAAGAGTCGCTCTAGCCTATATTGTTCCTGAATTATTAGGGCCGCTCCTGCTCCTAAAGCTGATAACCCTAGAAAAAACAAATGACTTAAACGGACACCTGCGGAAAAAAGCATAGTAAAGAAAATAGCAAAAATAACAATGGTAGTTCCCAAATCTGGTTCCATCATGATTAAACCACAGATTAATCCCAGATAAATCAAAGGAATAAAGATTCCGGTCGAGAAGCGACGAACTTCCGGACCAATCTCCGAAAGATAATGGGCTAACACAAAAATAAGGGCCAGCTTTGCCAGTTCTGAGGGTTGAAAATTTAAAATTTTGAGATCAAACCATCGTCTTGACCCATTGATTTCTTCTCCAAAAAATAAAACCAACACCAAAAAAATGGGGGCTAAAACTGCAAATAAGACTGTAAGTCCTCGATAATGATGGTAATCAAAGTTAATCATTGCCATCATCATACCAAGAGAAAGGATGGCAAAGACTAATTGCTTTTTTCCAAAAGCAAAAGGATCGGCGCCATTACTAGCGCTTAAAGCTTTTGGATAACTAGCGCTGGTCACCATCACAACACCGAGAATTAGAAGGGATAAAGTAGCTAAAAAGATGAATAGATCTGGTTTTCCAGCTTTCATCTCCTCACCCCAAACCAATTTAATTTGTTTTCCATACTTCCTATCCTATTTTATATCCGATCAGACCTAATAATGCTAACAGGATACCAACAATCCAAAACCTAATCACTACTTTACTTTCTAGCATCCCACCTAATTCATAATGATGGTGTAAAGGACTCATACGTAAAACTCTTTTACCAGTTGCTTTAAAAAATAAAACTTGAATAATAACAGAAAGACTCTCAGCTACAAAGATTCCTCCAATAATCGGAAGAAAAAGCGCTGTTCTAGATAAAATCCCAATCGCTCCTAAAGCTCCACCTAAGGCTAGGGATCCGGTATCGCCCATAAATACCTGAGCAGGCGGGGCATTAAACCAGATAAATCCAAGGCAGGAGCCGACTAATGCCGCCGCAAATATTCCTAGCCCCAACTCTCCCTGAAGGATAGCTAAGAGCCCCATCGCCAGACCAACAATCACCGTTGTTCCACTGGCTAAACCGTCAAGACCGTCAGTTAAATTGACGGCATTGGCCATCGACACCATGGTAAAAACAATGAAGATAAAGGTAATGACTGGATTGATCGATGCCAGATGAACCGAAAAATAAGGAACCATTAAAGTCTCCATCGCTCCCGATTGAATCACATAAATTCCAAGAAGACCCGCAAAAAATACTTGTCCTAACAGCTTATAACGAGCTTTTAACCCCAAAGAACGGTGTCCAATAATATTTAGTAAATCATCAATTAATCCTAAACTAGCGTAACACAAGGTCATAAAAAGACACCAGCGTAAATTATTAGACCAGGAGCCACCAGCGCCGGCAATAATCCCAGCCACGATTCCAGTAACGATCAAAATACCACCCATGGTCGGAGTTCCAGCTTTTGACTGGTGAGTCTTTGGTCCTTCCTCTCTAATATGTTGGCCAAATTTAAGTTTAGACAATAAACTGATCACATAAGGCCCAAACAGAATAACAATAATAAATGCAGTTGCTCCTGCCAGCGTTAAAGCCATCCACGGAATACTCATTGTATTACTCCTTCCCAGTCTTGGAAATAATTTTTTCCACTATTTCCTCCATCCTCATCCCTCTAGATCCTTTTACTAAAACCGCATCTCCTGGAGCTAAATAGCTATTAAGTTCTTCCCAAAGCTCCTCTTTTTCAAAAAAATGGCGCGAAAAAACTCCCTCGTCAGCCGCGCCTCTTATTGTTTCTTTTGAGACTGGACCATAAGCAAAAAGCGCAGAGCATCCATAATCAGCAACCAACTTCCCGATCCGGTGATGGGCTTCGGCGCTTATAGCCCCTAATTCAAGCATGTCCCCTAAAACCGCAATTTTTCGCCCCGGATTATTTAGTTTACGTAAAACATCTAACGCAGCTTGAACAGAAGACGGGCTGGCATTATAAGTGTCATCTAAAATTGTGAGTCCATCAAACTCCAATCTTCGTAGACGTTTCTCTACCATCTTTACTTTTTTTAAACCGCGGGCCACTTCTTTCGGAGTTGCGCCTAAGACCAGACCGACAAGTGAAGCAGCTAAAGCATTGGCGATATTATGACGCCCCAGTAAGGGAAGAGCAAAGCAGAATTCCCCCCATTTACCATTCACTCTTACCTTCTCTTCATCTTCTCCTGTTTTTACCTCGACTGCATAGAGGTCAGGCAGGATCTCCGTAGCTACATGCTGAGCATCAAGGCTATAATAAAAACTTTCGCCTGGGAACAAAGCTGCCATGTTAGCAACTAAAAGATCATCGCCATTTAAAACGGCAGTCCCCTTTGAGGGTAGCGATTGAATTAACTCTGCTTTAGTCTCGGCAATAGCCTTTTGCGTTCCAAGTAACTCCAAGTGAGTTACGCCCACATTAGTAATTACTCCGATCGTGGGTTGGGCTAAACTAGATAAATAAGCAATCTGCCCCCTACCCCTCATCCCCATCTCGAGAACAACAGCTTCCGTCGAGGGATCAATCTTTAACAAGGTCATGGGGAGACCAATTTCATTATTAAAATTTTTCTCGGTCTTTACTACCTTCATTTTTTCTGCTAAAATTGTAGAAATTAACTCCTTAGTAGTAGTCTTCCCATTACTACCTGTTACTCCAATCACCGGAATTTTAAAACGGAGACGATGATAACGCGCTAACAAGCCAAGTGCTTTTATGGTATCAGGTACTATAATGACAGCTACATTCCGAAGAGCCTCTAGCGGAATTTCCCTCTCCACTACTAGAGCTGCTGCTCCTTTTGCAACAGCCTGAGTAAGATAGTCGTGGCCATCAAATTTTTCGCCTCGTAAAGCGATAAAAACCTCATGGGGAGAGACGTTGCGACTATCGGTACTTACTCCCGAGATTTTAACCCCCTCTTCTTGGGTATAAAGTAGCCTCCCGCCAGTAGCAGTAAGTATTTCTTCTAATGTAAATTCAGGCATTTTCTTTCTCCTCAACAGCTAATGTCGCAATTTGTCTATCGTCAAAATGAATTTTATGGTCCCCAAAATCCTGATAGGTTTCATGGCCTTTACCGGCAATAATTACCATATCACCTTCCTTAGCCATCGATACTGCCTTGTTAATGGCCTTCTCCCGGTCAAGAATTATTTCGTAATTTCGCGACTGACCTTTTACTAAAAAGCCGGCTTTAATTTGAGCAGCTATCGTTTCTGGGTCCTCCCTCCGCGGGTTATCATTAGTAATAATGGTATAGTCACTCAATTCCGCTGAGATTCGCCCCATCATCGACCTTTTCCCTCGATCCCGATTTCCGCCACACCCAAAGACCGTAATCACCCGATTTTTAGCTAAAGTTTTAGCTGTCGCCAAGACATTTTTTAAACTATCCGGGCTATGAGCGTAATCAACGACGACCGTATACTCTCCACTTCCGGAAATAAGCTCAAAGCGGCCTGGAACACCCGGCAAGCGTTCTAACCCTTTACGAATAGTCTCCGCATCAAGGCCGAGAGAAAAGCCAACCGCAATCGCGGCTAAAGCATTATAAACATTAAATTGACCAATTAAATTTAGGTTTATGTGCATTCTACCCCAGGGGCTAATCAAATCAAAAGCCGTTTTTTTCATCGTGCTTTTAATCTGCTCCGCCCGTATTTGCGCATCTGACGAAAGGCCGTAACTAATTATTTTAGAACAAGCTAATGCTATTTGTCGACCTCCGGGGTCATCAATATTAATAATCGCCACACTCTCTGGTGGAAGATTAATAAAAAATTCCGTTTTCACCTTAAAGTACTCTTCAAAAGTCTGATGAAAATCAAGGTGATCTCTAGAAATATTAGTAAAAACCCCTCTTGAAAAAGAGAAACCCTGAATTCGATCCTGCGCAATGGCGTGAGAAGAAACTTCCATCACCACATACTCAGTCTCCACTTTTACCATCTCCGCTAATAAATGTTGTAGTTCCAAAGAAGCAGGAGTAGTATTTCTGGTAGAAAGTCTTTGTTCATTAACAATATTATAGATTGTACCAATCAAACCGGTCTTAAAACCCGCTTCCTCTAAAAGAGAGCGGATTAAAAAGGTAGTAGTAGTTTTTCCTTTAGTGCCAGTAACTCCAATCATCTTAAGTTTTGACGCCGGATCAGCATAGAAATTTTTCCCGATAATTGCTTGGGCCGTTTGCGTGTTCTCCACAAGGATACTAGCGCATCCCTTTCCTAAGTCCATTGGTCTTTCTACCATCACAGCGACAGCGCCCTTGGTAATAGCCTCCCCGACGTACATATGTCCATCAAGAATGCTACCCTTCAATGCAATAAAAAGCGAGCCTGATGTAACTTGCTGGGAATTTGTAACCACCGAAGTGATCTCGATTTCCGGATCCCCCTTCAACTCTAGAACAGAGATGTTATGTAATAAATTTTCTAATTTCATAAGCAACACCTTTCAGGATAGAAGATTCAAAAACAAGGCATAATGCTATTCTTTACGTTATTTAGCATTTTATTCCACCTTTAATTATACCCGGTAGCCACAAAATAAACGGTGACTGTAGCCCCTAAAGTAAGTCGGGTACCAGGAGTAGGAATTTGTTTAAAAGCTATTCCAGCTCCGCTTGGTGTTAGTTGCAAACCTACCTTGGTCAATACGTTTCGCGCCTCAAGGACAGAAAGCCCAGTTAAGTCTGGCACTACTACCGTTGACAACTCTTTTCCATATCTTGATTCCTCATCATAATAAAGTAAAATTGTCGTCTTTGGTTTAACCATTACCCCGGCTTTAGGACTTTGAGCGATCACATAACCGCCACTACCAAGCCCTCGATAAGTAAGATTTACTCGGGATAAAGTAGTGACTGCTTCATCCCGGGGAAGATGTAATAAATTAGGCACAATTATAGAATTTTCTCCGCTAATCTGGACATTTCCTTCTTCTTTTGATTCAGGTTTTACCCCCAAATACTTTAAAGTATCTCTTGCAATCGTTGAAAAAAACGGCGCCGCGATCACTCCACCATATTTTACTGGGCTTTGTGGCTCATCTAAAATGATAATAGCTGCTATTCTTGGTTTTTCTACTGGCGCAAATCCAATAAATGAAGCTATCCTTTCCTGTCCATAAACACCGCCTTGAGGTTTTTGCGCAGTCCCAGTTTTACCGGCAACCGAATAACCTTCAATCCTAGCCCGGTTTCCAGAACCATTCTCGACCACCGATTGGAGGATTAATGATAATTCTTCTGCTGTTTGTTTAGATATAACTCTACGGATAGTGTTTTTTCCGAATTCTTTAATCACTTGTTTCCCATCGGGGGTCCTAATCTCTTTCACTAAATGAGGTTGAAGAAGCTCTCCCCCATTGGCAATCACAGAAAGGGCGTTAAGCAATTGTAGAGGAGTGATTGAAATCCCCTGTCCAAATCCGATCGTAGCTAATTCAACATTTTTGATCCGCGAAAGAGGGGGAATTATTCCCTTAGCTTCACCTGGAAAGTCAACTCCTGTTTGTTTCCCAAAACCAAAAGCATTTATGTATTCCAGAAACTTTTCTGATCCTAAACGAAGCGCTAAAGAAGCAAAGACCGGATTACATGAATTTTCAACCGCTTCAATAAAAGTTTGACTTCCATGTCCTCCTGCTCGCCAACATTTTAATCTTCGATCTTCCACAACGATAAAACCGGGATCGTAAAATTGAGAATTGCGCCGGACAACTCCTTCTTCTAAAGCGGCTGCAGACGTGATGATTTTAAAGGTAGAACCCGGTTCAAACTGATCGGCAAGGACCCAATTGCGTCGCGCCGCATGAGGATACAAAGCGTACTGATTCGGATCAAAAGTAGGATAATTAGCCAGCGCCAGGATCTCTCCGTTCATTGGATCCATCACAATGACCGCGCCCCGTTTAGCTCCGTTTTCTAAAACCGCCTTTTCCAACTCTCGTTCTGTTATATACTGAACTACTTGATCGATCGTCAAAACTAAAGAAGCTCCATTTTGGGCCTGAATGAACCGCCTCTCACCTAAAGGAATATGATTACCCTTAGAATCATATTCCGCTTGTTCACTTCCAGGGATACCGCGTAAATATTGGTCGTAATATTTTTCGATTCCTTCTAATCCTTGATTATCGATCCCCGAAATACCTAACAAATGAGCAGCCAGGCTTCCTCGAAGGTAGAACCTTTGAGCTTTTTGGGCGACTTCCACACCATAAATTCTTGCCTCCATAATACTTTGAACCTCTTCTGGAAGAGGCTTCATTTTTAGCCATACAAAAGAGGTTTTTTTAAGTAATCGGTTATAGATCTCATTAACAGGGAGTTTTAATTTCTCAGCGATAATTTTAGCATCATCTTTTGGATTTTTCACCTGATGGGGGATGGCATAAATGGATTCCGTATCAAAACTAAAAGCTAGAGTGTTCATATTCCGATCAAAGATTGTACCGCGCATCGGTTCTACACGAATATCACGTAATCTTTGGTCTTCTGCCAACTTTTGGTAAAATCCCGATTTTATCCCCTGAATATAGAAAAGACGACCTATTAGTATCCCTATTATGCAAAAAATGCCTAATAGAAGTAAGGTCGTACGTTTTCTGATCAGTAAACGATTTAAACCTTGCACCGGGACACCTCCCATAACTCTCTTCAATCAAGAAAATCTTCTCCGGCCAAGGTACGCCCAAATCCAGAAAGCCAGTCGGTAATCCTAGTAGTCCCAGTCTTTCTCGGAGTATTAACTTTCGGATCCAAAATCAATACGGAAGGAGGAAGAACCGGAGTTTGAGAGAGATGAAATTGAGAGACGCTGTGATCTTCCATCTTTCCATCGATACCTATTTCTTTCTCATCCTTCAAGACCAGCTTTTCAATTTGCTGGAGAGAAATTCTGTCAGCCAGATCACATTGTAACCAACCAATTCTACGATCTAACTTTCTTATCTCCGACTGGATCTCTTCAATACGAAACTGCTTTTGCGCTAAAAGAGCTTGGATCGAAGCATTTATGATCACTAATAGGATAATCAAACCTCCAATCCGAAGAAACCTTCGGATCTTTTCCATATTAATAACAACTTTCCTAATTTTCCTCGTTCGCACCTTAGGCACAGGTTCTAATACTAATTTTCTAGCATTAGCTGTTACCATTTTTATGCTCTCCCTTCCCGCGCTATACCAGTTTATACGCGGCTCTAAGTTTAGCGCTTCTACTTCTTGGGTTGTCCATAATTTCTTCTGTCGTTGGAATAATCGGACGCGATGTCAGGATCTTTAATTCCTGCTTACCACCACACCGACAAATCGGAAGTCCGGTAGGACATTGACAGGCTTGTGATTTTTCCTTGAAAGTTTTTTTAACAATCCTGTCTTCCAGTGAGTGAAAGCTGATCACCACAATCCTGCCTCCGGGCCGTAAACAGTCTATCCCCTGGACTAAGCCTTCTTGTAATCCTTCTAGTTCCTGATTAACAGCGATTCTAATCGCTTGGAAAGTACGACGAGCCGGATGGGGTCCTCCTTTTCGCGCTCCCGCAGGTATTGCCGCTTTGATCACAGAGACTAATTGTTCGGTTGTGACAATTGGGGCTTTTTTTCGTTCCTCAACAATAAAATGAGCGATTCTACTGGCCCACCGCTCTTCACCGTAGTCGCGAATTACTCGAATTAATTCTTCAAGGGAAAAGGTATTAACAAGGTCGGCGGCTGTAAACTTCTGCGCTAAGTTCATTCTCATATCAAGAGGCGCCTTCTGCTGATAAGAAAAACCTCTCTCTCCCAGGTCAAGTTGGATTGAAGATACCCCAAGATCGAGAAAGATTCCATCTACCTTCTGCATAGAATTTTCTTGTAAGATACTCGCCATTTGCTTAAAGTTACCATGATGTAAGATTAATTTTCCTTGAAAAGAAGCAAGGTTTCTCTGCGCTATTTGTAAAGCAGTTTCATCCTGATCTATTCCTACTAAGACTCCGGTATTTCCCAGAAGATCAGCAATTAAACAGGCATGACCTCCCAACCCAAGTGTTCCATCAATGACGATCTCGCCCGGTTGAGGATTTAAATATTTGATCACCTCTACCGGCATAACCGGTTGATGTCTAATTTCAGTCATAAGTAACCTTCCTACATCATTTATTATCCAATTTGCTCAGATCCCAATCCCAACAATTTTTTCAGCCAAAACCTCGTATGACTCTTCTGCCTTTGTAGAATAATCTTCCCAGACCTCTTTGGCCCAAATCTCAATTCTGGTTGATACTCCTAAAATATATAGATCTTTATTGATCTTGGCATGTTCCCTTAAATTTTGAGGAATGGATACTCGCCACTGCTTGTCCGGTTCACAATCAACAGCCCCAGAAAAAAACAGACGAACAAATGCTCGAGCATCAGCCTGAGTTGTCGGTAAAGATTTCATCTTTTCCTCCATTAGTTCCCACTCAGGCAGTGGATAGACGAATAGTGAATGGTCAAGCCCTCGAGTAAGGATAAACTTCTCTCCTAATCCTTCCCGAAGCTTAGAGGGGATAATGAGACGTCCCTTGTCATCTAGGGAGTGCTGGTATTCCCCCATAAACAAGACCTTTCACCTCTTCTTCTCCATTTCACTCCATTTTGCTCCACTTTTACCTCTGTATTATCCATCATGCCCCAATTTTAATGATTTGTCAAGCCCCTTTTGCAAAAAAGATCAACCAATATCCATTATTTACCACTAAGGTTGCAAAAAAAAACCTCCTCAGAGGCATTTTCCATTCCCAATTACAGTTGTCGTTAAAAGCATTAAAAGAGCAACTAAGATCAGAACATCAAGGGTATTTGGGAAAACAAGACATTTTATGAAACTAACCAGGGTAATCCCTACAAGCAGAATTCTTCCGCAACGCTTGAGGTGGAAAAAAGGGTTCATGACCTCCTCCTTCTCCATGTTTTCCTAATTTAAAATTTAATCACAATACGGCTTGAACTTGCGTTCGAACCTTTCGCCACAAGTTAAGAGAGGAAGTTTTGAATAATAGGCGATTTCCTCTAAAAATAGTATATGAGCGCCATTAGTATTTAGTGTTGCTATGGCACTATCTCTTCTAAAGATAAGGAAAGGAACCGAGAAAATCCTCTCGGTTCCTTTTTAGCTTTTATCCTGTTCTAAAAGAAGCGCCTTACGGGAAAGATTAATTCTTCCTAATTTGTCAATTTCAATGACTTTAACCAAGATCTCATCACCCTCTTGGACCACATCTTCTACTTTAGCTACTCTCTCCTTTTCCAATTGTGAGATGTGGACCAAACCTTCTTTTCCTGGAAGGATCTCAACAAATGCTCCAAAATTCATGATGCGAACTACTTTCCCCAGGTAAGTTTTACCAACTTCAACATCACTGGTTAACCTTTCGATAATCGCTTTCGCATTCTCTCCCGCCTCGCGATCGATTGACGTGATGAAGACCCGTCCATCATCCTCAATATCAATATCTACTCCAGTCTCTTCAATAATTTTTCTGATTACCTTACCACCAGGTCCAATCACATCACGAATCTTCTCCGTATCAATTTCCATAGTAATCATCCGCGGAGCATAAGCAGATAATTCGATACGAGGTTCAGGGATGGCTTCCAGCATTTTGCCGAGGATAAATAAGCGTCCTTTTCTTGCTTGTTCTAAAGCTTGCTGAAGGATTTTTTTGGAAATCCCAGAAATCTTCATATCCATTTGAATAGCAGTAATCCCATCTTCAGTGCCAGCAACTTTAAAGTCCATATCACCCAAATGGTCTTCCAGACCTTGAATATCGGTCAGAATACAAAACTCTTCCTCGTATTTAACCAAACCCATGGCAATACCAGCTACTGGTTTTTTAATTGGAACCCCGGCATCCATTAAGGCTAAGGTGCTCCCGCAGATACTGGCTTGCGAGCTAGAACCATTTGACTCTAACACTTCCGAAACCACTCGTATAGTATAAGGAAACTCATCTTCTGAAGGAATCAATGGAACTAAAGCGCGTTCCGCCAAGGCGCCGTGACCAATCTCTCTGCGACCCGGACCTCTCATTGGTTTTATTTCTCCTACACTGAAGGCGGGAAAATTATAATGATGGATGTACCGTTTGGTATCTTCATCATTTAAGCCATCTAGAATCTGTTCTTCACTTCCCCGTCCTAAAGTTACAATTGAAAGAACTTGAGTTTGTCCACGGGTAAATAATCCCGAACCATGCGTTCGCGGTAAAACCCCAACTTCACAGCTGATCGGGCGAATTTCATCCAAACCTCTCCCATCCACCCGCGTACGATCCTCAGCAATCATTCTTCTTACTTCATCTTTGATGATCGAATCAAGAACTTCATCAAGATCGCGAGCTTTTTCCTTATAAACTTCTTCCCCTAATTCTTCAGCAAAATGCTGATGGGTTTCCTCTTTTACTTGTTCTAAAAGAGCTTGCCTTTCCAGTTTTTCACTGGTCTTTAAGACAGAAGCAACCTTTTCAAAAGCAAACTCCTTAACTGACTCCACAATTTCAGGATCGGATTCCGATAATTCGACTGCTAGCGGTTCTTTACCAATTTCCCTTTTAATCTCTTCTTGAAAGGCTACTATTTTTTTAATTTCTTCATGCCCAAAGAGGATAGCTTCTAATATTTCTTCCTCAGTTACCTCTTTGGCGCCTGCTTCTACCATCATAATAGCATCTTTAGTCCCAGCGATAATTAGATCCATGTCGCTCTTTTCAGTCTGCTGCACGGATGGGTTAATCATTAGCTTACCGTCAACTCGTCCCACGTGTACTCCAGCTACCGGGCCAGCAAAGGGAATCTCTGAAATGGAAAGAGCAATGGAAGCGCCAATCATAGCAGTTACGTCTGTAGGATTATCTGAATCTACTGATAAAACTGTCGCCACCACTTGAACATCATTCCTAAAACCTTTCGGGAACAATGGTCTAATCGGACGGTCAATAGTGCGCGCCGCTAAAATTGCGCTTTCTGTTGGACGCCCTTCCCTCCTTAAAAAACTACCGGGAATTTTGCCTACTGCATATAGTCTTTCCTCATAGTCAACTAACAGAGGGAAAAAGTCAATTCCCTCTCGGGGACGAGCAGAGACTACCGCAGTAACTAGCACCGCTGTATCCCCATACCTGACCAAAACTGACCCGTTAGCTTGTTTTGCTAATTTGCCAGTTTCCACAATAAAAGGTCTGCCTGCCAGATTAAATTGATATTTTTTCATTAAATTTAACCCCCTTTCTACCATTCTCCAGAGAACAAGAAATAACTCTAGAGTAGAAGAAAAATGTCTTTATTATTATGACCAAATATAGAAAGAAAAGCGGGTAGCCCCCGCTTCCTTTTCTTACTTACGCAACCCAAGACGCTCAATAATTGAACGGTACCGTTGAATGTCTTTCTTATACAAATAGTTAAGCAATCCTCTTCTTTGCCCCACCATTTTTAATAAGCCCCGACGAGAGTGGTGATCCTTTTTATGCACCTTTAAGTGTTCTGTTAGGTAATTAATCCTTTCCGTGAGTATAGCAATCTGAACCTCGGGGGACCCAGTATCACCTTCATGCACACGATATTTTCCAATAATTTCGGCTTTTTGTTCTAAATTCAGCACTAAACTTCACCTCCTTATTTCTTTAGCCCTCCAATCCGAGATAACCGCCGGAGGAAACGGTAATCCCAGAAAGAGGTGGCATTTTTATTGCCGTCTGTGTCTTTAGAAACTCACAAACCACAAAATAAATTTTATCATAGTTCGGAAGTTGTGTAAATCATTATTATTCAACCCCTCGGTAAAAGTGACCTCTGGTCAAGCTTTGACCAAGTAGTGATTCAATTGCTAATTGCTGTTTTTCATCTGTTTCTTTTTCAATTCCTTCTTGATAAATTCTTATAATCTCCCCTGCTATCTTAGGGGATTGGTGTCGTAACTCTAGTCGTAGACTTAAATTCTTATCTTTTAAAATTTTTAGTTCTCGGAACAACGAAAGGCGCCTACTATTTAATAAATGCATGCGACAAAACTCATCGGTAATCACCGGAAAATCTATGCCTTTGCGGTCACGTAGGAAAAAAAGATCTTTCTGGCAAGGTCGGGAACAAGTAAGAGGGGGATTATTTCCAACCCAAGCTCCAAGAGGACAGAATTGGGAAACCATTAACTCAAGAGCGCCAAATACCAAGATCTCCACTTCAGTATGGATAAATTCCTCTTTACCTAAAAGAGCAAAGAGCTCCTTTCTTGATAGCTCCGGCGAAAGCGTAATACCTTTAATCTTCCAGTCGTTAAGTAATTTAAAAGTATAAGTATTAAAAAAGTGAAAGGGATAGTTAGCGTATAAAGGTAAATCCGAATAATCCCTAACCATTTGCAAACTTCCCAGGTGAGAGACTAAAAATCCGTCGGGACAGAGTTGTTGGCAAGTAAGAATATATTCCTCATGTCTTTTCCTCTCTCTCTCCCTGGTGATCCTTGGAAGAGCAATTATTGCCTTGACCCCTTTTTTTTGAGAAATAGACATCGCTTCAGTCAGATTTTTTTTGTTCCAAGAAAAACCCGGAATAAAACTCTCTCCTCCAAAAATAACTTTCTGAACCCCAATAGCTAATGCTTGTTTTAAAATCTCAATGTTTCCTGCATAAACCGTAAGAAAAGAAGGACCAAAACGGTTATGCTCTTCTGCATTATTTTCTCCATCACTCCTTACGTTCTTGACAACAATGGGCTGATGATGGAAAGGGATTAAGATCTTCTGGCTTAAGAGCTCAACTGCTTCTCTTCTTACCTGATTCAATTGACTAAATGGCAAAATTGCTTCTCCCTCAATTTCTATGGAAAAATCTTTCACCAGAAATGGGGTCTCCCCTAGTCTGGTCAGATGGTTCCTGAGCGTTTCCTCAGTTAAAGGATGTTTTTCGGCAACACTGGCTTTTCCCGAAGAATAAACTGTTACCGTATAATCTAACGCCTTCATCATTAACATAAGTGGTTCTTCGGGAGCGATGCGCGCTTTCATTTCGCAAGGAAGCTTAGAGAAAGGATAATCATTTCTCATCATCTGTTGTATGTTTTGTTCCAATCGTCGGCAAGAAGTTAAAAAAACACGGTCGCCTGGCTTAACCCGATCTGGCATTGACAACCAAGCTCCCACACCAGCTGGCGCAGAATTAACTTTCTCTTCAGCAACAATTAGATCCTCAACGATCGTTCCTACCCTACCACCAACTTTGACCCAGACTTCAATACCGTCTCCTTCTCCTATCTCTTCCTCCAAGGCAACCAAACATCTTTTTCTTTTCAGATCATAATCTTTAACCCGACCGATAAACCTCCCTCGATTACTAGGACGGACAGGGCTCATTAAATCTGGCCCTAGATCTCCATAAAAGTACCCGGTAGAAAATCCCCTGTTAAAAACAGTCTCCAATTCTTTCCATTCTTCCGGTTCAACCCTAAATTGGTCAGGAGATTCGGCTAAGCGGTCTAATGCTCTTCGATAAGTTTTTACTACTGTGCCAACATATTCAGGTCCTTTCATCCGACCTTCAATTTTTAAAGAACTAACCCCAGCTTCGATTAAATCTGGGATCGAAGCGAGTAAACACAGGTCCTTAGGCGAAAGCAGATGTCTTCCGTTTTCTGGAACCGAGGAAGGCTGTAGCTTTTGATTTTCCTGGAGTAAAGTATAGGTTAAACGACACGGTTGAGCGCAGCGACCACGGTTTCCACTGCGACCACCAATTAAACTACTAAAAAGACAGGCTCCAGAATAAGCCAGACATAGGGCTCCATGAACAAAGACTTCAAGTTCAACTTGGTTTTCTTCATGAATCGCCTTAATCTCATCGAACGTAAGCTCCCGGGAAAGGATTACTCTTTCTACTCCAAGTTCTTGAAGAAAATGAACTCCCGCGCTATCATGAATAGTCATTTGTGTGCTAGCGTGCACAGGTAAATCAGGCCACAACTTCCGGATTAAATATAACACTCCCAAATCTTGAATAATAATGGCATCAGTTCCAATTTTATAAAGATGATTAATAAAATTTAATAAGTCTCCGATTTCCTCCTGTTTAATTAGAGTATTAACCGTAACATAAAGTTTTCTTCCTCTTAAATGAAGGTAATCGGCAGCTTTATTTAGCTCCCCCTGACTAAAGTTTGCTGCCGACTGACGGGCGCTAAAAAGCTTCCCTCCTAGGTAAACCGCATCTGCTCCAGCAGCGACTCCTACCTTAAGTGTTTCCCAATCTCCGGCCGGAGCTAACAATTCCGGCAAGACTAGTTCAGTTGTCATCATCCCCACCGCTTTACGTCTCATATTTTTTTTATATATTATACTCACCTTTCGCATCCCTTGGTTTTTACTAGACTTTTAGCTGCCATTTACTGTTAAAACTTGATTTAGCTCGACTTTTACTTGGCGGGTGCGAATTTTCTTGGTAACTTAAATTTTGTGACAACCTTTTTAATATAAATCAAAGGTATCAACATGACTTTTCTTACATACCGGACAGATCGTTGTTGGAAAAACCGGCTCCTGATCCGTCCAAATTTCACACTTTGTACCGGTAGTAAAGGTTTTTCCATCCCAAGGACACCGTCGATAAAACAAATGAAATCCTTCAAAGGTTTGGCATCCATCGCTTTGTCTTCCACAAACTGTACATTCAAAAAGAGGGAAATAAAAAAGGCCTTTCTTAACTGGCCCTTGATACCGAACCTCTCCTCCACAAGCGATACAGGTACTCCCATCTAGATCTTCGTATCTAATTTTTCGCAACTGTAATCCCTCTGGAGTTATAAACAGCTTAGGAACATTAGCTGGTAAAGCTCTTTCTTGGAGAAAATAAAGAAATGGCGCCAGTTTTAAGACATCCCTAGCCAGCGTCGATTCAACTAAAGGTTTTTGTATAAACTCCCACTGGAGAGAAGAAAGAAATAACAAAATTAAAACCCAAACCAGTAACACCTTTAAAGCTCCAAACAAAGCTCCAGCCAAACCATCAATTGTTGACAGGGACGAATTGTTGGTCATACTTTTCCATTTTTTTGAAAGCAGCGCTGCGACCGCACTTATTCCAACCATAATCAGAATAAACCCTAGAATCCCCCCAAGATTTTCTGAGATTCTAAGCCAATCAGCCAGGTAAATCCCAAGTTTATCATAAAAATAGAAAGCTAAAATTAAAGCGGTAATCGAACCAAGCAATCCAAATAACTGCTGCACAAATCCACTTTTAAATCCACGGTATATATATATTAGCAAAGAGATAATGATTGCCCAATCTAAAAAGGCTAAACCATCCATTGCCGCTTTCCTCCAACCTTGCAAAAAAAAGCTATTTTGCCTCTTGTATTAATCTTTCCAGGTTCTCATGTTCTATACGAAGTTTTACCATTTCATCCGCAAATTGTAACGCCACTAAGATCGCCAACTGAGTTTTTGATAATTTAGCATCACCATGGGCTTGTTGGATGGATTCAATCTTCAACTCAATACTCTGAACCAGTTGAGTTATATACTCAGGAGACTCTCGTCCCATAACATTGTATTCATCGCCCATGATATTAATGGTCACTCGATTGAGGATCTCCTGTTCGGCTTTTTGAGTTAACACCAGACGACACCACCTAAAAACATTACTTTTTATATATTAGACAAAAAAAAAGAAAACTCCTTCTTCTTAAAAGGAGTTAGTTATCAAAAAATAGAGGAAACCAGAATCTTTTCCTTGTTTCTTTAGGCATTTTAAAATTAAACCCAACCAGCTCATCGTTTATAACAAGATAACAATATTCCCCATGTATTTCTTTAATGATTTTTTCAATGGACTGCAGTTTTCCGTGTTGGTGAGCATAGTAGTCTACCATTTGAGAATTAGAAAAAAGAGGCTGTCTAGCATTTCCTTTGACTTCGAAAAGATAATAGTTCTGCTCCTCTTTAATATTTATCTCTATACGATGATCATCAGTTACAATCGTTTTTTCTCTTTCAATAAAATATTGTAATACTTCCTTTAGTATTTGATATATTTGAATCGCATTTTTTATTTTAGAAAGCGATGTTCCGCTTTTTGCCGTAATCTTAATCCCATTTTCTCTGGCTTTAATTTGTTCTGAAATAAGTAAGGAGGCCAAAATTGGATTTTCCCCACAATCAAAATCATCTGCCACTGGCATCTCTGCTAATATTTGATCAATATATTCAGTTATCTCACTCGTCTTTCTACATTCAACCAAGGATTTAATTACTTGAAGATAATTACGATATTCTCGCTGTTTGGAAAAGATCGTCTCCAGTAAGTAGTTGCTTTGGTCCTCTTGCCTTTTTTGCTGTTCCTTGTTTATTGTTACCCTAAGTCTTAAGAAAACAAGAAACGTTATACAAATAAGCAGCCACTCAGAGATAAATATCCATAAGTTGTAATTATTAGAGTTGATAAGGATATAATAAATTATTGCTAAAAAATAATAAGCAATAAACAGAAAAAACACATAAAATATTAAACTAAATGATTTTGATCTTACCTTTTCCTTGGGTGATTTACGTTTACGTAAAATTAAAATCATTATAATTGGGATAATTATCTCAATTAAACTCCCTACAATAATTCCCACTGGCTTCGAAAATATTAATTTTAGATCACTAATTAATAATGGTTGTCCAAAAAGAAACATACTAACAATTGACATAAAAAACGATATTAAGGCTGTAAAAAAAGTTTTTACTACATTTACTCCAGTTATAATCTTTAAGAAAAGGGTTAATAATATTAATGTAGTAAAAAAATACAAGTATTCTGGAATAATGTTTTTGCCAAAAAGACTATAGATTACTCCGATCGTTGCCCAAGGAAAAATAATTTTACGGATCTTGAAAGAATTATTATTAATAATCAAACCTAACTTAATAATTACTATCCAGTTTACTAAATAGGCCATTATAATAAAAAACAATGTTAAATACAACTGCTCTTTCATTATTTGAAAATAGATATCTTTTGGCAAAAAATAATACACCTCACCTTAATATGTTTTAAAAAAATGTTTAATTTTTAAATGATAATTGGACGTATGTTATTAAACATACGTCCTTCATAGAATTAGGTCATCTTATAAAACAAATTATTTTTGTGGTATTTCCGGTTGATAGAACCAAATTAAACACGCCGCACTCATGCTACAGGTGGCCAGTACGGCTAATAACGATAAGACTACTGACAAGATCCGTTTTTTCACTTGATTCACCTCTCTTCTTATATTCTGACTAAACCCTTAAACCGATCCAGCCCGCTTTCTAACCTTTCCAAAACGATAGCCATAGGTCTTATCAAATTTATAACTTGAAATATTGCTCCATAAAATAGTTCATTCACTCCTTTAGCTTCCGGCCACCGTAGACAAAGAAAGAGCACAATCATGATTATTCCCCTGGAAAGCCAGGCCAAACAGGTTCTATGTTTGGGAGCAAGAGGTTTGCCTTTAGCCTCTAGTGGAGAATTTCTCCATATTGTGATTAGCAAGCAGGTAAAGATCATTAGTTGCAAAACCAGCGGAAATCTATTTAGAGGAAACAACCGCGCTACATAGCTAAGAATTACTGCGACAATGGCTCCAGCAATGGCGCAACGCAGAGGAGTGCTTAGATGTAATCCCCCCATAAAGATCTTTAGCGCCGCTGCAGTGATCGTTATTAAAAAAGCTGTTCTTAACACGCCAAAAAACAGGGAGAGCATAACAATAAAGAAAAGGGAGAGGAGCATCGAAAGTAAACTTTCTAAAATATACCTAACTAAAGCAATTTTATAGCGATCCGTTTCACCAGTAATCAGGGAGAGACCTTCCGCCCAATTGCTCGCCCATTTTTTTAATAACATCTTCAACCGCTCCTTAGGTTTCTTACTTTTTATATCGTCATTTTTTATCATGACTTAATAAAGATATTTGCATTTTTTACCATACTTTGCTTATAAATGACAGATCAGCTGATAGATTGGGGGTTGAATTACCAAAAAATATTCCCCCCTCTTTTCAATAATAAACCATAAAAAAGAGGGGGGAATATTTTTTATCTTCTATTTTTTATTTTCTTTACCCACGGAATAGTTAGGTTGTTCGAATTTGGGCTTCTAAACGGTTAGCAGCTTCCTTAATTATCTCTTCCATAATAGAATTAACCTCTTCATCCTGTAAGGTGCGCTCTTCTATCCTGAAAATTAAAGAAAAAGCCATACTACGATAACCAGAGGGAATTTTATCGCCCTGATAGATATCAAAAAGTCTTGCGGACTCAAGTTTCTCCTTCCCAATTTGACGAAAAAGGTTAATAATCTCCCCAACCTTCACTTTCTCAGGTAAGATTAAAGCAAGATCTCTAAGGATTGGCGGAAATTTAGGTAAGGGTTTAACCATAATCACCTCTTTCTCTGCTACCTCCCATAGTTGCTGTAAATTAATTTCAAAAAGCACTACAGATGAAGTTAGGTTAAATTCCATTTTAACCTTGGGATGAACTTCCCCAACCACGCCCAAAAATTTCCCCGTAGACTCCAAAAAAGCGGTTCGTCCGGGGTGCATTATTGGATGTTCCCCCCGACGAAACCTTACATCCTTAATCCGCATACAATTAAGGACTGTTTCAAGTAGACCTTTACCATCATAAAAATCAACTTCTCTACTACTTTGGCTCCAAGTAGGTTCAAAATATTTCCCACTTAAACCGCCCGCGAGATAAGTGGGTTCCTTAGGAAGACCATCTTCGCTTGTCGGATGATAGACATGGGCGATCTCAAACAGCTGGAGATCATGGAGATTTCGTTTTGCATTATAACTTAAGCTTTCCATGACCCCAGTCAGCAAAGTAGTACGCAGCAATGAACCCTCTTCGCTAAGGGGCACTTTCATCCTTACCGCATTCCGTAAACGATGGTCAACTGGGATATTTAAACGCTCAAACATTTTTTCTCCATGAAAACTATAGGTTTTAATCTCACTTAAGCCCAATCCTAATAAAATTTCGCGTGCTTTTTCTCTGAACTCTTGTTCCGGGGATAGTTTCCCAACTATATTAGCCGCCGGATAAGTCGCCAATATTTGATTATAGCCATAGATCCGCGCTACCTCTTCTGCTAAATCTGCTTCGCCTTCAATATCTAGTCGGTAGGAAGGAGGCAGAATTTTGTGCCTACCATCATCTGTTTTCTCCTCTAGCTTGAAATTAAGGCGTTTAAAGATCTCCATCATATAAGAAGCCTCTAATTCAGTGCCTAAAAGAGCATTAATTTTTTCAGGTCTGAACCAGATTTTTCTAGGCACGAGTGGTTGGGTATTAAGATCAATAATCCCTTCAGCTACTCGCGCAATCTGTAACTTCTGAGCCAAATGAGCAACCCGATCTAAAGCTAGAGGAACCGTTTCTGGATCAAGTCCTTTCCCAAAACGGATCGCCGCTTCGGAACGAATAGCCAGAGCTTGAGCTGTACGTCGGATACTAACCGGCAAAAAATATGCTGACTCTAAAAAGACTGTATCTGTAGCGCCTGAGACTTCACTCTGATAGCTACCCATCACTCCGGCAATACATTGAGCATGGTAAGGATCGGCGATCACCAACTGACCACCACTAAGAGTTCTTTCTTCCCCATCTAAGGTAGTAATAACCTCATTTTTCCTCGCCGGTCGCACAATGATCTTCTGCTCTTTAAGCTGTTTAAGATCAAAGGGATGGAGCGGTTGGTTTAACTCTAGCATTACATAGTTAGTTAAATCAACCAAGTTATTAATGGACCTCATTCCGGCTGCTAATAACCTTGCTTTAAGCCATAATGGGGATTCTCCAACTTTAACATCAAGAAAAACTCTCCCTGCGTACCTGGGACAGAGTTCCGGATCTAAGACCTCCACGGTAGCAAAATTAGTAATCGCTTCTCTTATTTCATTTACCGCGCAAGCTGGTAACTTTAAATTAACGCCAGTTAGAGCAGAGACTTCCCTTGCTATTCCAAGCATTCCATAACAATCCGCCCGGTTAGGAGTTAATTCTATCATTAAAACATAATCATCCAATCCTAAGATCGAAGCTAAATCAGCTGTTAAGTCTGTATTCGCAGGTAAAACCAGTATTCCCTCAGATTTTCGAGCAAGTCCTAATTCTTCCTCAGAACAGAGCATTCCCTGGGAAACTATACCATGAAACTGAGTTTCGTAAATCTCACGTCCATCAGGAAGAGTAGAACCTGGCAAAACCAACGGAACTTTATCTCCACTTTTCAGGTTTTTGGCAGCTGTTATTATCGTTATTTCCCCATCAGTGACTTTAACTTGGCAGATTAATAAATTATCTGCCTGGGGATGAGGCTGGATATCAATGATCTTGCCAACTTTAAGAGAGTCGTAGGAAGCTCTTAAGTTAATAATCTCCTCAACCTCAATTCCGGCCATCGTTAATTTCTCACCGAGTTCGTTGGGGCTGAGTTCAATCGGAACATATTCCCGCAACCAGTTATAAGAGACTCTCAATGGTCATTCCCTCCCTTACTGAAATTGTTGTAGAAAACGAAAGTCATTCTCGTAAAAATGGCGAATATCTGAAATCCCATAACGAAGCATCGCTATACGCTCTACTCCCATGCCAAAAGCAAACCCAGAGTAAACATCGGGATCATATTTAGCCATTGAAAGGACTTTCGGGTGTACCGAACCTGCGCCCAAAATCTCAATCCACCCTGTGTTTTTGCAAATACGACAGCCTTTTCCTTGACAACCACAAGAAACATCTACCTCGGCACTGGGTTCAGTAAACGGAAAGAAACTTGGCCTCAGTCGAACTGTTCGCTCTTCGCCAAATAGTTTTTGCGCAAACACTGTTAAAATCCCTTTTAAATCTCCAAAGGTTACATTTTTGTCCACTAATAACCCTTCGATCTGATGGAAGATTGGAGAATGGGTGGCATCCAGCGCGTCGCGACGATAAACTCTCCCCGGAACAATGATCCTGACGGGTTGCGGGTAGATTTTTTCCATAGTTCTAACTTGCACTGGAGAGGTATGCGTCCGCAACAAAATTTTATCAGTAATATACAACGAGTCATGCATCTCTCTCGCCGGATGCTCTGGAGGAATGTTGAGAGCTTCAAAATTATAAAAATCCAATTCTACTTCAGGGCCTTCCGCCACCGAGAAACCCATCCCCAAAAAGGTAGCGGTAATTTCTTGAATAATCAACTGCAAAGGATGCGGATGGCCCCGCCGGGGTCTTCTTCCAGGAAGCTCCACATCTATCCTTTCCCTCTCTAATTTAGCTGTTTCTTCTAGGGTTTGGAGTTCCTGCGCGCGAGTGGTCAAATACTCCTCCAACTTTTGTCGGACATTGTTAATCATTTTTCCAAAAAGTGGTCGTTCTTCGGGAGCAAGATTTCCCAGTAACCGAGAGTGCTTGGTAATCAAACCTTTCTTTCCAAAAAACTTAAGGCGGATGTCAGATAATTCCTGAGAGGAGAGAGCTTCTTTAGCCTCCTTAAGACCCTTTTCTAATATGTCTTTGAGTTCAGTCTGCATTTATTAACCTCCTTCCAAATCTGTAAACAAAATTTTACGTTTGATTTAAATCACTTACTGGTTTAGTGGAAGCCGCGTGAATAACTTGTTAACTCACCGGCTTTAATTTTTACTACTTATGGTACGGGGCCGTAGTTCGCGTTAGAGACTACTCAGTATAAAACAAAAACCTTCCGACCCATAACAAGGGACGAAAGGTTACTTCCGCGGTACCACCCATTTTAGTCAAAAAGACTCCGCTTATCGATACTTGAAAACATTCAACTATCTTCTCCGTTAACGGTGGAGAACCGGCTTAGCCTACTATTAATTTCAGCTAGCAACTCCAGAATGAACTTCAACCGCATTCCCGGGGAATGTTCTCAATTATCCATTCCTCCCTGTACCGTTCATAGCGGTTACTCTTTTCCTTCCTCGTTTTTATCCACTCTTCTACTTTAATTGAGATTAATAAGTTCCTTATATAACAGATAGGCTGTGATCGACCCAGTAATCTCAAAAAGTTTCCAGAAAAACTCTGCGGAAAGGATCATAAAACCCCTCCCCTTCCATTATTCTGGTCGAAACTGCCCGCCATTTATTCACATTATAGCATAAGCCCTTCCACTTTACAAGTACCTTGCCTCTTCAAAAATTATACTAAAATCGGGATAATTTGAAAAATCAAATCCGGGCAAGAAAAAAAGCAGGTATACCTGCAATTCCGAACATTTAATGGTGGGGAGGAGCGGACTCGAACCGCTGGCCTCTACGATGTCAACGTAGCGCTCTAACCAACTGGGCTACCCCCCCTGAAGCGAAGTTAATGATAACATAAAATAATTGAAAAGTCAATAAGTAAGTTTCAGCTAGGTGTAGTTATTCTATGATAATGTCACCTTAAGATGCTAGTCGCAAGTTATCTATAAAACCCTTTCTAAAAATTCCTTAAATTATTTCTAGAAAAGGGTTGCTTTTTGATCATAAATTTGGTAATATATAAACACGTTACTTGGAAAAAAGCTGCCAAGGAGCGTAGAGCTCATTAGACGTAAGGCGCCTTCGACTTCTGTTGCTCGTTTCCCTCTTGACCACGCCGGCAGTCAGAGGAGAAAATCGGTTTTATTTAACTTACTTAAATTATTAACATTTGCCACCAAAAGGTGGCTCTTTTATTTTATAGATTTAAGATGATTGCGCTCTCTGCTTATATTTTTCCGCTAATTGCTTATAATAATAAAACAAAAACATCATCACAGGAGATAAGATGAGTTCTTTTCGTATTGATCTTCATGTCCACACCAGAGAATCTAGTTTTTGTGGAAAAACTAATGGCTCCATCGTAGCCGAATTATATAAAAAAGCCGGTTATGACGGATTAGTCATTACCGATCATTATAATAAATCTTTTTTTCGCCGATTCCCGAAGACTACTTCCTGGGAAAAGAAAATCGACCGTTTTCTCCTCGGATACTATGGCGCCTTAGAAAAAGGTAATCAGATTGGACTAAAAATATTCTTGGGAATTGAACTTAAATTTGACGACTCTCCCCGAGAGTTTCTAATCTATGGTATTGATGAATCATTTCTTAAAGCATACCCTGAATTATATAAGTTAGGTTTAGAAAAATTTCGTAAACTAACTAAGGAATTAGCTCCTTCCTACGAAATCCTTATTTATCAGGCTCACCCTTTTCGCCCAGGTATAACTCCTGTAGAGCCAGACCTCATTGATGGAATCGAAGTCTATAATGGAAACCCCCGTCAAAATTCCAATAATAAATTAGCGTTTTCTTTTGCTAAAAAAAATAACTTGAGGAAAATCTCCGGTTCTGATTTTCATCGCCTTACCGACTTAGCCCGAGGCGGAATGATTTTAACCCAAAAAATTGAAGATTCCCGCGATTTAGTACAGTTGTTAAAGAAAGAAAGGGAGATCCAGTTAATCACCAACTTTTATACTCCCCTTTCTTTCTTAAAACTACTAACCAGTCTTGCCAATCTAGCTAAAAAGTTTAGAGGTATTAAATCGCCCCGATGTGGTCCGTTGCGCTAATTTACTATTTTCTGGCCAATTCACGCCAACCAATATCTGAGCGGTAGTAGGCGCCTTGAAAATTAATTAGATTGGCCCCTTGATATGCTACTTTTAGGGCTGCTGGTAAATCTGAACCCAAGCCCACCAAGTTAAGTACTCTACCACCGGCCGTCCTCCATTTTCCCCTTTTGCTCTTCGTTCCAGCGTGAAAAATCAATAGATTATGAATGTTTTCCGCAGCTGCTAATCCAAAGATTTCTTTCCCCACCTCGTAAGACCCTGGATAACCTTCGGAAGCCAGAACTACACAGGCTGATGCGCCCTTTTTCCAGTCCAGACGCTGGAGATGGAGCTCTTGATGTAAAGTTGCCTGCATTAGTTCGACTAAATCATTTCGGAGTAAAGGAAGAATCACCTGTGCTTCGGGGTCTCCAAACCTAACATTAAACTCAATTACTTTAGGACCAGAATCAGTGAGCATTAGACCCGCATAAAGGATCCCTACATAGGGATACCCTTCATTAGCCATCCCCTTAATAACCGGTCGTAAAATATCCTCTTCTACTTTAGTCAGAAGCTCGGGCGTAAGTACGGAAGCAGGCGCATAAGCACCCATTCCCCCTGTATTAGGCCCATGATCACCAACAAAGACTCTTTTATGATCCTGTGCCGGAATTAATGGTAAAATATGAGTCCCATCTGAAATCGCCAGCAACGAAACCTCTTCTCCGTAAAGCCTCTCCTCCACCAGGACTACCTTGCCAGCATCTCCATATAATCTCTGTCCCATAATCTGATCGACAGCTGTTTGTGCCTCTGCGATTGTATCAGTAACAATTACTCCTTTACCAGCAGCTAGACCATCAGCCTTAATCACTAAAGGAGAATTTACCGCTTGAATGTAATCCATTGCGTCAGTAAGCTGATCAAAAACTTCAAACCTAGCTGTAGGGATCCGATACTTAGTCATAAATCTTTTAGCAAATACTTTGCTACTCTCAAGCCGGGCCGCCTGATAGGAAGGTCCGAACATAGCGACTCCTCTCCGGGAAAAAGCATCAGTAATCCCCAGCGAAAGGTAAACCTCAGACCCAACTACCGCAATATCAATCTTGTTCTCTTCAGCCCAGTCAGCTAATGCTTCGACACTATTACTATCTACCATTACTGGTTCAGCTAAAGCCGCCATCCCATCACTTCCAGGAGCAGCATAAAGCTTCTCCACCAATGGACTCTGAGCAATCTTCCAAGCTAAAGCATGTTCCCGGCCTCCCGAGCCAATAATCAAAATGCGCATTTAGAAACCACCTGTCTTTTTTGGAGTAATCGTTAGATCTTAAGTGTATAAAACCTTGAAGCTTAATTTAATTTTCATTCTTCAGGTGCCCCAGCTTTGCTAGGGGCTTGCTAACCGACCTGACTCTGATTTTCATCGCTTCATATGTGCGAGCGGTTGCCCGTTTAAACAATTCTACTTAGAAAATACATCTCGCAGCTCGTAACTCGTCACTCGTCGCTCGCAT
>ENA-UOOK01000519-UOOK01000519.1-fermentation-metagenome-genome-assembly--contig:-NODE-519-length-51099-cov-9.037164_pt1 | contig 51099 bp, 50 predicted proteins | sample MGYA00245777_ERZ724023 | MGnify/ENA primary metagenome ERZ724023 (study PRJEB28704, sample SAMN03018312) | fermentation metagenome | biome: anthropogenic terrestrial biome; feature: soil; material...
ATCACAACATTATGCACGACTACAAAGGATCAAGCAGCAGTGCAGGCATTGGAAATTGGAATGCAAAAGGGTCAATTAGCGTTCATGATAACGTTATGTGGAATGTGTCGCCTTACATTGAGGTAGGCTCAGGCTCAAACATATTAGGACCATCTGATCACAGCGTTGAGAATTGGGTAGCGAAAGGATATGGATATGGTTCTCTTGGCAGTGTATCAGGTGTACAGAACACAACAACTGTAAATTCGACCTCTGAAACAGATCAGACTGCAGTTAATGAAACTGCTGTAACAGATACAGAATAAAACGAAGTTGCAACGTAGTGAGGCCGAAGATGAAAACCAGCGCCCAACGTTGACTATAGAAGAGAAAAACAACAACCCTAACTTCAGGAAGAGAACTCAAAGATGCTGGAATTTAAGAGGTTACAAATAACTTCTGCCCAGATCTTTCAGTCCTTCCTACCTCTCTTTTTTTCGTAACTGACCCTACAATCTAATTTATTCTGGATTTTCAATACAGCTCAGTTTAGGATCTTCTTCAGTTTTTCTGTGGGTTGCCCCGGTAAACCCTGATTTTTTCTCTTTTCTTTATCTTCTCCGCTTCAGGAAATAAGCCGCTCCTGTAGCCAGGACTGTAAATCCAAGACCCGGTGCAGGTGCTCCTTTTTCTTTTGAAGCTTCTGTTTCATTAGTTTTATTCCCTTCCCCTGCGGTTTCGTTTTCTTCTACCCCTCTTTCTACAGGGGCCACAGTCTCATTTACTGCCTCTTCCCTGGCTGCCATGCCCTCTTTATAAGCTTCGGCATCCAGTTTGCTTTCAAGGGCTTTGACAGCACTCGGGACTTTTGGGAAGAGCGGGGATTTATCGGATCCGCCTCCTGTTATATTATATGAAGCATCACATATTCCATTGCTGTTTTCATCTATGCAGGTCTCGCTGTAACCAGTACCCTCAAGGTCTGCCCAGTAATTTCCGCCGAGATATGGGCCCTTGATAAGGTTACTTTTGACTGTAAGGGTACTCTGCCAGGTATTGTCTGCGTTTACGGCGTTATCTTCGACGTTTTCGGCGTTTTTGAAGTAATTGTTAAAGAAAATGTTCCTGCTGCTTTCTTCAAGGGAAACTCCGGGTCCGTAGTTATAAGCAATAAGGTTGTTCTGGATCGTGTTAGAGTTCGAGCCTTCGAGCATTATCCCGACTTCGTTCAAGGTTACGGTGTTCCCATTTATGTTATTGTTTTCTGCATTCTGCAGAAGAATCCCGTATTCTGAATTTTGCACCCTGTTATTGTTAATATAGCAGTTCCTGGCTCCCGTAAGTAAAATCCCTGCTTTTTCCGAGTTTTCTACCCCAAAACCGCTGAAAGTTACCCTCTCTGCGGTTATTTCTACGGCACTTTCTGCAGGATCAGCTGGCTTTACAACCGTGTTTTCTGGGTTTCTCGAATCAGACCAGATTCTCACCTGTTTGTCTATTTTGAGGTTTTCTACATAAGTTCCAGGACTTACAAAAATAGTATCTCCTGCATTTGCAGCATCTACAGCAGCCTGTATTGTAGTATAGCCTCCTTCTGCTTCAGGGCCTACATTTAAATTTGCTGCAGCGGCAGAAGATGTGAATATGGCTGCCAGAATAAGGACAGCTATTATTTTTAACGCCTTTGAATCCTTCCCTTTTGTATTTTCCATCTTTAGTTCCCCTTTTACTCTTCCATTTCTTTATGATTTCTTCATTTTGTTTTATCTTTTTAAAAGCCTCTTATTTCTTCTTTCCCTAATTTTGTTCATATTTCAGAAACAAATCTTATTTCTTTTTCAGGAACAAATCCTGTTTGTTTTACATATGCAGGTCTTTCAAGATTTTATCAAGAAAAGGATTTTGTCTGAAAAGATATATCTTTGGAATCATAATTTATGAACAATTATTCTTGAAAAGTAAGGGTATAAGAAGCTGCCTTAAAATTCAAACCATTTCTACATTTGGATAATAAACAATGTAGATTTTAAAGATAAGCTGTAAATTTATTACATCAGACTTACTTGCTTTATATATAAAAATCAAACACATTAGACATGATTTTTAAAATATACACTTTTGACATTTAACGGTTTAATGCTACCGTTTTTCAGTGCAAATGCACAAGTGAATGCCCTTATTGTAGAATTAAATTTAATTTTAAGACATATTCAAAAAGATAAAAATAACGAATTTATTTAAACTGACAGTGATTAAAAGCTTTGTGTTCACTAACAGGCTTCATCATAGTTAAATTTCGAAATATAAAGTAAAAGCTAAAAACCTTATATCTGAATTGTTTTATTATTGTCCCAAATGGAGGCTTAAAATGGATGAAAAAATCGCGCCCCACCTTGAAGAGCTAACCAGGGCGCTTGGAGATCTTGAAAAAACTGGCATCCGTGCAGAGTTTGATAAGCTTCTTGCTTTTCGCGTGTCACCTGAGGTTGCAAAGGAGACATTACTCCGCAGGTTCGGTGGAAAAAGGAAAATTTTGAAAGTAAAAGACCTTTCGGCTTCCCTTAAAAATTTTGAAATTACAGGAAGAATACTGGACATAGGAGAAAAGGCACTCCGTCCTCAGGAAGGAGGTAAGGAAGGATCTTCAAAGCTGTATACAGGGGTTCTTGCAGACGAAACGGGACCTGTTATGTTTTCTTCCTGGAAAGAACTGCCTGGTTCGGTAGGAGATGTAATCAATATCAAAAATGCCTATACCCGCATCTGGCAAAACAGGATCAGGCTCTCTATAGGGGAACAGTCTCTGGTATCAAAAATATATGACTCTTCTCTCCCACAGCTTTCCGAACTTTCCAAAACTCCTGCAAAAAAATTAATTGATATAGGTGCTGCGGATTTCTCCGTAAGCACCACTGCCTGCGTACTTCAGCTTTCTCACAAGGAAGTCCCTGTCAGGGGCAAGCAGTCAAAAGTGATTTCCGGTGTTCTTGCAGACGAGACCGCCAGGCTTCCTTTCACTGCCTGGGTTGAACTTCCGGGTATTGACATAGGAAGCATAATCAGGATAGAAGGAGCCCAGATCCGCATGTTCAGGGGAATGCCTTCAATCAATCTGGTCAGCAGCACTAAAGTTTCTTTAGTCACTACTGAAGAAGCTGAAAAACTTGCGTTTACTTTTGAATCCGCTGCAAAAGACCCGGCTCCTCTGAAAATTGAAGAAATAGCCTCAAGGGACAGTATGTTCGATGTAGTTACCACAGGTAATGTCGTTTCCGTCAGACCGGGCTCTGGAATAATTTCCCGCTGCCCTGAATGCAGCCGCGTTATTCAGAAAGCAAACTGCAGGGTACACGGCAAGGTTGAGGGCGTAAGGGATATGAGGATCAAAGCTGTACTGGATGACGGGACCGGTTCAATGTCAGTTATGTTTCCAAGAGAGCTTGCAGAAACTATCTACGGGAAAACACTTGAAGAAGCTGAACAGCTCATGTTTTCTGATATTTCTAAAGATGCTGTTTATGAAGACCTGAGGCGTTTCCTTACAGGCCGATACCTGGCAGTACGCGGTAATTCCTCAAATGGGGAATATGGTGTTTCTTTTGTTGCAGAAAGTGCCTGGGTGCCTGAAGATGACATCGCTGTCAGGGTTGTTGAGCTATTACGCAAGCTCGGACCGGATGAAGAAGACCAGGGCTCAGAAGTTTCCGGGGGAGGGATAAGCCTTGCTTAAGCGGGAAGTCGCAAAAAGGGTTTTTGCAAAGGAATTTGAAGCCTGCAGGGAACTTGAAAAGTCTGAAAGACCTGCATCTGAAACCGCAGATTCGAAATCCCCCAACTTTCTTATCAGCCCTCTGGGGCTTATTCTCAACCGTGTCTTTGTAGTAGGCGTTCTTACCGAACTTGACAGCATAGGCATTCAAAACGAGATGTGGAAAGCCCGGATAGTTGACCCTACCGGGGCTTTTACGGTATACGCAGGGCAGTTTCAGCCCGATGCTTCTATTTTCTTTTCAACGGTCCAGGTCCCTGCTTTCATAGCTCTCACGGGAAAAGCCCGAGTTTACGAGCCCGAACCAGGTTCGGTTTTTATATCTATCCGGGCAGAAGAGGCAAATGTGGTGGGGGAAGATATCCGCAACAGGTGGGTTGTTGAGACTGCGGAACAGACCATTGACAGGCTCGAGACTTTCTCGGATGCCCTTGCAAGTAGGTACCGCGGAGAGACACTCAGGGAATACCTGCTTGAGAGGGGGGCTTCCGAAGAGCTTGCTGAAGGTATTTCTATTGCCCTTGAAAGGGAACGTGCTCCCCAGGAATTTTCAAAACAGCTAAGGGTTTCTATCAGGGAATGGCTCAGAACTCTTAATCTTGAATCCGAAGACACTGCAGAAGCCAAAGCTGACCAGAAAGAGTTCGTGCTTGAACTGCTCAGGGAAATGGCAGGAGGCAAAGGAATTGATTATGCCATTTTTGTAGACGCTGCAGTCTCAAGAGGAGTTCCCGAAGAAACAGTAGAAGAAGTTGTCCGCTCTCTTCTTGCAGGGGGGCAGTGCTACGAGCCGAAAATCGGAATTATAAGGCTTGTAGGTTAATTTACAGAGTGGACATATTAATTCGAAAATGAAGGATTCCCAACTAAAAATATGTGATAACGCTTAAGTGTGATTAAGTTGATTGGTATTCTTTGTTAAAATTTAGCATCTCATGTTTATCGTATTTATCTGGAGAAATTAACATGAAAGTATTAGTCAGCGATTCACTCTCCAATGAAGGTTTGGAGATTCTAAAAGAACACTTTAATGTTGATGTCTCCACCGGTCTCTCGGAAGATGAGCTGGTGGAAAAGATCAAAGGTTACGATGCCCTTGTAATACGCAGCGGTACCCAGGTTACCCAGAGAATAATTGAGGCCGCAGACAAACTGAAAATTATTGGAAGGGCAGGAGTAGGAGTCGATAATGTCGATGTGGATGCTGCCACAAAAAAAGGTATCATTGTAGCCAATGCTCCCGAAGGGAACATGATTTCAGCAGCAGAACACACAATTGCTATGATGATGGCAATGTCCAGGAACATCCCTCAGGCCAACGCTTCCCTGAAATCCAGGGAATGGAAACGCAGCAAATTCATGGGCGTTGAGGTCAAGGGCAAGACCCTGGGAATTATAGGGCTTGGAAGGATAGGGTCTGAAGTCGCAAAGAGGGCTGCAGGGCTCGAAATGAACCTTATGGGATACGATCCTTTCATCTCCGAAAAGAGGGCTGTGGAACTCGGAGTTAAGCTGGCTACGGTTAACGAGATCGCAAAAGAGGCTGACTACATCACAGTACACACCCCCCTTATCAAGGAAACCAGGAATATTCTCGACGACGAGCAGTTTGGTCTTATGAAGAAGGGAGTCAGGATCCTCAACTGCGCACGCGGCGGCATTATCAGCGAAGAAGCCCTTGCAAGAGCCCTTGAAAGCGGCAAAATAGGCGGCGCCGCCATTGACGTGTTTGTCGAAGAACCTCCTTTCGACAGCCCTCTCCTCGGCTATGATAATGTTATCGTAACCCCTCACCTCGGTGCCTCCACACAGGAAGCTCAGGTTAATGTTGCAATTGATATTGCCAATGAGGTTGTTTCCGTCCTTTCCGGCGGGCCTGCAAAGAACGCAATCAATATCCCCTCCGTAAAGCCAGAAGCTATGGCAGTCCTTGCCCCATACATCAGGCTAGCAGAGATCATGGGTAAAATTTCAGGCCAGCTCGTAGACGGCAACTACGAAAAGGTAGAAATAGGATACAACGGGGAGATATCCGGAAAAGATACCAGGCCTCTCACGGTCTCTGCCCTCAAAGGACTGCTTGAAATGGCTCTCGGCTCCGGGGTAAACTACGTCAATGCTCCGGCCCTTGCAAAGTCCAGAAAGATCGCAGTCGTGGAAAGTAAGTCTGAATCCGCAGAGGAGTATTCTTCCACTATGAGCATCAAACTTACCAGCGCAGGAACTACAAAGCTGGTTGCCGGGACTGTTGTTGGGGATGAGCCAAAGATTGTTTCCATTGATGAAGACAGAGTAGACATCTTCCCTGCAGGCCGCATGATCTTTGCAAAACACATTAACAAGCCCAACGTAATAGGGCCCTGCTGCCTGGTACTTGGTAAAAACAACATCAACATCTCAGGCATGCAGGTAGGAAGATCAGAAGTAGGAGGCGTGACCATGATGGTCCTTAACGTTGACTCCGATGTTTCTGATGCTATCCTTGATGAGGTCAGCCAGGTCCCTGGTATTCTTAGTGCCAAGCTTGTGACCCTTCTGACTTCATAAGTAAACTGCAGTAAAGGATAATTCCAAAAAATATCTCATTCCGGTGCAGGCTTAATATTTCTGTGCCGGAAACACTTACTTTTTCCTGGTATTTACCCAGATCTGAAACTGCACTTCGGCGGGACTATATACTATACTATCCTTGCAGATGACATTTATTCTTCGAGGTTCGTGAATGGAAGAACTAAAAAATGTTGTTTCGGCTCCTTTTAAGAAAAATCTTGCAGCTTCCCTCCCAGAAAAAGACTTTGAGTTTTCCCTTGCTTTTGACCTGAAATGGCTTTCCCCGAAAACCGCTTCTGAGGTAAAGGACCGCGCCCTTGAAGCGGGCTTGCTTTCCCTGAAGGACGGGGTACTTGTACCCTGTTTTGATGTTGATAGTATCAGACTCCCCCATGCTTATAGGCCTCCTGAAAATTTTCTTGAGCTCAAAGAGAAAACAGGGAAAAACAAGAATTCTGGCCGTCACAGGGAAGAAATTTCCTTTGAGCAGATCCTTGACTTTATTTCCGCAGATACAGGAATAAACAAGCAAAGGCTTGTCTCCGAGATAAATTCCATGCAGGACCAGCTCTCTTATCTTGTGGATATCCGGATAGTGGCACTTATCGTGGCAAAAAAGTTCGGATGCAAAATAGAAGGGATACTTGATAAGGTTTCCAGAACTGTTCTTGGTTTTTCTTATTAACGGAGTTATGATAGGGAATAAAATAACAGCCTCTTTCCTTCTTTTCTTCTGGTCATGCCTCTTGGATGAAGTCGGAAAGATTGTTTTTTTCTCTCTTCTAAGTTAGATAAGAAAAAGAGGTAACCACTTTTCCTCTCGAGAATTGAGCATAAAGTTTCCCTTTACCTCAGGCATATTTTTCTTTTGCATATGCCGGCTAGGGAACTGCATAAAGGTTGACTACTGAGTTGGTGGAAAGAAGTTTCTTCTCTCACTCAACTTTTTGAAGTATTTTTCGTGAAGGCGTTAATAAATAATCAAATCAACTGTTGGGTAAGTCGGGAGGATTGCTCCTCCTTTCTCTTCTAGGAACCGTACTTGAAAGTTTCCTTTCATACGGTTCGAGTGTTTTTCTAACCTTTTCTGTATCAGGCATCAGTTATTATGCATAACTGATTTTGTGATTCTGGATAACAGCCCACTAACAAAGTTGTCGGTTAAGCCTTTCACCTATCGGTGTCTTTGAGTATCTTACCTTCGTAGTTTTGTTTCCGTTCACACAAGAAAACACCATCAGTAAGTTTGCATCCTTTCGGATCAGGCAAAGTTTGAACCTCTATTCAATCCATTACAGATTGACATTCGCTTTTTACTGAATCTTCTACCCTCTTTGTCATTGTTACTCCTTGCGAAGTTCCTACTCCTTTTAAAGGGAACAAATAGGGCTTACCAAATTCTGTCATGAATAATTTGGATTCTTTAGGGACCATCTATGAGCCAGAAACCGTTTGTCCATTTACTTTAACGCCATGCCAGCCGTTAAAGCCTGATTTCATACCTTTGTTCAAGCGTATCAATCCAGTTTCGCTTGGCGCACTTAACAACTCTTACAATGGTTCACTTTATGTTCCCCATAGAAACCTTACCCTAGCAAATAGTCTGAACTGGGTTTTCAGAGGGCTTCCCATTGTTCCAGAAGCTTTGCACACCTGCATTACTGCTGATGCACATTCTGGTAGGGTTACCCCAAATGGAAAGGGCAGCATTAAAGCAATTCATGGAATAACTTCTTGTCGCACAGAATGATACTCTTTTTCATGAAGAAGGCTCCTGCTATTAGCTACCGCTATGGAACCAATATAAAAAGAAGTTTTAAGGGATGTTTTGGCTCATTTTAGATTAATACTTAATCTTCACTATAAATATTTAATTTTTTACATAAATAATAAACTAAAAAGAATAATACATTCAATAGGTAAAAAATTAGTAATACCTTTTTTATTAAAAATTTATCTTATTTTATATTATCTAAAAATAATTCTAAAGACAAAAATATAATACATATAACATTAGAAATATAGATAACTTTATGACTATCTATGTACAAATTGTGATATAATTAGAAATTATCTAAAGATAAATAACAAGATTATATATAAGATATAAAGACCAAGATTATAAAAATAAGTTGTAATATGTATGGATGAATACAAGAAATTATACACAGTGTTTGCTCTTCTAGTAATAACGAGCATATCTTTTATACTTCCCGTGACGGCTGAAGAAAATAACTCAATAACAATAGATCAGGAAGATAGTTTTAATTGGGCTGAGCCACCGGATAACTTGCCTGAGAGAGTTTCCAGCGACCCGAAAGATGAAGGGTTACCTGGAGTCAAGTATATTAATACAAGTAAATACAGATCTGATAGCTTACCTTATAAGCAGATTTCAGCAGTAAAGTTTCCTTATGAGATAAGATTTGAAGAAGTTTCCAATGATAGTATTTTTTCATTATCCAAATCTGAGTATTCTGAAATTTACACATATCCGTTTAGAATAGAGAATCCGCAAATAAACATTAATAGTACTCACATATGTATAGTAGCGAATCAATCAAATCAAATAAATCAAAATTCAAGTAAAAATATCAATTATTTTTTATCAATAGAACAGATGTTTTGTCCGGCGCTTGAGCATATACATCTTAGAAATAATATGAGTGTAGAATCATGAGGATATCTCTGTCATGAGGATATCTATGATATGAAAGATAATCACTACTTTCTTACATTCCTAGCTTAGTGATATTTCAAACGGGGCCATTAATTAACTTTGAAAGTCGGACATATATGTTGTGCCTTAGCTGCTCTTATTGTGAGATGTACCAGTGAAACTTTGATCTGCGCAGCATTTTGTAGTAGATGTGAGTCGATAGATAAGTATGAACATTTTTTGAAGCTATTAATGCAGTAGTTCCGAATAACCCAAATTCCGAACGCTGAGCAAATAACATTAAAAAATAATGGACATTGGCCGTAAAATAGTTTTAATGGATCCTGGAATTCGGTTGTGATGCGACTCAAAAACGATTCCATGGAACCCATGGATACAGCCAGCTTGCTGGCTATATCCTCTGAGCTTTTTGGAAAATATGATATAATAACTTTGCCAGAATCTGCAAATTATGACTGTCAGGACACTCTGAATGTATTGTTGCATGCCGCAACATCTCCTACAAACTCTCTTGAATCCGCAAGTAATGATCTCAAAGACAAAAATCCTGATTTAAGAATACCTTCAGCAGCTACTATTTTCAATTACATCAAAGACAATAATATCGAAGATATTCTTTCTGCTTTCTGAAAAATGAATCGGGAATTCTTCAAGATAATGGAACTTGAAAACATGGTTCTGTACACTGGATACTCGAGTGCTATGCACTCGATTAATAACAATATAATACAAATTGAATATATAAAAAAATTATAAACTCAGGGAGTTTAAGCTATAAAATAACTCGACCAAAATCTATTTTTTGTAAAATGTTCCCAAAAATAATAGCTTCAGAATTTTAACTCAGATCAATGAATGAAAAAAATTTGTAAATTATAGGGATAAGAAAGAATCAAAAAACTTTTGTCATTCGGAAGTACCTTTAATCGGAACTACTGTAATGCACATAATCTTTATGTACTAGAAATGTTATTCACATCATACCAATCCGACTAATCGCTTGATCTTTAATTTACTGCCCCAAGCTACGGCAGTCATGGCGATGTTCGAACGCGATAGGGATTTTTTTCCGCGTAAGTGAGATTTCAATAAATCTTGCGGAGGAACATACATTGGGTAAAAAATCACTGGTAAAACTAACAAGAAAAACGAATCCAAGAATCGTTTCCCTGATTCTTACCCTGAAAGAGAGGGCAAATGGAGATTCTGCCCCTATCTGGAAGGATATTGCGAAACGTCTTGAGGCGCCGTCCAGAAACTATGCGGCTGTTAATATAAGCAAGATCAACAGGCACACTGCTGAAGATGATGTCCTGCTTGTCCCGGGCAAGGTTCTGGGTGCAGGTCTTCTTGATCATCCAGTTACCGTTGCGGCTGTAACATTCAGCGAATCTGCAGTTGAAAAGATCACTGAAGCCGGCGGCAAGTGCCTGAGTCTCGAAGAGATCATGGAAGCAAATCCAAAAGGGTCCGGTATCCGGATTTTCCGCTGAGGTGATGAAGATGACGGTTATCGATGCAAAAGGGCTTATTCTGGGGCGTCTTGCAAGTTCAGTTGCAAAACAGTTGCTTTCAGGAGACGAGAAGGTTTATATTATAAATGCCGAAAAAGCCATCATTTCTGGCTCAAGGGCAGCCACTATTAGAGATTACCGGGAAATCCGGGAAAGAGGTGCAACGGAATTCGGGCCTTACTTCCCGAAGCGTCCGGACCGCATCCTGAAGAGGACAATTCGTGGCATGCTGCCCTATAAGAGAGCAAGAGGCAGAGACGCAATGTCCAGGCTCAAAGTCTATGTAGGTGTCCCCTACGAGCTTAAGGGCGCTGAGGCAATCACCATAGCAGATGCCGATATGAGGCTTCTGAGCTCCAGCAAGTACATGGAGCTTGGTGAAGTGAGCCAGAAAATGGGTTCAAAGTTCTAAAGGGTGAGTCCTCATGGTCAAAGTAGTTAATTCATCTGGAAAGCACAAGACTGCAACTGCACGCGCAACAGTTACGAAAGGTACCGGTAAGGTCAGGATCAACAAAATTCCGCTCGAGCTCTATACTCCTGAGCTTGCAATGATGAAAATCTCCGAGCCTCTGACGATTGCAGGAAACGATGTTGTTTCCGGGCTCGACATCAATGTTGATGTTCGGGGCGGCGGAATCGTTGGGCAAGCTAATGCAGTAAGGACTGCAGTTGCCCGTGGTATTGTGGAATGGACAAATGACACAACCATCAGAGACAACTTTGCAGTCTACGACCGCAATTTGCTTGTAAGTGATTCCAGGCAGAAAGAAGCCAAAAACTTCGGTGGACCTGGTGCAAGATCTAAATATCAGAAATCTTACAGGTAAGGAAAGTTATGATCCCAGTCCGATGTTTCTCATGTGGAAAAGTAATCTCTAACTATTGGGATGAGTACAAAAGACGCGTCAGCGACGGCGAAGACGCTGCTGCAGTGCTGGATGATCTTGGGATCACCCGCTACTGCTGCCGCAGAATGTTACTTAGCCATGTCGAACTTGTTGACGTGCTTTCACCGTACCAGTAAGGGACCGTAGGGTAGCCTGGTCCATCCTTCGGCGTTCGGGACGCCGGAACCTGAGTTCGAATCTCAGCGGTCCCATTTTCCCTATTTTAAGGGTACTGGTTTTCAGGTGTGTACTGAATATGTCAAATTTATCATGCTTCTCGATTATTGGAACTCATCGGAGCGTTTTTAAGTTTAAGGGTGATCTGTTGGTCAAGGAAAATTATACCCGGTTCGAGCGTGCACGAATTGTAGGTGCAAGATCATTGCAGATTGCAATGGGGGCTCCTGTCCTGGTTGAAGATGACGGGCGGCTGGACCCCCTGGGTGTAGCCATTGCAGAGTTGAAGGCCGGAGTTATTCCTATAACGGTTAAACGTAAGAAAAGCTAAAAAACGTATTTGGGATACTTTCAGACGCTGAATGAATTTTATTGTTGATTCTATATATTATGAGGTGACTTTATGGAGGAAATTGAGCAGACAGGGCAGGAGGAAACCGGAGCACAGCCTTTGCCTGAAGAAAATGTCGTGGCTGAAGCAAAACCTGCACCTGAAAAGGAAGCCGCAGTAAAGACCGGATCTGTACCTGTAGCTGAGGACGAAGCAGCTTCCGCTAAAGAGGGGTCCACATCCCTTGTATCCATTGATGAATACCTGGCTGCAGGTGTTCACATAGGAACCCAGCAGAAGACTCAGGATATGATGCGCTTCGTATACAGGGTCAGAACTGATGGATTATACGTTCTTGATATCCAGTCAACAGACGAAAGGATCAGAGCTGCATCAAAACTGCTTTCTCACTATGATCCTTCCAGAATCCTTGTAGTCTCTTCAAGGCAGTATGGACAGCACCCAGCAAGAATGTTCTCAAGGGCGCTAAGTACAAAGTCAATGCTCGGAAGGTTTATTCCAGGTTCCCTTACAAACCCTCAGATCCACGGGTTCTTTGAGCCGGATGTTATAATTGTAACCGACCCGGCTGGGGATGCCCAGGTCCTGAAGGAAGCTTCAAGCATTGGGGTACCTATTGTAGCACTCTGTGACACCAACAACCTGACCTCAAATGTGGACCTTGTAATCCCAACCAACAACAAGGGTAGAAAAGCTCTGTCTCTTGTCTACTGGCTGCTTGCAAGGGAAGTTTCCAGACTCAATAACACCCCCTTCAATTACGAGCTGACAGATTTCGAAACTCCGCTCTAATTCAGGGATATCCGTCCTGCATACTGCAAGGGTTTATAAAATTGCCCATATCTTATATTATGGGTGATTGGAAATGAGACAACCAGCAGTTGCAGGGCAGTTCTATCCCCTGCATAGTGAATATCTGGAGAAAGAACTAAAACGGTGTTTCGAAGGACTGGAGATCCGGGAGCGGGAAGTCCTGGGGGCAGTTTGCCCGCATGCCGGATATATGTATTCCGGGAAAGTAGCTGCACACGTCTATGCAACTCTTCCTGAAGCCGATACCTATGTCCTTTTTGGGCCCAACCACACAGGGTACGGTTCGCCAGTATCATTATCCAGAGAAACATGGAAAACTCCCCTTGGAAATCTTGATGTTGACCTCGACCTTGCCGATGGGTTTCTTGGGAGTATCGTTGATGCAGACGAACTCGGGCACAGGTACGAGCATTCTATTGAAGTCCAGCTTCCTTTTCTTCAGTACCGCTTCGATCAAAACTTTAAAATTCTTCCTATCTGTATGGGCATGCAGGACGAAGAAACTGCAATTGAGGTAGGAAACCTTGTTGCTGACCTTATTTCCGAAAGCGGAAAACGTGTGGTAATCATAGCATCCAGCGATTTTACTCACTATGAGACTGCCGAGCGTGCAAAGGAGATAGATTCCGAGGTCATAGACGCTATCCTGAATTTTGACGTCCCAGCCATGTACGACCGACTTAATATAAGGAATGCTACGGTTTGCGGATACGGGCCCATTACAGCAATGCTTTCGGCTTCTCAAAAGCTTGGAGGGTCAAGAGCCACTCTGCTCAAATACGCAAACAGCGGGGAAGTTTCGGGAGATATGGACGCTGTTGTCGGGTACGCTGCAATTATTGTGGAATAATTGGATAATGCCAGAACAGGGATAGGTTTTTTTATACTATTTTTACTTTACTCTTAATATCTTATAAGGGTAAAGTTAATTACCTAACAGACTTAAATTCAGCAAAAATTGAAAAACTGTTGAGGAATAATATGGTTTCATGTTCTGCGCCCGGGAAAATCTATCTTTTTGGAGAACATGCGGTTGTTTACGGAGAAACCGCGATAGCATGTGCAGTAGATTTGAGAACCAGGGTGCGGGCGGAGTTTAACGACTCCATAGTTATCCAGTCGCAGATTGGTAGAACAGGCCTTGATTTTGAAAAACATCCCTATGTTTCTGCAGTGATTGAGAAAATGAGGGGATTTGCCCCTATAAAAGGTATTTTTTTAAACGTTGATTCGGACATCCCTGTAGGTTCTGGGCTCGGTTCATCTGCTGCAGTTACGATCGCAAGTATAGGAGCCCTCAACGAACTGTTTGGGTGCAGGATGTCCCTGGAAGAGATTGCAAAACTGGGGCATGAGATTGAGATAAAGGTGCAGGGTGCAGCAAGCCCTACAGACACCTATGTTTCCACTTTCGGAGGGGTCGTTACCATTCCGGAACGGAGAAAATTGAAGGTTCCTGACTGCGGAATTGTTATAGGGGATACAGGAGTTTTTTCGTCTACAAAAGAACTTGTGTCAAATGTCAGGCAGCTTCGCGAGAGTTACCCTGAACTGATCGAGCCCCTCATGGCTTCTATTGGCAAAATCTCGAGAATCGGAGAAGACCTTGTGCTCTCCGGAGATTACGCTTCCATTGGCAGGCTTATGAATGTGAACCAGGGCCTGCTTGACGCACTTGGGGTAAACATCCTTGAACTTTCACAACTGATCTATTCTGCAAGAGCAGCAGGAGCTTTCGGGGCAAAGATTACAGGGGCCGGAGGCGGCGGCTGTATGGTTGCACTCACTGCATCGCAGAAATGCACTCGGGTCGCTGAAGCCATTACAAGAGCGGGAGGCAAAGTGACCATTACAAAACCCACGGAACAGGGGCTGAAGGTCGACTGAGCCAGGGTTCTTCAGAGAGTTTTCCTGTAAATAAAATCATTTTTTATCTTATCTTTTTGTTACGATTGCTGTAATATTATGATACCTTACTATCATTGAAAGTTATTCGAAAAATGTATCAAGTGATATTATGAACGCTTCAACCGAACCTGTTATTCTAAAACTCGGAGGCAGCGCCATTACTGATAAAGGCGCAAATGAAGGGGTCGTAAAAGAGGCTGCCCTTCTCAGGATTGCGCGGGAAGTTTCAGGCTTCAAGGGAAAAATGATTATCGTACACGGAGCCGGGTCTTTCGGGCATACCTACGCTAAAAAATACGGGCTCGACAGGACATTTGACCCGGAAGGGGCGATTGTAACCCATGAATCCGTGAAAAAACTAGCTTCAAAGGTAGTGGACGCCCTGAACAGCTTCGGAGTCAGAGCTATTGCCGTGCACCCTATGGGATGTACGGTCTGCAGGAATGGGAGGATAGAGAGCATGTACCTCGACAGCATAAAACTCATGCTCGAAAAAGGCTTTGTCCCTGTCCTACACGGAGATGTTGCTATGGACCTCGAACTCGGAACCTGCATCCTTTCCGGAGACCAGATTGTTCCTTATCTGGCAAAAGAACTGGGAATTACCAGGCTCGGGCTGGGCTCAGCTGAGGACGGGGTGCTTGATGAAGATGGAAAACCCGTGTCTGAGATCACTCCTGAAAACTTTGAAGAATTCAGGCACTGTATCGGAGGTTCAGGAAGTACCGATGTTACAGGCGGAATGCTCGGGAAGGTTCTGGAACTTCTTGAACTTAGCAAAAATTCTAGTATCACCTCCTATATATTTAATGCAGGAAAAGCGGATAATATTCACAGGTTCTTAAATGGGGAATCCATAGGGACCAGAATAAGTCCGGATAAAAGGGTATGAAGCATGATCAATACTACCTCCAGGCGAAAGATCGAACACCTGAAGCTCTGCGCTGAAAGCCCGGTTGAGTCCAGGAAGGTCAGGGCGGGATTTGAAGACGTAACCCTGATCCACAGGGCGCTTCCGGAATTAGACATGGATGAGCTAGACCTTTCTGTGGATTTCCTTGGAAAACGCATTAAAGCTCCGTTTTTAATTGCATCGATTACAGGAGGTCACCCTGATACTATTCCTGTAAATGCTGCACTTGCGGCTGCAGCCGAAGAACTGGGGATTGGAATAGGAGTAGGCAGCCAGAGAGCTGCAATTGATGACCCGGCACAGGAAGATTCTTTCAGGATTGTCAGGGATGAGGCTCCGAATGCCTTTGTCTATGGAAACGTTGGTGCTGCCCAGATCCGACAGTACGGGATTGAAGGGATAGAAAAACTCATTGAAATGATCGATGCCAACGCCCTTGCCATTCACCTTAATTTTCTGCAGGAAGCCGTCCAGCCCGAAGGGGACAGGGATGCTACAGGCTGCCTGGATATGATAACTGAAATATGCTCTGGGATCAAAGCCCCGGTGATCGTGAAAGAAACAGGGGCAGGTATTTCCAGGGAAGATGCTCTTCTCTTGCAGAAAGCCGGAGTCTCTGCAATTGATGTCGGTGGTGTGGGAGGCACGAGCTGGGCAGGAGTTGAGGTCTACAGGGCAAAAGAAAGCAGAGATTCGGTATCTGAGCGTCTTGGAGAACTTTTCTGGGACTTTGGAATTCCGACTGTTGCCAGCCTGATCGAGTCAAGGGTTTCTCTTCCTATTATCGCAACTGGTGGGATAAGAAACGGACTTGATATTGCAAAGTCCCTTGCGCTCGGGGCCAGCGCAGCAAGTGCAGCCCTGCCTTTTGTAGGGCCTTCTCTTGAAGGCAAGGAAGCGGTTGTCAGTGTCCTCTCTTCTATGCTAGAAGAGTTCAAAGCTGCAATGTTTCTCTGCGGCTGTGCAGATATCCAGGATCTGCATAATGCACCGGTTGTTATCACCGGATGGACACGCGAATACCTTGAACAGCGCGGTTTTAATGTAAAAGACCTTTCTTTGCCTAAGAATGCTCTTTAATCAAAGGAAAGGAATGAAACTGCGTATTCCTTCCTTTATTTCACATACTTGCATAACCCGCAACAGATTTATTCAATCATACGTTATTCAATCATAATTTATTCAATTACAGATTATTATAGATTATTTCATGATAACGTTTATAGGTAAAAGGGAAGTAATGTTTCAAAGAAAATAGCTAATATCAGCTAAGATTAACTTGAACTGGTTAGACTGATTCAGGACTGATCCGAAAAATGATTAGTTTTCTGGTCTTAATCAGGGAAAAAGTAATTAGCTTTGTTTCCCTTTAGATATACCGGAAAAGTAAAAGAATGCCGTTTATCAGGCTGCATGAGATCAATACAGTTACCTGACCTTTATCAGATCTCATCAAACTTTCGAGCCATTCAGCTTTGGGGGAAGGGTCAGTAACTCGATAAGACCTTTACAAAGCAAATATCATGCATAATAAATTGCCAGGAAAAGTATTGGTTTACTTTCTGTCAGTTTACTGTAACACTTTGAAGTGAAGAATTAACTTCGGTAATTCAGATAACTATAATTACCAGAATAGATTTAGCTCAGAATAGAATTTCGCAGAATGGGACTTAATTCAAGGTCAACATTACAGGGCAGGAATTAGCTCTTTAAAATCATAATTTGAGATTACCAATTCATTAAAACAACTAATGAAATTACCAGTTTAATCAATTTCCTGGGATATGAACCTTATAAATATTAACTGGGGCTGATTTTCCCTTGAAAAAATACTATTAAAATCATCGATTCAGAGATTAATTCAAAGAACTGGTCCTTTAAGGGACTTCATTTAAGATATATTTCATTAAATAATTCCTCAGCATCATTTAAGGGATTGATGTATTAAAAATCACTTCTTAAGTTCATTAAATCAGGAACTATTCACAATATCTAAAATAAGGAACCAATTTAAACGTCATTCAGCAGGTAATGAAATGAATTTCGTGCTGAATCGGCTGGAATCTGGAAAAAATCTGATAAAGGAAATAATTTGAAGTATAAAAATAAGTTATTGGAGTATGGAATAATAAATTGCTGGAATATAGAAAATAGTTTAGTAAAGTCATTTGAAAGTAGAAACTTACCCTTATCTGGAGCCTGTTTGGAACCAGGCTTTTTGAGAGTAGTTGTGACTAAGGAAGGATACTGAAAGTACGCGTAGAGTAACCAGGACCCTTAATTCTCCCAATAGGTTAGAAATACCCGCTGGAAAATTCAGGTTATATAAGAACGGGATAAGAGTTAGTTTCCAAAAGTTCAGGCAGGTTAAAATATTTATATAATGAAACAAATATATATTTAATGTGAAGTATTCAGTACGGAACTGCAGCCTGGTGCATATGACCCGGAAAGGGACTTCTTCAAGGGTATAAGAAGTAGCTTTTAGAAGTGACTTTTCTAAAAAGATGATTCTATACTTTTACATATTTACATTCATGCTCATTGATTTAAGACCGTCACCTGATCTGTTTTTGAGGTTTCGGTTTCATAAGGAAAAGATATTCATTAAGTTAATAAGAGGTTAAAAAATATGACTGAAATAGGCATTGTTGCAGTCGGTGGCTATAATGAAATGGGCCGCAATATGACTGCCATCATTATAGGTGAAGATATTGTCATTCTTGATATGGGACTCAGACTTGATCGAGTTCAAATTCACGAGGATGTTGAGATTGACAAAATGCATTCTCTTGAACTGATCGAGATGGGGGCAATTCCCGATGATACTATAATGAAAGAAATTAACGGGACTGTAAGGGCAATAGTCTGTACTCACGGGCACCTTGACCACGTAGGTGCAATCCCGAAGCTTGCCCACAGGTATAATGCCCCTATACTTGCCACTCCATATACAGCAGCTATTATCAGGCAGCAGATTGAGTCTGAGCGCAAGTTTGAGGTCTGCAACAGGGTTATTCCTCTGCAGGCAGGCGGAACCTACCAGGTCACGGAAGACATATCTATAGAATTCATCAGGGTCCAGCACAGTATCATCGACTGTGTACTTGCAGCTGTGCACACTCCGGCAGGAGCTGTTCTTTATGCCTGCGACTTCAAACTGGACAGGACTCCGACAATGGGCGATGCCCCTGACTTTGACCGTTTCAAATCCCTCGGGAAGGAAGGAGTCATTGCAATGATTACAGAGAGTACGAATGCCGGACGCTCAGGCAAGACTCCTTCGGAACAGATCGCAAAAGACATGGTCAGGGATGTCCTGCTTGGAACTGAAGAGTCCGAAGTAGGGATGATCGTTACGACCTTTGCTTCTCACATTGCCAGGCTCAAAGCGATTATCGAAGCTGCCGAAGAGATGGGCAGAATTCCGGTGCTTATGGGGCGCTCCATGGAACGCTATGTGGGTGCTGCAAGAGATGTCGGTTATCTTGAGCTTCTCCCCAATGTGGAGATTTACGGCACGAGAAGAGACGTCGACAGGGCATTTAAGCGTATCATGCAGGAAGGTAAAAACAAGTATCTGCCTATTGTCACAGGACACCAGGGAGAACCGGGCTCCATTCTTGTGCGGGTTGCAAACGGAGAAACGCCCTACAGGATTGACCCCGGAGACAGGATCATTTTCTCCGCAAATGTAATCCCCAGCCCGATGACTCAGGCGAACCGCTATGCCCTTGAGACAAAACTAAAGATGAAGGGAGCAAGGATCTACGATAATGTTCACGTGTCAGGGCATGCATACAGGGAAGACCACTGGGAGCTTCTGCGCATGGTAAATCCCGAACATGTGATTCCTGCTCATGGAAACATGGAAATGCACGGACACTACATTGAAATGGCAGAAGATGCGGGGTATGTACTGGGAGATACCGTACACCTTCTCAGAAACGGCGAAGTGTTATATATAGAAGAGTAAACCTATAATGAAAAAACCCCGATTCTCGTGATGATTATGATACTTATCGATGAAATTAAAAAAAGAAGTTCCCACGTTGATGCTGCAATTGACGAACTACTTCCGGTAACCCGTCCAGAGGAGCTGTACAAAGCTTCCCGTTACCTCGTAGATGCCGGTGGAAAGCGCCTTCGTCCGGCAGTCCTAATCCTGGCAGCAGAAGCTGTCGGTTCCGATCTCAAGTCCGTTTTGCCTGCAGCAGTGGCTGTGGAGCTTGTGCATAATTTCACCCTGATCCATGACGATATCATGGACAAAGACGATGTCCGCAGGGGAATGCCTGCAGTTCATGTAATATGGGGTGAAGCCGGAGCGATTCTTGCTGGTGACACTCTTTATTCAAAAGCCTTTGAAATCCTTTCAAAAGCCGAAAACGATCCATCAAGGATTTTAAAGTGCATGGATGTCCTCTCAAAGGCCTGTACAGAGATTTGCGAAGGGCAGTGGCTTGACATGGATTTCGAAAAAAGGGAGAGGGTTACGGAGTCTGAGTATATTGAAATGGTTGAAAAGAAGACTTCTGTCCTCTATGCTACCGCAGCCAAGATAGGAGCTCTTCTTGGAGGGGCTTCTGACGAAGTTGCTGATGCTTTATTCGAATATGGGCGCCTTATAGGGATCGGTTTCCAGATGTATGATGACGTCCTTGACATGATAACTCCTGAAGAAGTGCTTGGAAAGGTCAGGGGTAGTGACCTGATGGAAGGAAAGCATACACTCATTGTCATTGACGCTTTCAGGAAAGGTGTGAAACTGGATATCTTCGGAAAAGGGGAAGCAACTATCGAAGAAACCGAAGCGGCTGTCCGGACTCTGACAGAATGCGGCTCCCTTGATTACGTGAAAAACCTTGCAATCTCATATATCAATGAAGGAAAAGCAAAACTGGATGTCCTCAAAGACAGTCCTGAAAAAGCTCTTCTCCTTCAGATTGCTGATTATATGATCTCACGGGAATACTGAAAGATGAGCTAATTCTGGCTCATCCACATTTCCATTTCTCTTTTTCTTCTGGTAGCAGTTTGCGAAAAAATAAAATATTTCGGCTTTTCAAATCTGAGTCCAGATGGGCAGATCTGCTACGCTCATCAAATTAATTTTTCGAAAAAGAAGACTGAAGGCAGGATTTAGTCCTGCCATAATTTAATTATTTATTTTTTTGCGTTTTTCATTTCTATTGTGCTCTGCGCAGCTACGAGCCTTGCGATCGGGACTCTGTATGGGGAGCAGCTCACATAATCAATGCCTATCTCATGAGCGAAGGTGATGGATCTCGGTTCTCCGCCGTGTTCTCCACAGATTCCCATCTTGAGTTTGGGTTTGACGGAGCGGCCTTTCTGTATACCGATCTTCATGATCTCGCCTACACCTTCCTGGTCAAGGACTGCGAAGGGGTCGTGCTCAATGATGCCTGCCTTCTGGTAGATAGGCACGAATTTGGACACGTCGTCCCTGCTGAACCCGAAGGTTGTCTGGGTCAGGTCGTTAGTCCCAAAGGAGAAGAAATCAGCTTCCTTTGCGATCTGGTCTGCAACGATTGCGGCTCTGGGCAGTTCAATCATGGTACCAACCTTGTAATCGATCTTCATGCCTTTTTCAGCCATTACCGCTTCTGCAGTCTTGCAGACTTCCTCTCTGGAGAGTGAGAGCTCTTTTACAAGACCAACGAGTGGAATCATGATTTCAGGAACAATTTTATGTCCTTCGGCAGTAAGCTCACAGGCTGCCTCCATGATTGCGCGTACCTGCATGTTGTAAATTTCAGGGTAGGTGATTCCAAGCCTGCAGCCCCTGTGCCCGAGCATTGGGTTGAGCTCCTTAAGGGAAACTACGCGATTGATAACCTTCTTTACATCTTCAATCTTTCCGCTGTCTCCCGACGCTTCAAGTTCCCTGAGTTTTGCGTCAAGTTCTTCCTTGTCCGGAAGGAACTCGTGCAGAGGCGGGTCAAGGAGCCTTATGGTTACAGGCAAGCCTTCCATGCTGCGGAAGATTCCAATGAAGTCTTCTTTCTGCATTGGGAGCAGTTTCTTGAGGGCTTTCTTCCTTGACTTTTCGTCTTCGGCCATGATCATTTCCCGGACTGCAGGGATCCTGTCTTCACCAAAGAACATGTGCTCTGTCCTGCAAAGCCCGATACCTTCTGCACCGAGTTCGCGAGCAAGGGAGGCATCTTTTGGAGTGTCGGCGTTTGTCCTAACTCCAAGAGTCCTGATATCATCAGCCCAGCCAAGGAGCTTTTTCAGGTCATCGTTTATTTTGGAATCGATAAGGTCTGCTTTCCCTAGAATGACGCTTCCTGCACTTCCATCAATCGTGATGTAGTCGTGCTCTTTAATGGTGAAACCGTTTACCATAAAGTGGGCATTCTTCATATCGATTGAGATTTCTCCGCACCCAACGACACAGGGCTTACCCATACCTCGACCTACGACTGCAGCATGAGAGGTCATCCCTCCGCGCACGGTAAGGACTCCCTGTGCGGCTGCCATTCCTCCTATATCTTCAGGGGAGGTTTCGGTACGTACAAGAATTGTTTTTTCGCCCTTCTCTGCCATCTCTTCAGCAGCTTCGGCAGTAAAGACTACCATTCCAACAGCGGCTCCTGGAGATGCGGGAAGACCCTTTGCAATTACCTCAAGCTTTGCTTTCGGGTCAATCCTCGGGTGAAGGAGCAGGTCAATGTGTTCCGCCGTAACTCTGTTTACAGCAGTTTCTTTGTCTATGAGCCCTTCTGCTACCATATCGGTTGCGATCTTCACTGCTGCAGCAGCTGTACGCTTTCCAGTTCTGGTCTGCAGCATGTAGAGTTTTCCTTCCTGGATAGTAAACTCTATGTCCTGCATGTCCCTGAAATGGGCTTCAAGCTTCTGGCAGATATCCACAAGCTGGGCATAGGCTTCAGGAATCTTGTTCCCGAGCGTATCAATAAAGTCCGGGGTCCTTATCCCTGCGACCACGTCTTCGCCCTGCGCATTGATTAGATATTCTCCGAAAAACTTCTTTTCGCCTGTGGACGGGTTTCTGGTGAAAGCAACTCCTGTACCTGAGGTGTTTCCTCTGTTCCCGTATACCATTGTCTGTACATTGACGGCTGTGCCCCAGCTGTCATCAATATCGTTAAGCTTCCTGTAGGTAATGGCTCTCTGGTTATTCCATGAATCAAAAACAGCATCGATTGCCATCTGAAGCTGAACTTTAGGGTCCTGAGGGAATTCGAATCCCTTTTCGAGTTTGATTACTTCTTTAAATCTTTCTGCCAAGTCTTTTAATGCTTTTGAATCGAGGTCGGTGTCGGACTTAACCCCAAGTTCCTTTTTCTTGTCCTCGATTAAGGATTCAAATTTTCTGAATTCAATCCCAAGCACCACGTCCCCAAACATGGAGATAAATCTTCGGTAGCAGTCGTAGGCGAATCTTTCGTCATTGACTTTGTTTGAGAGTCCAATTACAGATTTATCCGTAAGCCCCAGGTTAAGAACTGTGTCCATCATTCCCGGCATGGACACCCTGGCACCGGATCTTACAGAAACCAGCAATGGGTCTTCGGGATCTCCCAGTTTTTTGCCGTTTAATTTTTCTAATTTATCAATTGCCTGTTCTACCTGTCTGAGCACTTCTTCTGGATATTTATTTCCCTTGAGATAAAGAACACAGACTTCAGTCGTTATTGTAAAACCTGGGGGTACTGGAATTCCGAGGTTTGCCATTTCGGCAAGGCCTGCGCCCTTACCTCCAAGCAAGTTTTTCATACTACCTGTGCCATCAGTTACATCCTTTCCAAAAAAATATACGAATTTGGACAATGATTCTCCTCCCTGGAACGAGATCATTAATCAGAGTTATAGTTGGATATTCCCAGACCTAAGGTCTGGTTGTTGCCAACAATACCCATTTTAATATATAAGCTTGTGGTTTACTTCTTTTTTATTTTATACTATACTCTTATAAATTTGTTAAGTTCAATGTATAATATAGGTCTTGCGATATCTTTATATAGTATGAATATAGACTACATATGCTTCTCAGTCTAGAATATAAATCTTATTTAAGACTGACAGTAAAATCCACTCGAAGCCAGGGTATTTTTGCCCTGAGTATAGAGGCATAACTATTCGTGGCTGATATGAAACGACTCGGTACCGTGCTGCACAGGTCAGGTGTTAGAAACCTGATAATTAGAGGGGACGAGATAAAACCCAATAACGTCTCAGGTAGTCTTCCAAAGTTGAATTCGGTTGTTGTTGACAAGTCTCTGAACCGGATTGGTACAATTGCCAGTGTCTTTGGACCTGTGAACCATCCATATTTTTTAGTGAAGGGCTTTAAGCGAATTCCTGATTCAGAAACTCGGGCTCTTATCAATGAAAGAGTCTATATTCGGTGAGATCTCTGACATTCGATGAAGACTTTAATCCTTTGCTATGGTTAAATTTTAACTCGTTTATAAGTTTTTCGCTAGTTATAGCTGTGAGTTTTCTTCGTCCTTCTTTTATATATATGTTATAATTTATATGGTGCAGGCTTGAGAAATTCAGGGAAAACATATGGTCATGTTAATTTGTAAGGTGATATAATATGGTAGAAGTCGAAAGAGTTCGCTATTCGGACACTCTTGAAAGGGAAAAAATACGTGCCATGATTAAAGCTCGCAAAGAAAAACAAAAGGAGCAAAGCTTTGAGAACGAAAAGGCCGTGTGTCCAGAATGCGGTAGCAGGAACCTAGTCCACGACTATGAGAGAGCAGAGCTCGTGTGTGGGGACTGCGGACTTGTCATTGACGCCGACTTTGTGGATGAAGGACCGGAATGGCGAGCTTTCGATCACGATCAGCGCATGAAGCGTTCCCGTGTGGGTGCGCCCATGACATATACAATCCACGACAAAGGGCTTTCCACAATGATTGACTGGAGGAACCGTGACTCCTACGGAAAGTCTATCTCCTCCAAAAACCGTGCTCAACTCTATCGTTTAAGAAAATGGCAGCGTAGAATCCGTGTAAGTAACGCAACTGAAAGGAACCTGGCTTTTGCCCTGTCCGAACTGGACAGAATGGCTTCTGCTCTTGGTCTTCCAAGAACTGTCAGGGAAACTGCGGCAGTCGTCTACAGAAAAGCTGTGGACAAGAACCTTATCCGTGGCCGCAGTATTGAAGGTGTAGCCGCAGCTGCTCTCTATGCAGCCTGCCGCCAGTGCAGTGTCCCGAGGACTCTTGATGAGATAGAAGAGGTTTCCAGGGTAAGCAGGAAAGAAATCGGTAGGACTTACCGCTTCATTTCCAGAGAACTAGCCTTAAAGCTAATGCCCACTTCCCCTATCGACTATGTCCCGAGGTTCTGCTCAGGACTTAATCTGAAAGGAGAAGTCCAGTCAAAAAGCGTTGAGATCCTCAGACAGGCCTCAGAAAAAGAACTCACAAGCGGAAGAGGACCCACAGGAGTCGCCGCAGCTGCAATTTACATTGCATCCATTCTCTGTGGAGAGCGCAGGACTCAGCGGGAAGTTGCAGATGTTGCAGGGGTCACAGAAGTTACAATCAGGAACAGGTATAAAGAGCTTGCAGAAGAACTGGATATTGAGATTATTCTCTAAACTTTTCTTCTTTTTTACTCAGCCAGCCTGATTGAAGGTTCTTCAGGTAGGTGGAGGGTTTAAGCGTGCCCTCTTTTTCTTCCCTTTTCTTTAGAACTGTCCTTCTTAGCTGTGCTAATATACTGTTTCCAAAAGTTTATTCTTTTTAAAAATATAATTTTTATAAAAAACATATAGATATCTAATATCAAAATATATTTATAAAAACTACATAAATTTATAACAACTCAAGATTATAATGCTGACAATTGAGATCTTCAGAGCCCTTCTCCTGGGCTTCACTATCGGGCTTACAGGTGCCCTGGTCCCGGGACCTATGCTTTTTGCAACCATAGAACTTTCTCTCAAAAGAGGCTGGTTTGCAGGCCCGGAAGTTGTCTTCGGGCATATACTTGCCGAGCTTGTAGTTACTATGCTTATTCTCTTTGGAGCTGCTTCTCTTGTCAGTAGCGGGACAATCTCGGCTATTTCCATTATTGGCGGGTTTTCACTGGCGGTATTCGGGCTGCTTACTGTAAAGGGCGCAAAAGCTGCTGCTTCGTCAGGAGCTTCTCTGGAAGCATCAGACCTGAAATTGACTTCAAATCCTATAGCATTGGGCCTGATAACCTCAGTTTCAAATCCTTACTTCTGGATCTGGTGGCTGACTGCGGGCAGCGCGCTTGTGCTGAAGGAACATGAACTGGGAATTCTTATTTCAGTTGCCTTTATCCTCGGGCACTGGGCGGCAGACCTTAGCTGGTTTACTGCTGTATCCGTGTCTTTCAGCCGAGGAAAAGCCCTGCTCTCGGTAAGAACTCATAAAATGATCCTTTATGCCTGTGGGGCTTTTTTAGTGATTTTCGGGTTCTATTTCATGCTTAGTTATAATAATCCCATTCAATTATCATGAAGAAAGACCTTTGTTTTTATGAGGGGCTTTCTTCTACTTTTTTCTTTGATTTTCTTCCTCAGGACAACTTCCCGGTAAGGATGAGATAGATCAATATCCCTCCACTAAAGGTAAGCAACCATAAAATTAGCTGTATTCTCATATTTTTCCGAGTTTTCCAGCTCCATCTGTTTGCAACGAAAACAAATCCAAGGGTCAGGGCTATGGCTCCAAAAAAACCGTGAATATATATTACCGAAGGGGCAGTTCCGGTAATTATCAGACTGTAAGCCGAATAAAGCATAAAAAGGACGGATAATACGGCAAGAGCATATCCCCCATTTACTATCTTTCCATGTTTTGTCATGCCTTCTTTTTTCGGTTTGGTTGTCTTTAATACTATAAGGCTTAACACAAATATCAATAAAACCCCTATTTGCAGGCCAAGTGATATCATTCTGAGTTCATATATGACAGTGCCAGCTGCCAGGTTACACACCCCTCTATTATATCACATATTAATAATCCTGTTTCTTATATAATTCCAGATATAAAGAGGTCTCTGGAAACAAAGTTCCTAAAATAAGCCCCTTATTAAAATAAGCCCCTTATTAAAATAAGCCCCTGATAAAAATAAAGATCTTATTTAAATAAGCCCAGAATTCAATTCCGATATTGGGAAGATTTAATAACAAAAGGGTAGCTTTAGAGTTTCAGAAGGTCGGAGCCTATGAAGCAGCAATGCATTAAAATTCCCAAAAAGAAAGGAGAGCCTGCAAGGAGAACGCTCCTTGATTTAGAAATCCTTGATAATTCACTGAAAATAGGTTCGGATAAAACTTTTCTTTATCTCCCCCTTTCCAGAGAGCCTCTTCCACATGAGCTGGCAGATCTTCCTGTAGAAGCTGAACTTGCTGAGTTTGATTTTGAGCTTCAGGAAAAAAAACCCACCCCTGCGGACATCCTTGGTTTCAATCCGGCTTATGAGCTCATAGGGGATATTGCCCTTCTGGAAGATCCGGAACTGGATTCTCAAAAAGCCTCAAAAATCGCCGATGCTCTCCTCCTTACCCAGCCAAACGTAAAATCCGTGGTCAAGCCTCTAACTCCTGTTATCGGAGAGTTCAGAGTCAGGGAATTTGAGATAATAGCAGGCGAGCCCAGGACCGAAACGGTCCATAGGGAATACGGCTGCCGCTATAAAGTTGACCTTTCAAGGGCTTATTTTACCCCCCGCCTTTCTACGGAACGCTCAAGAATCCTCTCCTGGGTTAAAAAAGGCGATACGGTTGTAGATATGTTTGCCGGAGTCGGCCCTTACAGCATCCTGCTTGCAAAGAGCAAAAAGCCTGAAAAAGTTGTGGCAATCGATAAAAACCCTGACGCAGTTCACTACCTTAAAGAAAATATATCCCTTAATTCTGCAAAAAACATCGAAGCAATCGAAGGCGATGCCAGAGAAGAGGCAAAGAGGTTTGCAGGAACTGCCGATCATGTAATAATGAACCTGCCCCACAATGCTTACGAATTCCTGGATTCTGCTGTCCTCCTTACGAAACCGGGAGGGCTAATCCACTACTACGGAATAACTCCTGAAGACGACCTCTTCGAAAGTTCTATCGAGCTTATCCGAAAAGCTGCGGAGAAAGCAGGAAGAAAGGTAGAAGTTCTGGAGAAAAGAGTAGTCCGTTCGTATGCCCCTCACCAGTATAATATATGCATCGAGGCAAAGATTCTTTGAGACCTCTGTCCGCTGCCGGTTCCTTTGAAGTTTGATGTTTCAACCTCCTGAGAGCCGACATTTCTGCGGGTCCGGGGCGATGCATCAGTAAAAAATTTATTAGCAGGCAGAAGAGAGAAGAAACTGCAGAATCATAACTCTGAGCCGCTTATCTAAAAAATATAAATGGGTGGAATTCAGTAAGAATGAAGAAAAAGAGTAGAAAAGTAACTGGAGGCTTTTGTTTTTCTTTCAATTATTCTTCTTTTTCAGGAAAGAAATATATCAAACGAGCGAAATAGTTAAATTCTTGATCGCTATTTTAAGTCTGCTTATATTTTCCATTTATGTGCCGTCGTGGCTTAGCGGTATAGCGGCTGATTCGTAATCAGCAGGCCGAGGGTTCAAATCCCTCCGGCGGCTCTTTATTTTTCTGGTTCGAAGCCTACTTCTGACAGTGTGCCGAAAGTTCTGTAAATTCTAAGTTAAATTTTTCCTTACGGTATGAAAGTAAGTTCTTCTGAAGCTGCATTTTTGTCCCATAAACTTTCTGAGATTTGTTATTTTACAGAAAATTAGTCACGCTGCCATATGACCAGATACTGAAACCAGATACTGCACATCAGAGTACACAAGTAAATTTGATTTAAATCAAGAGTACTTGATACAATGAAATCCAAGAATTGCAAACCACAAGACTTAACGATCATGTGTATATTCAAGCTCTTGATTAAAAATATAAGTCCAATGATAGAATAACAATTATTCGAAAATACTATATAATAGTGCACATTTTAATAAAAGGGATTTATTTTTAATCAAAAATTTCAACATTAGTCAATGACTTCTCAATTGATTCCAAACTTGGATCAATAAATCATAAGGAAACCTAAGCTTCCTTCCTTTGAAATTATTTGAGACGAAGTCATAAAAAAAATACTCACAGGAAGTATTTCTTAGAGGCATTTCTATGAAAAAACAATTATTTGCAATTTTGTCTGTCTTCTTTATATTGATGGCAGGCTTTGGAGTAGGTATTGCAGCAGCAGAAGATTCAACTGGTGATAATTCTGCTGGTGATAGTTCATCTAGCGATTCATCTAACGATAATTCAGCTAGTGATAGCTCTACAAGTGATTCTGCAAGCGACTCATCTGGAGATAGTTCAGTTAGTGACAATTCAGTTGATGATTCAAACAGTGATTCATCTGGAGATAGTTCTGTTGATGATTCCACTGATGATTCAGATGACGATACACCTGAGGATAATTCAGTTAGTTATGATTCAACTAATGATGATTCTGCTAGTGATGACTCTACAAGTGATGATTCAGATGACTATTATACCAATGATGAATCAACTGATGCGGATACATATATTGAATCTGATGATTCTACGGTTTTTCGACCCGGTGTTCATGATGATTCTACACTTACTGATGAAGACAGACAGGTCTATCCGGGAAGTAGCCCAGATGGTCCCCCATATGTCATAATTAATACATCTTCAGACAATGATTATAACATTTCATCGGATGATGACGAAACATATACTTATACTAATAATACCTCTAAATACAGCGATGACGATATCACCATAGCAAACAACAATTCTACAGTAATTAAGGATTATTCAACTACAAAGATAGACGAAACAACTACTGTAACTATAGATAAGAGTAAAAATGTGAATTATAAAGTCGTCAATGATAATTCAGTTGTAAACAACATCTACTTTACACCAACAAAAAGCTCTGGCACAGCCAAAATTGTTGTTGAGGACCTAAAAGATGATAAATGTTTAAAGGTGAAACCAGCAGGCAATATCTACCAGTCATTCAACATCTGGATCGACAACAAAGATGTTGCAAATAATATGGAAAATGCAGCTGTAGATTTCAAAGTAGAAAAATCCTGGCTTACAGCAAATGGTCTTGATAAATCAGCCATTGTCCTGAATATGTATGATAATGGTAAATGGATAGAAGTACCAATAACCATAACAAGTGAAGATTCAAAGTACATATATTTCAAAGCTGAAGTATCCAGGTATTCTACATTTGCAATTACAAGTAAAACAGTAGTTGTGGACACAAGTCTTGAGCAGTCAAATACAAAAATAAGCGAAGAGCCAATAGATGAGCCAACAAAGAATGTCATTGTAAAGCTTTTGGAACTTATTATTGACCTGCTTGAATAAGGGAAGATCTTCTTTTCTTTTAATTGGCATGAAAGTACGTGATTACATGATTATTTGTTTATCACGTACTTTCATGCCAAGTTAAAGCATTCTAAAAGAAACCGGTTTCTTTTTGAGACAATGGGTCCTTTATAGCTTATCCTCCTGAGTATTTGCTTGCGGCCAGCAAGAACCATCTTACACTTTTGAATATTGCATATAGATGAAAAATGCTTAATCCGAGAGAAATTTGATACGAGTAACTCCAGGTTTCCTTGCCCAGGATTTCTTTGAAGGCAGGGGTGCTTATAACCAGAGGATACTGTGTTCAGTTTGGCAAAGAGCTCGTGGTTTTCTTCAAGCGATTTCATCTGCTGTGCGCAGACCTGTATCTACCTTACATGTATCTACCTTAACAGTAGCAGACAGTGACAGGGGCATTTCAGGAGCAATTGATGTTAGGAATGTCGAATCTTCCCTGACTCCAGCTGACACTGTCATTTCAGTGTGCAGGTACTTTTAAAAAGAAAAAAAGAAGATTAAAGGTGACTTATAATTTAAAGGAACATCCTGTTTCAGGAGAATTCCTGTTTTTTATTTTTTTCTTTTGTATCCCGTTTTAGGGTCAGAACAGGGTTCGACGTGAATTGAGAAATAACCGTTATTGCCGCAGACTTCCTTTAACCTGTCTTCAACATGTGTTGAGATTTCATGCGCATCTACAATGTTCAGGTTTCTGTCTACCTCAATGTGAACATCTGCAGCCATTGCATTTCCTATTTTCCGGGTCTTTAATTCATGGAAACCGAGCACGCCTTCTGTGGATATAAGGATCTCCTCAATATTTCTATAGGTTGCCGAATCCAGTGACGCTTCCAGCAATTCGTTCAGATTTTTATATGAGATATCAAATGCCACCTTGAAAATAAAGAAACTCAGTATGACGGCAGCTATGGGATCGAGTACCACCCATTTGCCTCCAAGGAGGATTGCGCTCCCGATCCCTATCATTGTCCCAATGGAAGAGAAAGCGTCAGAACGGTGGTGCCAGGCGTTTGCAGTAAGAGCATCACTCCTGAGTTTCCGAGCGTATACCATTGTATAACGGTACAGCCACTCTTTTATCACAATTGAAAGGACTGCTGCAACAAGAGCAATTCTACTGGGAACTGGCAACACTTCCCCCTGGGAAAAAGCAATAACCTTCTGAAGTCCACTCCAGAATATTCCGAAACCTACTGCAACGAGCACCAGTCCTATGAATGCAGCAGATAGGGTTTCAATTTTCCCGTGCCCGTAATTATGAGTGCTGTCTCCGGGCTTTTTGGCAACTTTTAAACCTGCTATTACTGCGATATCGGTCATGAAATCTGACAAGGAATGGACGGCATCTGCAACCATTGCTGAACTGTTACCAATTATGCCTGCAAAAAACTTAAAGGCTGTAAGCAAGACGTTTGAAACAATCGCAACCTTTGTTACATAAACTGCCTGTGAATACCGGGTACCTTCAGGCTCCCTGGAGCAAGATATTGCTTCATTTCCTGTACAATCAATTACTTCCATAATTTCTCAGAATAGTTATGATTTATTTGAATCAATTTAAAATTAATACTCTTATTAATTCATTAGACAGGAAATTATAGATAAGTGCTCAACGGATATAAATTTTCTCATTAACATGTTTTTAGATTACCGCCTCGCATGATATTGTTTTACCTCGTCTTCAAATCCATAGCCCTGGATAACATTATTTAATTTAAAAGACTGTAGTTTCGCGAAATTCTTCTTTCGAGACCTTCTATTACTATAGGAGTGAAGAGGTCATGAATACACTTACATATCATATAAAAGAAGAGAGTTGTACTCTGTAAATTCCGTTCCCTGTGGTAAGTTTTCCTTCTGACGAAAATGAGAGTTAAGCCAGGGAAAAACTCATAATTCATAATAGCCTAAAGTAATAAAAGAATATGAGATTATGCACTACAGTAATAAAAAGATGATATGAGTCACAAAAACACAACATTATAAACCAGAAAAATGTCTAAAACCCAGAAAAAGAGTTCAGGAAATCTCATTGAGGGCAAAAGTGCTTTTATGTATAATTCAGGGGAAGGTGGGAAGCTGGAGAGTACAGGAAAGGTGAAATAGGAACAAGCTTCGGAGAAAGAAGAAAAGATCATTGCTTCAAAGATCATTGCTTCTGGCGAGAAAAACATGGAAGAAAGGCTTTGTGAAAGCCTGAGGAGCCATGAATTGCCCGATTATCTCCTGTATACGGGTACTGGAGGAGCAAAGAACTGGCTGAGACTGGATAGAAGCGAAGCATTCCCCGTGGCCAGGAGACTCAAAGACCTGCTTGAAGAAAACATTGCATCAATAATCAGGTTCATTCCTGCATGTATGAGCATTGTAAGCATTGGAGTGGGGAGTGGAGAGAAGGAGAGAATTCTTCTCGAAGAGCTGATAAAGAAAAACCTGGCTGAGAAAACTGCTTCCGGAAAAGTACCTATACGCTATTACCCTGTTGATATAAACACCCAGTTTGTAGACCTCGCCCTTGAAAAGGTGAGAGATTTGCCTGTGGAAAAGAAAGGCATAGTAGGCTTTATCGAAGACATGCCGCTACTAAAAAAACACTGGCGTCTTCCGGTCCTGTTCTGCGTTCTGGGAAATACATTCTGTAATTATGAGTCTGAATTCTTTCTACATCTTGTCTACGAAAATCTTGAACAGGGAGACCTATTTTTCTTTGATGCAAGTCTTCTCCCTGAGCCAGGGAAGGAAGCGTATGATTCAAAAAAATCTGTCCTTGGCACATATGCATCAAGAGAAAATGCCCTCTTCAATATGTATCCCCTGCTCCAGTACGGAATGGACCCCGAAGATTTCGATTTTGAATTATTGCTCTCATATGTGGACTCAAAAATAGGACCTCTGTGCAGGACAAGAAAAAGCCTGAATATCCTGAAGGATACCGAGATCAAAATAGGCTCCGAAACCGTGAGTTTCAGGGAAGGAGATATCATCCGCATGGGCTTTACTTATAAGTATACATATGATCAGATCACTGCTCTTCTGGATATTAGCGGGTTTGAGATCCTGAGGGCTTTTCTGAGTAAAGACGGGGAGAGTGCGATATTCCTCGCAAAAAAACTCACTTGAGAAAGCAGCAGATCAAATCTGAACTCCGAAAAAATAAAAATTGCGGTTAGAAGAAAAATTCAATAATAATCGACACTGCATAGATTACAAGGGTTCCGTGGTAAATGGGCAGTATCTTCAAACCCGCAGACGGGCTTTTTTCTTTCCAGAGATAAAGGTTTGAGCCTGCAAGAAGTACAAAACCTGCGAAAAAGCCATAGAGGGCAATAGTTCCAAGCTCCTTGAGGAAGAAGATAGCTGCAAAGAAATGCAGGAGCGTAAAACCTGTAACCCAGTACATGGACCCCTTTGCGCCGTAAAGGACAGCTATAGAGTTCATGCCTCTTGCCTGATCATTTTTAAGGTCTATAAAGTCATTCAACCCCAGGTGCGCCATTGTCCAGGGGTAGAAAAAAACCATATAGAGCAGCATTGTCATATCAGGCTGCCCATAACAGAGATAGCCTGCTGCCGGAAAAAGGGTAAAATCCGTCCTTCCTAGAAGCTGGGCGATAGGGAACTTCTGGTCTCTTTTTTTAATCTGATAAAAAGCCTCAATGCCGTAAGAATACAGCATTATTGCAAAAACATAAAGAGAATTTGGATATGGGAGCGTGAATATCAGGGCAGAAGTAATGCCTGCAAGCAGGAGGAAAATCCAGAAGGCGTTTTTTGAAGAGATCTTGCCTGAAGGGATAGGTCTCTCTTTAAAAGGTCTCCAATATCTTGTCATGGCATTTTCCACATCAAGCTTATCCCTATCCCTGTCCACATAATCATTGAGCACGAAGCCGGCTTCGAACCCAAACAGGCCTATCAGTGCAGCTTTGATGATTAGCGCCCAGGAAAAGCCGCCGTAATTTGCAAAAGCAAGTACAAGCCCCGAACAAAAAACAAGGGGCCAGGCAGGCAGAAAGTGAGCGCGAGTGAGGTCGAGGTAAGATTTAAGAGTTTCTGTCATTTTTTCGCCTCAATAACAATTGTGAGATTAAGGGAAGCCATTCCATAAAAATTATGAGGAAAGGGGAAATCCTTCAATATGATAACCAGCGATTTTACAGAATCTTACTCAAAAACGACTTTGTCCTCTCATTCTGAGCATTGAAGAAAATCTCCTGAGGCGTGCCTTTTTCGACGATAATACCGTCATCCATAAAGAGTACGCGGTCCCCGACTTCTCTGGCAAAACCCATTTCGTGGGTCACGACAATCATTGTCATACCTTCTTTTGCCAGGTCTTTCATGACGTTTAAGACTTCTCCTACCATCTCGGGGTCAAGTGCTGAGGTGGGCTCATCAAAGAGCATAACTTTCGGGCGCATGGCAAGGGCTCTTGCTATTGCAACCCTTTGCTGCTGGCCTCCGGAGAGGGAACTGGGATATACATTGGCTTTGTCTTCAAGCCCTACCTTTTTAAGGAGGTTATAAGCCCGGTCATAAGCCTCCTTTTCAGAAAGCCCACGTACCTTCAGTGGGGCTAGAGCAACGTTTTTAAGGACTGTCATGTGAGGAAAAAGGTTGAAGCGCTGGAAGACCATACCGACTTCTTCGCGGATCTTATTGATATTCGCGCCGGGACCTGTGATCTTTTCCCCGTCTATCCAGATTTCTCCTGATGTTGGGGTTTCAAGAAGGTTCAGACAGCGGAGGAAAGTACTTTTTCCGGAACCTGATGGACCTATAACGCAGACAACTTCACTTTCTTCAATTTTTTCGGTGATTCCTTTAAGGACTTTCAAGCTTCCGAAACTTTTGTGGAGGTTATTCACTTCTATCACTAACACCAAGCCTCCTCTCAATATAACCAAGTACACGCGAAATGCCCATGGTCAATGCAAAGTATACAAGGGCAACCGAGATATATGTAGGAAAAGCTGCAAAGGTCTTTGAGACGTATAGCATCCCGTTCTTTGAAAGTTCGTGTACGCTGATAACTGCAAGCAGGGATGAATCTTTCAGGAGTGCGATAAATTCGTTTCCAAGGGGAGGAATAATCAGCTTTACAGCCTGTGGCATAATGACTTCTTTCATAGCCTGTCCTTCGGTCATACCCAGGGAACGGGCTGCTTCCATCTGGCCCCTGTCAACGGATTTGATGCCTGCACGTACGATCTCTGCATTGTAAGCTCCGCTGTTAATACTGCATACAGCAATGCCCGCAAGAATAGGATCGACCCTGAACGGCTCTCCCGTGATCCCAATAATAAGGCCAGGGATCCCGTAGTAAAAAAGCAGGATCTGAACAAAAAGAGGGGTGCCCCTTATGAAATCAACATACATTATGCTGGGAATTCTGAAGACAGCCCTTTTAGAGAGCTTTCCGAAAGCTGCAATTGTCCCCAGGATTAGCCCGAAAAATATAGCAAAGGTGGTGACCTCTACGGTAATTACCGCTCCCTGCAACAAACTCGGGAATACATTAATAGCGTGATCAATGTAGGACACAAAAAGAGACAATCTCTAACCTCAGTTTTATTATATATGAAATGTTATTTGGACGAATTAAGAACACTTTGTTAAGATGTTTTGATAGTCATGTGTACATTATATGGAAAAAATCCATCAAGATGCGCATAACGTAAAGTTCTTTTTCAGGAAATATCTCTGCAATAGATCTTCAGCAGCGTTTTTCAAATAGAGGCATTTAAAGAAGCTTCGTGAAAATACGCGTTTTACAGAAATACATTATGGAAAAGTGTGTTCCATTATATAAACTCAATCATTTGAAATTATCATATCAGTAAATATATTTTGGTTCTGATATACCCGCTAATTAGGAAAAATGAGAAATCAGGGCTTAATATAATTATGATGAATCCAGATAAAAAAAATAAAAAACAAAAAGAAAAGAGACTGAGAGCAGCAAAATAATGCAGCTCTCGAGGTAAATTCAGTTAAGTTTATTCTTCCATATATTTGGGCAGGTTTGTCAGAAGCTCATCATACTTGCCGCTTGATTTGACGTTCTCAAGGCCGGTATTGATCTTCTGAAGGAGCTCGGTGTTGCCTGTGCGTACGGCAAACCCATAGGACTCACTGTTAAGGGGTTCGCCCACAATCTTGATCACGCCTGGCTGGGCTGCAATGAAGGCTTCTGTGACTGGCAGGTCATTGATCATCGCATCAGCACCGCCGATCTTGACTTCCTCTATGGCTTCATTGACGTGAGGGAAGTCCTTAATCTCAGCAATGACTCCGGCTTTCTTAAGTTCTTCTGCTTTTATAAAACCTGTAGAACCGGTCTGGACGGATACAGTTTTGCCTTTCAGGTCATCAATACTCTTGATCTCTTCATTGTCAACGGGTACAGCAAGAGCCAGGCCTGCGGTGATATAGGGTTCACTGAAGTCAACCTGTTCTTCACGCTCGTCGGAAATTGTCATACCTGAGGCAATAATGTCAATGTTTCCGGTCTGAAGGGCCGGGATCAGGCCGGCAAAGTCCTGGTCAAGATACTGGACCTTAAAACCCTGGTCTTCAGCAATGGCATTCATGAGATCTACGTCAAAGCCGATAACATTTCCCTTGGAATCTACAATTTCAAAGGGTGGGAACTGGGCTTCAGTGCCTACAATATATGTGGGCATTTCTTCTGTGGAAGCATTCCCTCCAGTATTGGATGTCTCTCCAACGGGAGCGTTTTCTTCGGCAGCTCCTTCTGCTGCTCCCTCTCCGCCCTTCTCGGCACAGCCGGCTGCAAAGATGACAGCAGCGATGACAAAAAGCAGTGACATTATCCTTAACATTTTTTTCATATAAGTACCTCTGAATACTCTTCCTTAATATTGAATATGTAAAATAATTAAACTTTTATAAATAGTCAGACAAAAGATTAATAGTTTTGGATTTAAAAATATTTTCTATATAGAATAATATGGAAACTTACAAAGTGTAGATTGAACCTGGATAGAGAAGCCAGAAAACCTATCAGGCGGACTTGATTTTCTCTGTCACACAATTCAAATAGAATGATCATGAAAAAAGGAGACATCCATAAAATAGTGTTTGATAACTGCAGAGTGCAGCGCCTTCCAAAAAAATGAGATCTCTTTTGTATCTTTCACGGGACCTGCATATAGAATAAATTCAATATGTATTTTCATTTATTTTTTTGAGTAGGCTGAATGACTCTGTGCCCCACGTAGAGTAGAACTCAGGTATAACTAAGTCAGGTAAAAAAAGACCAGGTATGTATTCTAAGTAGATCAAAGGAAAATGGGAATGATATCCTTGAGCCGAATAAGAAAAAGTACTGATGTCATTGAGGCTTTGTTCCGAAGATCTGTATTAATAAAAAATTTATGTAAAAACTGCGTTCTTTGAAAGCTTTGGAGATTCAATAATTCTCTAAATTTGAAATTATTATCCGATGACTTTGTTGCTCGATAATTAAGACAGAAAAACGGGAAGCATTCTGCCAAGGAAAGTTATAAAAATACAATATTACAGGTTTTACAGAAACTATAAACCGATTATAGTAAACATCAAAAATAGAAATATGTAGCCTGAAAAGGCTACGCGAATTATTAATTAGAACAAACTGCTTATGCAGTTTCATTGGTGACGTTTTCGTCAGCAGCTTCTTCGTCAGCGGCTTCTTCGTCTTCTTCAACGTCGACAACAGTTGTGTTGTCAGCGTCTTCGTCAACAGTTGCGTTGTCGTCAACAGTTGCGTTGTCGTCAACGGTTAAGTTGTCAGCAACTAAGTCATCGGTTGCGTTGTCATCAACTACTTCTTCAGCAGGTTCTTCTTCAACTGCTTCTTCGACAGGTTCGGCGCCATCTTCAGCTACGGGGGTTTCGTCTACAGCTTCTTCAGTAGCTCCTTCATCTGTCTTTTCAGCACAGCCGGCTGCAAAGACGACAGTAGCAATGACAAGGAGCATGGCCATGATCTTTAACATTTTTTTCATTAATTTTACCTCTAAAAGTTCTCTTCCTTTTTTACACCCATCTCATACAAATTCATAAGACTTTCATATGAGATATTTATGCATGACCAGTCAATAAGATTAAAACCTTTCGATTTGGTAAAAAAATAAGAGAACGACGAGGTCTTGATCGCTCCAAAAAATAGCCCTTTATAGACGAATATGTCGAAATATTTGAATTATAAGTGTTTATTTTTGAAATTTGAAGAAAAATGTGTTCTTACATGTTCAAGTAAGAAAAGATAAAAGCAGAATTTGAAAAGGGGTGAGAAGGAGAGCAGCAAAAAATTAAGTAAATATTTCATGATGTATTCCTGTCGCGCGACTATAATACTTTAAAGCCTTAAGTATAAAAATAATTAAACAAGAATTATTGAGGATAAACAAGAATTATTGAGGACAAGATTCTGAATAACTACAAAACCCTGAGAAGCTTGGGAAAATCTCAAAAAGAATTCAAAAACTCTATATTTATCGGGTATGCGAGGCACGTAAAAAACGAAAATGAAGCAAAAGCTTTCATAAATGAAATAAAAAGGCTGCACGAAGACGCAAATCATAATGTTTCAGCTTATATTGTAAAAGAAGGGAATTCCTTTGCCCTCAAATACGATGATGATGGAGAGCCTGCGGGCAGTTCCGGAAAACCTGTTTTTAAGGTTATCGAATCAAAAGGACTCGATAATATAGCTGTTGTCGTGACCCGATACTTTGGGGGAACAAAGCTGGGCTTTGGGGGGCTTTCCAGGGCTTACCGAGAAACAGCAGTTTCAGCAATTGAAGACGCAGGTATTGTCGAGGTCTTTGAAGAGGTAAGGTTCACGGCACACATCGGATATCCGGAGCTCCAGAAGATAAGGAAGCTTGTAGAGGAATACGGAAGAATCGAGCAAGAAAACTACACAGATACTATCGAACTTGGTTTTCTCATAAAAAAGGATTTTGAAGAAGAGTTTCGTGAAAAACTGGCAAAACTTACAAGAAATAAAATTGAACTTAAAAAGGCTTAATCAGACTAGTCAGATTTATTCAGGGATTAAGCTCCGTGGAATATTCCTTAAAAAAGAAAAACACTGAAATTCAGGAAATCGATAAAAAGTATGGAAGACATATATTATCAGGGGACTCTCAAGAAACTTTCCAGCTATTGAACAATTCTGCGCTGGAAATGTCTTAAGTAAAAAACCAGGTTTAACCCAAAACTTAGTCCTAAGTTGAAAGCACATTATATCAAATAACCCGTACTAAAACTCGAGAGGGAATATTGGAAGTGTAACTTTGAAGCATAACATTTTTTCAATTACATTTATTACAGTCGTTCTATTTGTTGTACTGGGCGCATGTGCAGGTTCGGCGGCCATCGAGGCTTTGAAAGGAACTGAGCAGGAGATTAACTCGGCTTTTAGCAACCAGGTTGCCCCTGTAATTTCAGGGGACTATATTGTATGGCAGGATGAACGGGATGGAAACTGGGACATTTACCTGTATGATATGTCCGTAGGAAGGACTGAGACTGCCCTGTTTGAGAACTCAAAAGATGAGGTAGATCCCGCTATATCAGGCAGCCGCGTGGTTGTAACGGACAACAGGAGAGGCAATTATGATATCTACATGTACGATATTGCCTCCAAAAAAGAAACCCAGATCACTTCGGATAAAACAGAGCAGAAAGAGCCCGCAATCTCAGGAGACATAATTGTCTGGACAGACCGCAGGAACCAGAATACGGATATTTACATGTTTGATCTGACTTCCAACAAGGAAACCCAGATAACAACAGATAAAGCTGATCAGAGCCAGCCTGCAATCTGGGGGAATATTATAGTCTGGAAGGATACGCGCAACGGGAATGAAGATATTTACATGTACGACATCAGTACAGGAAAAGAAAAACCTGTAGTTACGGACTCTGCAGCACAGACAAATCCCGTTATAGAAGGTGACTATATTGTATGGGAAGACAGGCGTGCAGGAAATCTCGATATTTATATGTACCAGATCTCCAGCGGGAAAGTAACGCCTGTTTGCATTGACCCGGAACCGCAGAAAACCCCTGCTATCTCAAATGGAAGAATAGTCTGGGCTGACGGGAGGGCTAAGGGAACAAATATCTATATATATGACATAGCTACAGGGCAGGAAAAGACCGTTTCCACAGCATCTGAATATGAAAGCAACCCCTCAATTGACGGCAGCAGGATAGTCTGGCAGGACAAGCGCAAAGGCACAATGGACATTTTTATGTTTACGGAAGACACTTCCGGAACTGGAGCAGCTGCCAAAGAAGAGATAGGAGATGAAGCTAAAGACGTGGCAAAAGAATCGACTCTTGGTATATACCCCGTATCAGCTGCGGTAATAGCGGCTTATTTCAGAATAACTTCAAGGAAAAACGGGAGAAGAAAAATTTAACTCTATGACCTACCTTCAGGCAAAAAACAGATCAGGAAATGTATACTTAAGAAATAAATAGAAAGTGACAATAATAACTATTATGGATAATGACTCGGAAGAAATAAAAGATCTAAAAGGCCTGAAAATCCGAAGAATGAGCCGGGAAGAAGCCGAATTTGCAATTGAGATGGCAGCTGCCGAAGGCTGGAATCCCGGCATCCATGATGGAGAACTTTTTTACGAAGCTGACCCTGAAGGCTTTTTTATTGCAGAACTTGAAGGAAAGCCAGTAGGTTGTGCTTCTGCTGTTGCATATGATAATGAATTTGGTTTTCTAGGACTCTATGTGGTCAAACCCGAATTCCAGAAAAAAGGCATAGGAATGAAACTGACCGAAAAATGCCTGGAATACATGGGAGACAGAAATATCGGGCTTGACGGCGTTGTGGAAAACGAAATTAAATACCAGAAAGTTATGAAGTTTAGGTCCTCTTATAGCAACCTGCGTTATGAAGGCAGAGGTGGAGGAGAAATTCCGGATGGACTGGTAAAAATCTCGAAAGTCCCTTTTGAAAAACTGCTTGAGTACGACAGGAGAATGTTTCCTGCCCCAAGACCTGGTTTTCTGAAGAAATGGGTTACTCAGCCTGACTCATATTCATTTGCAGCCCTCAAAGCCGGAGATCTCAAAGGTTACGGTGTTATAAGGAATTGTCGGGTAGGTTATAAAATAGGCCCTCTTTTTGCGGACGACCTGGATACGGCAGAGAAAATATTCAGGGCGCTTAAAGCTTCAGTTCCTGAAGGAACCATTTACCTTGATGTCCCGGAGCCTAATGAGAAAGCAATGGGAATAGCAAAGAAATATCACATGAATGTGATGTTCAAAACTATCCGGATGTACAGCCGAAAAGAACCTGATATAGAGCTTGACAAGGTCTATGGAGTCACCAGTTTCGAACTTGGGTAAGCTACATGATTAATAAAGGTCTTTTTCATCAGATGGATTAAAAAGAACCAGATTTTTTTCAAAACCTCCCCTTTTCTGCCTCTTTTTCAACCTTAACGATTCAAGTGCTTCTTTTGAAAAGCCCCTTAGTTCTGTAATCCTGTAAATCACTTCCAGGAGGTCGGCAAGTTCTTCAACCTCTTTACTCTCAAGGTACTCAGCCAGTTCCTCTTCAAGTTTATTCTCCAGCTCAACAAGGAAATCAGGATCTGAAAATTCTTTGACAGCACATTTTTTGCCTGAATCCCGAAGAATTTCCGGGATTCTGTCCCTGACTGCTTTATGCCCGCTTTCTGCTGAAGATTTCATGAATTAGCCACCCTCGGACGACCTGAATTCTGATTATAGTCCTTTATTCTGATTATAGTCCTTTATTCTGATTATAGTCCTTTATTCTGGTTATAGTCCTTTAAACAGAGAGGTACCCAATAAATATATAAGTGCTATATTTAATATCATGCAGAATGTTTCTGGAGAGCAAAAAAGCGCATATGGCAGTTATTATTGGCTGCATATTTTACGGCATGAACGGGCTTTTTATTTCCCGCATCCATGATATGGCTATTTCTCCAGTAATCTTTTACAGATTGTTTTTCGGTATTCTGTTCCTTTTTATATATATAGTTGCAAGAGGAAAAACCTCAGAACTCAGGTTAAAGAAAAAGAAAGGGAACCTGCTCTTGCAGGGGATGCTCGTACTGACGTGCATGCTGCTTTATTTTACCTGCCTGAAGATTACCTGCGTATCCATAGCAATTTTACTCCAGTATACAGCTCCGATTTATGTAATGCTGGCTTCTCCCTTTCTTCTGAATGAGAAAATAGGAAAAGAAAGTATAGCTGCCCTTTTCGTTGCAATTACAGGAGTATATCTTATAGTCAGGCCTGATGGCGGGATTTCCGGGATAGCACTTACCGGTAACTATATACTGGGCATAATAGCGGGACTGCTTTCAGGAGTTGTCTTTGCGGCTCTGATCATGAACGTAAAAGTTTTAAAAAAAGAGTATCCCGAACTTGCTATGGTCTTCTGGCCTATGTTGATAGCACTTTTGTTGCTGAGCCCTTCTGCATTTGAGGTTTCCAGGGACGTCCTTTATAGCAACCTGACAGTGCTTGCCGCTTTCGGGATAGTCTCCATAGGTTTCGGAGAGATCTTTACGGTTCTTGGGCTTGCTAACCTTAAAGCCCAGACCGGAAGCCTCCTTGCCCTGATAGAACCTGTCAGCGGAGTCTTTTTTGATATAGCTGTACTCGGGATTACCCTGACTTCAAAAACTCTTGCAGGTTGCGCCTTAATTATGGGTTCTGCGTTGATTATAAGTTTTAAGGACTCGGAGAAGAGTTCCTAAAAGGTGGATGAAGGAGTCCACGGACGCTTTTCAGGAGAATTCCGCCCTCAGGTCCCTCCTCAAGCCCCTCCGGGGGATTTACTGTGAACAGTACTCGTTTCTTGCCCTGAAAAGGGCTTTTATGTTCTCGAGTGGGGTATGGGGAGCAAGGCCGCAGCCCGGAGCAAGGATATCGATTCCGTCTTCAAGACATGCCCTGGCTTCGATCATAACTTCATCAGGACCTTTCATCAACAGGGTATCCGAAGGAGAAACATTCCCTATCAAACGTACCCGGTTGCCCACAACCCTCTTTGCAAAACTGACACTAACCTTCTCTTCAATGCTGATCCCCTCAAATCCGGCATCTGCCAGAGAGTTAATTACGGCCGTGGCGTCCCCACACATATGAAGGATTTTTAAGCCATTAACCTCTCTACAGAATTTCCTGTAGAGTGGAAAAACCGAAGCCTCAAACATCTCAGGTGCAATAATATCAGGTCCGGCTTCAGAGTCTATAAGGGTCACGGCATCTGCCCCTCTTTCCAGCAAACCGTTCGCGTACTCTATACAGGCTTCTGTCAGGGTTCCCATCAGTTCCTCAACGACCTCAGGGTTTGTGACAAACCACATCAGATAGTTTTTCATGCCTGCAAGCATGGAGGCAAGTCCGGCAGGTCCCACAACCCCTGCGACAACAGGGACATCATCTCCCACATGCTCTTTGAGGATCCCGACTGCATCCAGCACTACCGATGTTCGCCTGCTTTCAAGAAGTGAGTCGGGGACTGAAATATTCTTAACATCGCTCTTTTTCTTGCAGGGGAAATCAGTTACATAAGGCTGTATGTCAACACTGCCCTCATCTACCGTACATCCCAGGGTTTCGGCAAGCACTGTAGTGCAGAAAGGACATCGCACGTTCTCAAACCCTGCAATCTCATATCCTCCCAGAGCAAGTGCCGCCATTTTACTGGCATCGTAATTAGCCTGAGGCCAGTAAGCTCCTGTCATTTCCATAAGTTCAACAGTACCTGTCTGGGTAACGGAGCATACAGGAACCATGTCAATGGACTCACCTTTCAGCGCCTTTTTAAATCTCATATTCAGGGTAAATTCACTCATAATTTCACCAGATATGATTCAGAGGTTTATGGTTGTTGAGATTTAACGGGCGTCCTGGTTCATTCCTCCCACTATTGAGGGCAAGTCCCCAGGCTCTTCCCCACGTTCCGCAGGTGTTACAATCCAATCAGGTTTTGATCTATGAGAGCGAATTTCTTGATCTAACGCCCAATTGTAGACAAACCTACAGCTACCTATATGCTGATTTAATTGAACAGCTTGAAGATCTGTAGGATAGAGCCTAAATTTGAACGCTTTCATCATACAAAGACAATATGCTTTAACAATTTATATATTTTTTAGTAAATATGAGAGCAAACATGAGGTGTGAGACAGGGATTCATAGAAAATTTCTATTAATGTATCATATCATCTTTGTTTGCAAATATCGAAAAGCTATACTTGTACCGATCAGCGAAGAACTCAAACAGACTATGGTTGAGATTTCAAAAGAATCGAATTTTGAAATTCTGGGAAAGTATTATTGGGGTGAAAATACGTTATGGAGTGAGGGATATTTTGCTCCTACTATCGGAAATGTTAGTAAAGAAGCCGCAGAATATTACATATGGAATCAGGGTTGAAGTTGAAGCTTATATCCCCCTGAGCTAAAGACTAAGAGGTTTTACGCTTATTCATATAAATTAAAAACCTCCACAGATGTTAGGTAAAATTGACGGATGAGAGAAAAATGGGAAAATAGGAAAATAATAAGCAAAAGAAACAGTGGATGGTTCTTGCCTTTTCTATAGGTGCGGCTCTTGGAAGCCTTTACGGAGCTTTTATTCTCGGACCTGCGCTGGATAGTATTATAGAAGGGACAGCAATAGGCATCGCAATAGGAATCGGGGCTGGAGTGAGCTTAGGGGCTTTCTATGAAGTGGGGACCAGACATGAAAAAGTGAACAAAAAAGAAAGTAAGCTGCTCATCGCCGTGATAATTGCAACTTTGCTTCTGGTTCTGTCAACTGCATTTATGGCTTATTTGGGCATTAATTAAGTTTATTTGGGCATTGATTGATTCAGAAACGGTAAGTACATCTACTTTATTTAAGGAAAATGTAGAGAGTGCCCTGTGTATATATTTTTCAAAAACTCGCAACCACCACCTAACCCTGGAATAAAACTTAATTCTCCTCTTTAATGGAATTGGCTTTACTCCCTGCAGGAACTATTCTCCAGTTTCCAGGAGGCACCTTTATTTCAAACTTAGCACCTTCTCCTTCTACTCCCGTTTCAATAATTTCCATACCTGTAATGGAAAGTATGCCTTTGACGAGGAAAAGGCCAAGCCCGGTATTTTTACCAACGGATTTTTCAAAAATAAGCTCTTTCATAACAGGAGAGACTCCTATGCCATTGTCCTTTACTTCGATTACAACGCTTTCCCCGGCTATATGGGAGCTTACATTAATCTCGCTGACATGTTCCCCGTGAGCTCTTGCATTGTCAAAAAGATTGTAAAAAGCTTTTTTAAGCAGGGGATCAGCATAGATTTCAAGACCTTTATCCTCTATAGAAAACTTTATCCCCTGACCTGAAAAGGCAAATGCTGCCTCTTTTGCAATACTGCATATGGCCTGCCAGGTAGGAGAAACGACTCCGAGCTCCTGATAGTCCTTCGTGAAAATAATCTGGCTATGGATTGTTTCGATCCCTTTGTTAAGGTTCCGAAGATATTTTGAGATCCTGGGATCTCCCCTTACATCCGGAGGAAGCGTTTCCGAAATTAGCTCGGAATACCCTGAAAGCACATTCACCTGATTGAGAATATCATGTCTGGTAATATTACTCATAAGGTTAATCTTTTTATTTGCCTGTTTCAACGCTTCCTGGTATCGATATATCTCCGTTATATCGTGGATCATTACCAGCTTGCCCTCTGCATCATCTCTTGTCATAAGAGGACTGATACTGATAGTAAAAAACTTTGTTTCTGAGCCACTTTTGAGTGAGATTTCCCGACAAAAATTTCCTTCAGGAGCAGACCCTAAAATATCCACTCCCTCTCCGAAAATACGATCAAAGTTTATTCCTATAACCTCTTTTCTTGCCTTTCCTGCAAGTTCAAGTGCTGACTTGTTAATATCAACAATTGAGTTAGAAATATCCACAACAATATACCCATCGTTCATGGATTCTATAACGTTCTCTCTGGCAACTGGAATAATATTAAGGAATTCATGCTGAATTGTACCCCAAAAGAGGATCAAACCGGTTATTGCAAAGGAAAATGGAGTTGGGTCAAGGAATTCAAAAGGCCCTATGTCTGCCAGGTGAAGTATGTTTCCAAGAATTGGAACACAGGCTGCAGTAAGTGCAATACCTGCCTGGGTACCATAAGGTGCTGTAAAGCGGACAAACTGCTTGAAAAAGAAGAGGATTCCAAGCATGAGTAAAACAAAAGAATAGAGATAAAAAATCCAGAAAAATGGCCCATGCTTAAGTATAAGGAGAGGAAAGTCTTCGGAGTAGTCAAGATAAAAAGCCTCGAAGTGCAGTCCGTGGATATTGTTTGTAAGCATCAGCAGAACGGTAATACAGGAAATAAGATAAAGCACTTTCTCATACTTCCGTGCAAACTGCCTGGATATTCCAGAATATTCGGCAGCAAATAAAAACCACGCTACAGGAGTAAAGGCAATCCCAAGGTACTCGAGACGGGCAAATAAATACTTGTACTCAATGTCCATAAACCCTATTTCAAAAGCGTAATTTACTGACCAGAGAGCCATGCCTAGCATAACCAATATAAAATGTTTTGCAAAAGGCAATCTGCGGTAATTAAAGACTTTGTATGCTCTGATCGCAAGTAAGGTGGATATAAGCCCTGAAAAAATCAATGCTCCCATGAATGGAAATGCAGCGGTGTGAATTTGCAGGCTGATAAGACGACCTTCCTTTTATCAATTATTATTATGTGAATTTGGAGAGTCAGGAAATAGAAGTAAAAAAACACCAGACGTTTTAATTATTAGATAAAGACTAACTATATAAATATATGTGCCTAGCACGAGGCGCGGATAACCTTCTGATACGGGATTCACAGCATACATCCAGAAAATGAGAGATAAAAACATATAATTACTCTCAGTAAAAAGAAAGCAATTTTTTGTTCAGATAGTTCTTATTTAAGAGGTCACCCAAACATCGAAGGTTCTTAAGTATTCCAGAGTTTCCTTACTTTCATTACCTCGGGATTATTGCTTTTAAATAGGCTCTAACTCTTTAGATATACTATGAATTTACTTCTATACATAATGAACTTTATTCATATAATAGTATGTGCCTTCCAGGAAATTGGGAATCACGAATTTCCAGACCCTAAAAGATGGAGATCCTTAAAGGAGATCTCCGGAAAAATTGCTGTTTATTGGCTCACCAGACTCCGTTATTTTTAAGAGTTGCGAGGATATTGGTAAATTCGCTATTGAACCTGCACTTTCCAAAATCTGGCGTGTCCAGAATATTCTGTTTTATCGCCTGAAGCTTACCCATAGAATATCCCGCATTATCAAAACCTGAGAACCCGGATTTTCCGCAATCTGAATACTGTCCGAGAGGCACAATATTTTCCTCCAGAATTTCCAGAAACCTGGGATCAAGATCTTTTGTAAAATAAGTATCCAGCACCAGGAGATTCACAATTCTTTCATAGAACTTTAAAAGCTCGAAGTCTTCGCCCTCGGAAATTTCAGGAGAGGCGGTCCTGTAGATCTGGCTATGAATATAGGTTAAATAGCTGGAAAGAGTGCTTACAAGAACTTCAAGGCTTTTATCTTCCGGAAAAGCAATAGGGAAATTTCTTAAAATTCCAGGTGTAAGGTTCCCGTTGTAAAGACTGTCATTCTGGCAGATCTCAGAAAAGACTCTTGAGATTGAACTGTTAAGTGCGGCAAGGACATAAAAATACCTTGAAGGGTCTTGAAGCACAACCCCACAGCCTTTTTCGAAAATGTGATTCCCATCTGCATCAAAAGAAGCCTGAAAACTGTAATGATCGGAAACAATAATTTTCGGAGTATTGATATACTGCAGGAGTTTACATCCCTGAACACTGTAATCTGCAGAAGAAAGAGGCGTGGGATCGTGCTTAAAATTCTTTTTAAACTCCGCAATCCGGGCATATGTCAGGGGATGCCCTGTCTTCAATTCTTCAGGTTCAAGGAGTCGACATCCATTTTTCAGACCACCGGCTTTAATCTCGTAAGGCAGCATGAAACAGTAAGTAGAGGGGTAGATTGCGTATTCGTTAGATAAAGCACTGTCTATAAACGGATATACAAGTTCTCGTTCAAGGTTAATCTCTTTATTAAGACCCATACATTTATAAGGAGTTTTAGAAGAGCCCCCTTCCGAAAGACTCAACTTATGCAGATATTCGCTGTCAGTATTAATCCCGCAAAAAATATCTGCAGAAACATCATCGAGTGTGTTCGAAATCTTGCTGATTTTTTCTATAATACTGTTTTTGCTCCAGAACATGATTTGTTTCACTTCGTTATAATCTTGGAATTATCTATAAACGTTAGTTATTATTTCATAAGCTAAACGCTAGTTATTATTTCATAAGCTAAACGCTAGTTATTATTTCATAAGCTGATATATTCCTGCCAGTTTAAAATCATTAAGGGCCGGTTCCATAAACCAAAAAGAAAAAGTGAAACGCGGTTCCCATAGAGAAAAAAATCCAAAATGATCCTGATCTTACGTACTAACTATAATGAATGGCTCCTTTAATCCTGCCCCGTAAAGGCTAAAAATTCTCTCAGGGCTATCGTTTTTCATTAAAACGTTCAAGCATTAAGGAGGGTAATGGCCTGCCAGGATTGATCTCCATGCTCCCGCAGCATAGGAGTCAGGGAATTAATCATTCTGCACAGCAAAGATCTGAACCTTCAAGGTCTCAGTAATTCCGACTGGAAAACTTGGCATTTTGCCCTGAGAGCACTTTTACCCCACGAATTAGAAAAGGTCAATATATATAAAGGTATCATAAAAATCTAAATGTGTTGTACCCGAAAAGGCTCGCCCATTTAAAACCATGGATTAGTTCAATAGTCGAAGGAAAATAATGGGCTTCCCGTGTTTGATATGCAACTGCATCATATATACAATTACAATAAAAGAATAAAAAGGGAAAAATGGTTTTCGGATAAAGCACAGCATATGTTTAAAAAATGAACATCCATTGGCATTTTTAGTGAAATGATCACTGTTTCGTGCCCTCTGGATATATGTTATAAGTGTGGTTATTTTCAACCTGGAATGTGATTGATCCGTCCCCTTCGACTCTATAACCCAGGAATTTCTCCAAGGTATTGTCGTAGACCTGCGTATTGTTGCCGGCATTTATATTTACATTTATGAGTGCACTGGCACCGTTTGTGTTTGCCTTGAATGTTAAATAATCTTCCCCGTACTCTATGGAATCAAAAAATGCATCATATGTGTTGCTATTTACCTTATAATATTCGTAAAAAGACACTATGGATACATTGTTTGAATCATAGTTATCGGCCCATGTCTGGAATTTGGAATAGCTTATAGAGTACTTTATAGAGGGATCTTTATCAGTCTGGTGGGTAAAAACAGGATATGCCATCCCGGCGGATGATGCTGCCTCCCACCATATCCAGGTGTCGTCGTCAAGGTTTCCGACACTTTGTTCCGCATGGACCCCTGAATTTCCGTTTCTCCAGACCATTCCCAGGTTATCATATGCATAAATTGCATGTGTAATGTTATCACTATTTCTCAAAGAACACCAGTTTGTCGGCTTTTCCCCTATCGTCTCATAGACGTATGAATACTCTTCATCCATTACTCTGTATGCTTCTTCGAGGGGAAGGCTGGTTAATTCTTTTGAATAGTGTATGCCCGTATCCCACGAGTCATTTTTCACGAGACTCCGCAGGTATTCAAGTTCCGTTTCATTACACTTCTTTAGAAGTCCTACATCGAACCATATTGTGCCTTTATCTCCTTTGCTTATAAGATAGTTGATGCCCTGTTCCGTTGAATTCATCGGATGCGGCCCATCAAGTCCAAAGGCAAGAATGCTATTATTTCCAATTGCTGTTATGAAATTTCTGTCCGCATACTGGTCTATATTATATATATTCACATCAATGTACGTTCCTTTTCTGATGACAAAGCTCGTGAACTTGATGTACCCGTTTGAAAAATCCACATAAGGCAATTTCTGCCTCTCAAGATCATAAAATGGAGTTACTATTCGTGTGTCATTACTTACGGCGATAGTATTTGTTTTATTGTATCCATCAAACATTATTTCGAAATCATGTCTTTCACCGACATTTCCCAGGCATATGGATTCATATTTAAGTTCACCGGAAGGGGTTTTGTAATAGCTATTCAAGACAGACTTGTTACCTATTTCTGAAATTATCAGCCTTGAACCCGGACTATTGAGTTCAACGAAACTTTGAGGATCGTCAGCATTTATATCCATTGAAATTTGATAGGTGCATTTGGCCATCGGCGTAAAGCCACAAATATAAAGTGATCCGATCTGTTTCGATTGTTCAATATAATGTATCAGTGGGATTGAAGCGCATTTACAGAAACTGTATGTCTTTGAAGATCCCCTGAAATATTCTACATATTTATCTGTTCCAAAATTAGTGATGGGGTCCACAACAGGAAGTATGAAGTAAGAAACTGGAGAGCAGTCTCTTGTAGTTGTATATTTTAATCCTGCCGAAAAATTATCAAATGTGATTTTTGATTCATGAGTCCCGTAAATTGTAGAATACAATATATCGGAAGTTCCATTCTGGATCTTTGCGACAAAGATATTTTCCGGAACACCGTAATTCTCTGAATAATTGCCTGCGAAAAGTAAAATACTACCCTGGTTAATATTTTCAATATTTTTTGAACTGTTTGTACCTGGGGAAACTCCGAGCTCTCCGGCACATGAGAAATTTAATATCAAGAATAAGAAAAGAAGTATTTTTATCTTATATGGTTTCTCCATTCGATCCCCCTCTTATGAATAATTTATGAGATTTGCGTTTGAATTTTCATTTTTCCAAACTGGTTTTTCATGAAATATATTGAGTTTATTATTTATTACTTAATTTGAGAATATTTAGAGAATTTCATTTTAATATAGTCGATATTGGCTATAAAAACTTTTGTTGTGTAGAAAAAGTGATTGATCCTACTTTCCGCAGTAAAATTTCTGGATTTTATATTTTTTAAATCATGCAAGTAC
>ENA-UOOK01000520-UOOK01000520.1-fermentation-metagenome-genome-assembly--contig:-NODE-520-length-51036-cov-4.709009_pt1 | contig 51036 bp, 43 predicted proteins | sample MGYA00245777_ERZ724023 | MGnify/ENA primary metagenome ERZ724023 (study PRJEB28704, sample SAMN03018312) | fermentation metagenome | biome: anthropogenic terrestrial biome; feature: soil; material...
ATCCTGACTGGCATTGGGGTGGCGTATTGATTCGCAGTTACAAAGAGAAAGCCCTAGCTCTAACTCTACTGAGAGCTTCTTTAAAGTAATGTTATTCTTTTCAATTTGTCTAGGAGTAAGTGGTTTAACCAAAGGTCTCTTACCTTGTAAGTCTAAACCTATTTCATATGTACGAGCTAGGTTTCTTAATTTCATTTGTGTAATTTGGTTTTGCCATCTGTTACCTGTTAGCTTATTTATAGTTTCTACCTGTTGAGCATACTGTGCAGGAGTTAAACCGTATCGGTTAGCAATATACCTCTGCCAACTTTCTGTAGCAACAGAAGCATCTTTGGCTATTTGAGTTATATTATTATAGTTTAGTACATCTGCATTTAATTGCCTTGTCATTTGCTCAGCAAAAGGATTAGCATTATTAAGGAATGCATTTGTATTTAACTTATTAAGTTGTTTAATCTGTCTACCTGACAGTTGTTTGGTCACTACAGATTCTGTGGTATCTGTTAAGTAAGCCATATTCGTGGTAAACAAATCATTAAACTGCTTAGTTAGTTCAGGATATTTATCTAAAGGTATTAAACCTTTCTGTAATAGCTTCTGTGCGGAAGTACCCCACTCACTTGTCTCAGATAAGGCTTTCATAATAGAACGATTATTTATTGTTGCAAATAAGTTATCTAAACCTTTAATAGAACCACGAGCTAAAGCTCCTGCTCCTTTAACTACTAACTTGTTAGCTCCAAATGTAGCAAAGGTAGTAACCCAATCATCTAGCATTGTCATAGCTCTACCTAGTTTCACTGTTTTTGAAAGTAAAGCAGCCTGCACTTGCATAGTCATTTTTAAAGTAATAGATTTAGAAGTCGTTCTTTGTATGGACTTGAGTATTGCAGCCCTAGCATTATCAGTTAATTCGAAACCTTTAGATACTAATTGTTTTTGAACTGTTTTAAATGTACGTTCAGTTATTTCTTGTTGTAATCTCTTATTAACATTTTTAGCTAATAATCTTTGAAAGCTTTTAGAACCTTGTTTAAATCCTGCTTCAGTTAGTTCTTTAGTTACTTGTTTAGCTACATCATCTACAGACTGACTCATTGCTTTTAAAAACACTGAGTCAATATTCTTTGTAACACCTTTAGATATAAGTTCTGTAGCTTCTGCTGCAAATTCTTTAGCAGTTCTGAGTAAGGTCTGCTCTGAAAATTCTTGTATAACTTCTTGAGCAGTTTTACCTGTGCTCTTCATCAATCCTTCTACAGATAATTCTTTACCAACTTTTATAAGACCATATTGGCTGACCTCTTCAGCAACTTCTTTAGCACCTGCAACGCCTGCAGCTTTAGCAGTTCCGCCTACAAGAGCTTTGCCACCAAGGGATATCCAGTTAAGAGGGTCTGATACAATTTCTAATAAAATGTTAACAACCAGGTCACTCCATTGAGCTCCTGTCTTAACATCCCAATCATAGTTAACTCTACCTTGGTCTCCTATTCCTAATGCTTTTGCAAGACCTTCAGGGCCTTCTTTAATTAAGCCTTTAATAGGATTAGCTAAAACATCTAGTGTTTGTCCTAATCCTATTAGAGAGTTAATACCAATGGCTTTCCACATTTGACCTGCATCAATATTACCTTCTACTCTTTGTTTAATAGGTTCTACTAACCAGTTCTCTATTAAAGAACCACCAAGTTCTCCTGAAGTATCATACACGAGATTATTAAAAGCTGAGTATACCATATCAGCGACACCAACAGGTGTCAGATATCTAATTAAACCTTTAGCCCAATCAGGGATATTCCAGTCTTCTATAAAACCGCTTTTACCTTGAGCTGAGTTAGATAATACATCTACTAAATCGTTTACTTGATTTGGGTCATTGTAATCCATAAATGCAGATTTTTGATTCTGTTGATTTAACATATCATCTATATCCGCTTTATTTACTTCTGCCCAAATATGTCCTGGTTTAGGCAAAGGAAGAACAGGCATTAAACCTGAGGCTTTACTAATGTCTGTAGTTTCTAGTCTTTGTAAACTAGGTATTTTGGACAGCCCTCTTAAATCGAACTGTTTAAAAGCTCTATCATTTCTAAGTTTTATTTCACCGAGAGAACTTTGTATTTGCTGTGCTTGCTCTTCTTTTTGTTTAGCTTGCTCTTCTTCAGAGCTTTTTATTGAAGCGTTACTTTTACCACTATTAGATTTAGGTAACTTGATAGTGGACATGCCTATTGGATTAATGTACATTAGTTACCCTCCTTATACTCCAGGAAGTATTCCCTCTAACAATCGCTTGTCTCCTGTTAAGAAGTATGCTTCAAGTTGGTTTTGTTGTCTAGCTGCTAGTGTTAGAGCATCTCCTTTGTACCCTGATTTTTCTTTCTGTAATCTGTCATACATTTCAGTGGCTGCAGAAACTAATGTCTTATCCCAATCCCTGTCTACTTGCATTTTAGATATCCAAGCTTGTGTATCAGCGGTATATTTGCTTGCATCTAATCCTAATTGAGCAGCTTTAACTGTTGCATCTGCTTTCCATTTCTCAGCTTCAGCAGCACCTAATTGTGGGAATAATGAAGCTAAACCTAAATCTCTATCTAAGTTAGCTTGATTAATTTCATTAGCTTGTTTCTGTCCTGTTACAGCATTCTGAGCCATTGCTGTGTTTCTTTCTGAAGCAGCATTAATAGAATCATTGGCTAGCTGAGTTGCTTCAGCGGTTGTATCTTCTTGAAGACCTAAGATGGCGGAGAGTTGGTTGGCAGCAGAAAGACCAGCATTAGCACCGTTAGCTATGGCAGAAGCATTGCTTCTACGAATAGCATCTATTGCTGATACTTGGTTGGCTGCAGTATTTTGTGTGAACTGATTTTGTGCCTGCTGTCCTTGTAGTTGTCTCTCTTTATAAGCCTGCTCTGTAGCAGTATTTAATGCAGATGTTTGGGCAGCAGCTGTGGTGTTAGCTGCTTGGTTTTTACCAAATATTTCTTCAATCTTATTGGTAGCATCTGTACTAGCTGAATAATTTGTTGCCATATAACTCTCCTTATTGTGACTTTGATTTTTATTAATTGTAAGTTTAACGGTGGAACTGCTGAGAATTGAACTCAGTTTTTAACCGTGCACTTTGGTTTTTCTGGTTAATCGATACCAATTCAGTCCCATAAAAACCCACCTGTATTAGGCAGGTTTTTTATTTTTTATTGTGTCTTCTTTTCAGCTTCAGCTTTTAACTGAGCCATTATAGCTGCTTTTCGTTCTTCTTTAGCTTTAGCTTCTGCTTCATCTCTAGCTTTATTTTCTAAAGTAAGTTGTTCGTCTGCTAATTTAGCAATTTTGGCATCTTCTTTTGCTTGGGCTTTTTCTAATTTTGCAGCTTCTTGTTCAGCTTTTAGAATTCCCATACGTGTGAAGAAAGTTTTAATACCTTCATAGCCTTTACCAAATACACCTATTAATCCTAGAATAGCTAGACCGACATAGAATAATATAGGAGTAATGTTGAACCCACCTATTACTAATGCTGGAAATTGTTCTACATTTAATGTATTTGTTCCTTCAAGCACACCAAAAGTACCAACTGCTATAACACCTAAAGTGCCTGTTAAAGACTTTTTATTAGCCCATAGCCATTTGAAAACATTCTTTATTGCTTCCATAAGTTGTCCTCCTTTAAGATACTTATTTCCTCGTGCCATTGCATATACTCCACTGACTAGTGCGATTGCTCGCATAGACCTGAATAGTTTACCTAATTGTATAGCATTATTGCCTGCACGAACGGCCATAATGGTTCCCCTTAACATTACTACCATTATTGTAACTCTCTCTGATACGAATAACCCGATGGTTAAACAGATTATTAAAGTAGTTATAACATCAAAGATGCTAAGTATAAGGGCACTCTTATTAAAGAGATGCTCATAACCTTGTAATTGATTTAAGGTTTTTTCTGTAAGTTCATTTTTGTTTATCATTCTAAAGAAATGCTTAAAACCATTGAAACGAAATACACATATTAAACCTATAATGAAAGATGCTACAAGGCTTGACCATAGTAGAAGTTCTAATTGTGTCAGCATGAAAAACGCTGCTACACATAAAGCTGTGTCTACTACAGTCACAATGATAGTACTCCAACTATCTCTCTTCACTTTCCTGAAGAATACTGAGGCTTGTAATTCCGCTAGTACCATATTGCTGTTAAGCACCAAGGTGTTTAACCAGCTACTTCAGGTTCAACAGCGGCAATAGCTTCGTCTGCTATTGGTGCTTCTTCAACTACAGGGTCTTCTGTTACAATACTTACTTGTGCAAATAAATTTGCAAGTTCTTGTGTTTTAACAGAGTATTCAGCTTCGATTTCTTGGATAGCCGCTTCAACTTTAGTTGCTTTTTCTGCATCCATTTTAGCTTGCTTTGCTACGACAGCTTCGTATAAGTCTTCATAGCCAGGTTTTGCTTTTACCATAGTGCATTCCTCCTTTATTATATTCTATATTTGTTAAACCTAAAGTCTTTAACCTTTAGGGATTAACCCAATTAAGAGTGGGGTAGCTACTATAAGAGCATATATAAATATGCCCAATACTACCGCTAGCCAGAAACGCTTGATAACTACTTTAACTTTATTAGCAAAGAACATGATTGGCATTACTAAGAACATGCCTAATGTCCATATGTATATAGTGTCCATTATGTACTTTGCACCCCTCATAGTTTTCACTAATGATTTGTCAGTAGTTTTCTCTACATATCCGAATAGAGCACATGCATCTACATTGTTATCAAAGTAAGTCTCTTTATCTTCTGTGTCAGCTCTGTTAACAACTGCACTAACTTTAGAATCTATTACTTTGCCTGCTGCATCTACAAGTTTTTCTTGCACGGCTGTATCAGTTTTTACTCTCGCTATTAAAGCAGTATTGAAAGCTTCTTCAACTAATTCTCCGTGAGGATTTGGAGCGGGAGCTACTATTACATTTTTAGCTTTATTGCGTTCAGCTATTTGAACTTCTAAGTCTTTAAAATCTTCTGCCATAATTTTAATCCTCCTTACTCATATTATAGTATATTTATACATTTTTTGCAACTAAATTAAGTTATTTGAATAACCTTTCCCAGACATCGTTATTTTTTAAAAGGTGTAATAAATTGGCTTTATCTATTTCATTCTGAGCAAAGTATTGTATAAACATTTCAATGTTCAGTAAAGTAGCTCGACAGATATCATCTGTAATCACTTTACGATATAGGCACTAACCATTTCTCTAAGTTTTTCTATGTCTTCCATAAGCTTACTCCTTTTTTATAGTTTCGCAAGTTTCTTCATATTCAAAATTTGAACTTAGTAAATCTGTTGCTTCCTCATAAAGTTCGTTTGTGTTTTTCTTTTTAATTAATAAGTCATTATCGCTGTAAGTTCTTTTAAATGTAAACGGATATGCTTCACCTTGAATTAAATTAACTTTTGCATTTGTTTTTAATGCCATTTTTTACTCCTATTAACAATCTTCACTATTTAGTAATCGTTCTTTTAGTTTAGGATATAGACTTATTGGATTTGCTTCCACAATGCAATCTAGATTTATTTGACTAATTCCATTAACTTTTATTGGAGTAAGCCATTCTTCTTTAAAACCATTTTGTTTCCAAATAACTATATTTTCTAATTGTTCATTTACTTGTTCAGTTTGACTTCTATAAATTATATCTAAATCACTATGCACTTTTTGTAGAAATTCATACATAGATTTTTCTTCATTATCCATAAGTTCAAGACACCTTACTATTCCATACTCACATAATTCATCTTCCGTTTTATTAAGTCGTGTACAAACTTGACTTTTTAATTCTTGTATTAGTCTTTCTCTAAAAGCATAAGCCCAAGTTAAAAAATTATTTAAAGGCTCAACTCTTGACTTCTCATTAATTCTGTCTTGTTCAGTTGCGTAAGTTTTATAATTTGTATAAGTAGTATTATTTTCAAAATCAGTAAATACACCAGTAATTTTAATATAATTATTTTCTATTGTTTTTAATGCCATAATATCTCTCCTTTAATATAAAAATTGAAAACTTCCTGTGCCACCAATACCACCTATTGAATTACCAGCAAATAATCCACGATTAGCTCCACCACCACCACCACGATTATGACCTTGTGTGCCATTACCACCAGATGTTCCACCAGTACCTCCTGAACCTAATGTGCTATGAGAGCGATTAGCTCCGCCACCGCCTCCGCCATCACTTGTTCCACGAGAACCTCCTGATGTTGTACCTGATAAAGTACTATTTTCAGGGTCATTTCCTGATAAACTATAACTCACACTTGAGCCATTAGCAGATGCCGTTCCGCCATAAGTATGTCCTTTACCACCAGCTCCACCAACACCAGTTGCTACATATTGTGCTATTCCAGTAATATTTGTATAATAACTAATTCCACCACTTGTTCCTGCTGTCTGAGAATAGCCTCCGCCACCGCCACCGTTACAAGTACATAATAAAGTTTCTGTTCCATTAGCATAAACATAATATAGTGAAGAATTTCTACCAGTTCCACCAGCACTACCTGAACCAGCAGAACCCCCACTACCTAATACTATTTTTGCAAAAATACCCGTATGGTCTATTTTTATAATATATAAAGCACCAGAGCCTCCGCCACCACCTCCGCCTCCGCCTTGATTGTTTTCTTTACCAGCACCACCTCCACCAGCACCAGCACTAAAACATACATAAATATATTTAGCGTCATAACTGGCTGGTATATAAATTGTAGAACTACCATTTAGAAATACACTTCCATCTGTCGATTTATTTATATAAAAAGTTCCACTACCATTTCCACTATATTGACTAATATATAATGGTCTACAGCCTTTAGCAGAAACTGTGTCAGCAGTTCCATTTACTTTTAATTTTGAACCAACTATATTAGTAGTCCAAAAATAACCTGAAGGAGCATTTGCAAGTGTTTTAGAACTATCACTTAATCCAGTAACATTTAATTTACCACTACTAAAAGCAGCAGATTTTTGTCTAGTGTCACTATTCGCTACTACTTCTGCTAATGTTAAAATATCTGTACCATTAATTTTAAATACTCCCATTATTTCTCCTAAACAGTTAAATTAATTTCATTCACAGTTAATGACCCATTAACTGTTACAATATTTGTACTATTATTTACGTATAATAAAGAATTTGTAGCTGGATTTGCCCAACCAGTTCCTGTAGTTTTCTTACCAATAGCAACTGCTTCCCCACCATCAGGATTAATCCATATTGGAGCCCAAGCCGCACCGTTAGGAAATTGTGACCAATAATGAGCACCTAAACCAGCTACTCCATTATAAACTCCCATTAAGAAAGTTAATCCACTATTAGCTGTTCCTGTTCCAGCAACACCCACTATTATCCTACCCTTCCAAGTTGTTCCACTTGATGCTACGTTTTCTATCACCTTTAATACTGATGCTTGTGCTGCACCATCATTTGTTGTAAATGAAGCATTTGTACCAGTAAGAGAACCACTTAAATTTCCACCTGCAAGTGGCAAGAAATCTAATGCAGGTCTATCATTTAAACTATTGTAACTTTTTTCTCCTAACCCAGCTAATGTAAAACTTGCATTAGTTGGAATTTGGCTTGTTAATGCTATCGTTCCTCCACTTGCTGGATATAAAATATTTACACCCTCTACTATAGTATCCGTTGTTACACTGCCCGCTGGAGAAAGCGTGAAATAGCTTGAGTAATTTCCCGCGTTTATTTGAATTAAATCACTGAAGTATGCAGAACTGTATTGTCCAGTATAGATATACAAATATAATATTTGATTTTCAGTATCATGTCTATAATAGAATTTTCCGAATGTTCCATCAGAGACTTTTAATATTGCTTTTGCTGTAACTACACCAGTTGTATTAACCCCAAATATATACTCACCTTGCCATAAATAACTCGTGCCGTTGCCGTGTCCTTGCTTTCCCACCATATAAAATAACGGGCGAGTATCGCCAACACTTGTTGAATAATTATAAGTTCCAATTAATCGAATACCATTACCACCTGAATAAGAGCGTTGTATATAAGGTTGAACTGCCTTTGTGGCTAATTGTGATGCAGTAGCTATAGGGTTATCATTTAGGTATGCCCCACCTACAGCATACATAGCTATTCTATCTGAATAGGAGCCTGTACCCAAAAAGATACTTGTTATTACGCTATTATTATTTTTTGCTAAGTATATCTGGTCATTACCTAGTACAATTTCCTCTGTTAAACCCCCTGTATAATTACTATCACTACTGTATAGTCCTGACCACTTTGTTGTACCCGCATAGTTACCTATATATAGTGCAGTGGATTTACCCTCAACACCTGTAGAATCTGTAAAACTTTTAAGAGTTAAGCCCCCTGCAGAATCGTACAATATGTTAGACAGCCTGTTATTTATAGAGGATATCTCACTTTTATTAACTTTATTATTCCATAGGTTTTTATCTGCTGTTGTTACATGTATATCTGTATTTTCAGTGTGTGTATTTAGATTACTCTGAACAGTATCTACATTGCCTTGTACAGCATCTAGTTGACTCTTAACTATTCCCTGATTTGCAGAAGTACCACCTACAAAAGTCGCTTTACCTTCGGCATCTCTAATTAATATTGTTTGTGGCAGTGGGCTTGTCATCGATGCGAATCTTGCACTATTTGGCTCTCCATTGCCTGCAATATCTCTATAAGGAACTTGCCACTGTCCGATTGATAATTTTGCTGCCGCATCTGTAATACCATATCCTGCTAGAGTTGTTGGTTTGTTTAGTAGTTGTGAGAAAGCAACACTGTGGGGATTAGATATATTACTCATATGATTGCTTAGAGCTGTGGTTTGGTCTGATAAGTCTTCCTGTAATTCTGCTATATCTGAAGAGTTATTACCTACTTCTTCTTCTAAGGCGTCTAGACCATTAATAGCTATTTCTCCATTAGTCTCCACCATAGCATAGAAATGTTTGTTAGAGCCTACTACCTTTCCTAAAGCACCTGCAGTTAATAACTCACCAGTCACTTCATCATAAATATTATTTGTAGCTTTACCTTCAATAGAGCCTTGGAAAAACACCCAAGCGTTAGAGTTCACAAACCACTTATATGATAGAGGTATATTAGGGTCAACCATTGTGTTTTGGTCTAGAATAGGCGTTGTTCCACCTATACTAGCCCACTTATTATTTAAATATGTTTGTAGCTGTTCGCTAGTAGGTGTACTTGGCATATCACTGAAATCAACAATATAATTTAGAGCCTCCCCTAAAAGAGATTCCTTCCAGGACTCTAGATTACGAAGGGTACTGATTTCTTGTGGTAAGAATAATCTAGCTTTATTATCCACAACAGGTATTGGTGTAGTTTGTCTAGAAGTGCTCGCAGTTCCATTACCTATTTGTTTTAAGTTCTCTAAATGAATTAATGCCCCAGTATCAGATACTTCTAAAAGGCTTTGTGTTAAATATGTAACACCTGTATTATCTTGTTTACGAACATAGTCTCCTAATAAGTTATTAATATCTGTACGATTACTTGTTACTTGTGTTTGCACATTATTTACTTTAGCGTTAACAGATGTAATGGTATCATAGTCCTGCATAATAGTATCAATACGTGCTCGCTCTATATCTAGTCCTAAGTCTAATTTATTATACCAATCACTGTTGAGTACTTGCCATTCCCCTACAGTTATTACACTCCAGGTTGTTTTGTTTAACACAATATGTCTAACGAAATCCCCGTACTCACAACGAAATATTTCTCTTTGTATTGTATAAGAACTATTAATATGGGGTAATAAAGCTAAAGCAATAATACTTCCTGTTATACTCTCAGCTTGTCCATCTGATTTTATTATAGTATGAATCTCTGGAGAAAACTCTATATACAGCGTTTTTCTTCCCTCTCTAATATACACTATATCGGAAGGTAATGGACTTAGTAAACTATAGTGCCTATATACTTCACTTAAATATGCTTTTAAAGGTATATCTTCTTTTAGGATATTGACATCTGTTTCTAAATTATCTACTCTAACCTCGTGGTCATCTGCTACATCTTCTAGAGTATTTATTCTGCTATTATGATTAATATCTGTATTCTCTAAAGTATTTATGCGGCCTTCATGATTTGCAGTTATACTATCTAGGTTATTAATAGCTTCTTCTAAATCTATAGTAAAGCTTTCTAGGAAACCTATGCGAGAAGTATTAGAATCCACATCGCTTCTTAATCCTGCTAACAAACTAGTGTGAGTACTTGTAATATTTATTAAGTTATTTATATTGTCTATATTTTCTGGGATGGTTACATTTAAAATGGAAGCTAATACATCTTCTTGATGATTACCTTGATAAATGACAGATAGCCAAAGAGCATTCCACTCTTCGGCTGATATCTTCTTATTTGCAGGGTAATGTGCAGGATTATAGGCATTATTTAACTTTACATATTCTGGAAGATTATCTATCATCTTTCTTCTCCTTATCTGGCATTCTTGTTATGTGATATGAATGCATGGCTTATTATAGCATAATTAGATTCAGTTATATTTGTAAACCTCATTCTAATTAATTGTCCTTTTCCGTTAATAGCTCTACGAACTTTAACATTTTTAACACCAGATAATGCTGAACTCTCTAATACAAATGTATTAGATAATTCTGAATCCATTAAGTATGGTAAAGGCACTATACTAGGTGTGGTTAATTGAATATCTTGATAATTAATTTGGTCAACAACTTTAATAATAAGTGTACCATCTTCTTGTAACTCCTCTGTTATTTCCTGACTTACAGCCGACATAACAGTTTGTCCATCTATTTGAGCTAATAAAACTGCTCTAATACCTACTGCATCTCCGTCTGGCTCTACTTGTGTAGCTCCTCGTGGTTCAAAAGTAAACTGTATTTCACGAAAATGTTTCTTTAAAGCAGGTGTGGATACTTCTTTATATCCCGTATCAAATATTTGAAAACGAGGATATGCTGGTGTTAGTGTAGTATTGTCCTCGTCACCTAGTGTAAAGGTTTGTAATAAGGAATCATTAGTCGTTCTTCTATGAGATATAGATACTCCCCAAGTAGCTTTGGCATATCTATCCTCCGAGGTATCTACAAATATAGGATTACTATTTATCGTAGGTTCTGTATTAAATACTAGTGATACAAAATCGGTATCTACATTAGCAGCGTCTGTAACGAATACACCTATTGTAGGAGAGGTATGTGTTCTTATAGTCCAACTATAGGTTTGTACATCGTACACTAACTGTACTAACCAGTACTCTTGCTCTAGTAAACTAGGATTATCGTCATTATCTGTTGCTTTAAGTACATCATGGTCAACTTGAGAGTCTCCAATATGTATAGAGGCATTCTGCCAAGCTGTTAAGTTAAACCACCAATCTACAAATATTTTGGATTGTTCTGAATGTGCACCGTATTTAACTAGGTAATTATTTATAGGATTAGCACTACACATTTCTGGATAGGTAACTCTTAAGATATCTCTTAGATTATCAAATGGCTTAGTTAAAAAGTCTTGTATAGCTTTAGATATAGGAGCAATAGTTAGTTCACCTACTGTCCCACTTCTTGCTGGTACTAACATGTAGAATTGTTTATCTGATTTGAAGAATAGCATATTTTTTAATACTGTAATGTACGGTATATCTTTATCTATAATTCTTAGATTTTGTTGAAGAAGAGTTTTACTCCAAGACAATCCGTCTGTAAGCATATCTAACCTCCATAACTTAGTGGAAGTAAATACTATCAAAGCATCACTATAAGGTATAACATGCACAATATTTTCTTCAAACAAGTCTATCCCATTTGGATATGCAAAGTATTCTGGTTCATTGGGTTCTGATAAGAATAATGTACTTTCTGCATTTAAAACCCCCCAAGCAACTAAACGACCCTTCCAATAGGTCATACCTAGAGCAGAGCCTATATCATATATCTTAGGAGATACATTACTTTGACTAGGGTCTTTAGCATAAGACAGTGTAGTAATTAATTGAGAGGACACTACATAATGGTTTTCTGTAGTACCATCAGATAAAGCTACATTCACTGTTTCATTACGGTTAGTAATGGTTGCCCTTATTAGTACAGTTTCATCTGGACTGGAGAAAGGCACTTCAATAAATTTACCAGCATTAAATAGACTATGGGTCTCTGTTGTGGAAAACTCTTTAAGAGTACGCCATTCATCGTAGATATTTTTATATTCTACAGTAAGCTGATATCCCTCCCCGTTAGTAGGGGGTGCTGCAAACAAATCAAATGCTGCGTTAAAATAAATGTATAAAGTACCAGGGGTATTTATTACTGGCTTAAGCAATGGTTGTCCATTACGCATTAATAAAACACCTGTTAACTGCGGTTCGGATGCTGGAGTATTTAAACATTCAAAGACATACGGTGTAGGACTAAGCATGTTGTACCCCCACTTAGCCGCTTCAGCGGGTGTAAGTGTTTTAGGAGTTACTTCAAAGTGTCCATATGATGTATCAAAGATTTTAGATTTATTTTTTATAGTGCCTACATTTAGTCTATCATCTAGTGTTTCATCTAATTTAACATCTAAGAAATCCATTGTAGAGCCTAGTAGTTCCCCGTCTTCTTTTTTAGCTATGGTTTTTAAACCAGATAAAGTATCTACAATATGTTTAGGCATATTACTTATATTATCTTCTGTAATAATATCCGTATAAGATAGGTTGTTAATCCATATATAATGTCTAGCTATACGATTACCTAAAGAGTCAGTTCCATTTCTATCCCAGTTTTCTGTGAGATTAGGAAGCTCCTCAGTAGGAGTGTATCTTGTATCTACAAAACTAAATTCCCATTCTTTACCATTCCACACATAGTCAAGTACAAATACAGCTGTAGGATTAGAGGTATAGTATTCGCTGTCAAATGGATTTTCTGATAAGGTTTTTAAATAACGAGTTAAAGGTACTAAAACCTTGCAGTAAGCTGCTAGACGAATACCTTGACCAATTCTTTTTACATTATTAACATTATCTAATAGTAAATCAGCAGGATGAAACCAGGCTTTACTATCATCCCAGTTTTCTATTTTCACTACGGATTCGGTACTCTTAAATAAGTCTGTTAGAGGTGTATCGTTATCTTCAGAATCTCTAGTAAGTACAGGTAACTTAACTACTTCTAAGTAGGAGCCTGCGGTTAAGCCCTGTACAGCTGGTTTGATTAAACCCGTATTAAGGTCTATACCTATAACAGCGTTTGTACCAGATTTACCAAAAGCCTCTACTTTATTAGCAACTGCTTTATCCCATAAATCAGTAGCACTAATTGGTGCTATAGTTGTAGGGTTAGCCTCTGAATTTAAAGAGGATTTAATACCTAAACTAGTTAAGGCAATACCAAACCTATAAGCATCTACTGAAACAGGGATACTATTTATTGTAGGACTTTCTTTAACAGTAAGTCCAGTATGCATATTACCAAAGTAAGTATCATACTGATAATTGGACTCCATCTCTGGTTCACCAATATTAACTATTTGGTCTAAAGTATAACTGGATATAGCAATCTGTTCTGCAGTTATATCACCACTACCAGTAGTTGTAAAGGTCCAGCTTGTGTGTGGAGCAGGAGCATACCATTTAAAAGTACCAGTGGAAAGAAATTCTACACTATTAATAATACCAGGAATAGTATAAGTTAATACTCCGTCTACATAGTAGTTTAAAGTAATAACAGATAATACTTTAATTTGTAAGTTCTCAATATTATCTCCAGCTGTTGTAGTAAAGATATTGATAATATCATTAACTGCATGTCCCCAGTTACCTCTAAATTTACGAGCCTCATCTAATGATGTTGCGTTAGTTTGGTAGGCTAGGTTTACTGTACTAAATCCAGACACATGATAAACATCTGTAAAAGTTACAGGTGTCTGATTTACTATAGGGCCAGTTAAATCTGTTTGTTTTTTCTTAGTGAATACAAAAGTCTTATTACCAAATCCCTCACAATGTGCAACAGTTTGCATATGTAGTGGGCTGTGTAAAGTTTGACCAAAGGTTTCGTTTAATTTATTTCTACGAACACGAGGAATAAAGTTATCTTCAATACCTTCTGGGTGGTAATCTAGCTTATTAGATACATAGATACTATCATCTGCATTATCCCAAACTTCTGAGAAGCCACAGCTAATAGGGTTAACATTTAAACGACGAAGAAAAAGCTCTTCATCTAAAGTGAAGTATTTATCACGAGGTGCCTTAATTAGAGTCACACTCATTAGTCTATGATTAACAGGGTTATAGGTCAATAGTTTGTAACAGGTTACATCATCTGCTGTGAAACCCTGTTGTCTTAAACGCTCTGCAAGTGTTTGATTATTCTTAATAGATAATCTTTGGACACTAATTATATTAGTAATACCTTCAAAGGCACGAAGGCAATATTCATTTCTACCTTGTAGAACTATTACCTGTCCTTCTGTTCCTGTACCTGAGTCAAATACAGCATTATCTATAAAAGTACAACCTGCTGCAACATCAGTCGTGTGAAAACCACCAGGGATTGTTAGAGCCCCAGTTAAAGTATCTATCTCAAAGTTTAATAAGGTACGGGTATATCCTGGCATTAAAGCCTGGTTAGACCACATCATACCTTTTTCATAGGTATTTTCTCCATTTACAGTACGACGAGTAGGTGCAGTCTGTTTATATATTGACGAAAATTTAGCCATACTACACCCCCTATCTTAATGTTCCGTCTGAATCAAAAGGAATATTGGTAGGCAATACTAAACCAGGTGTACCCATATCTTCGTTAGATATATTTATAAAGCCCTGTGTAACTGCCCTATACTCGTAAGGAATACTGAAAGAAAAATCTCGCAACATATAAAACAGTTGTTGCTTATAGTCTTGTACGAAAGAGAGAGCCGATTGGTTACCCTCTTCATCTGCTTCATAATATTTAACAGCCGAGCCTACTACTACAACCGAGCGTAAATACTTATCGGGTATAGCTTGATAGTCTGGGTTATTAACCCCCTCTTCTGCAATTACTTCTGAGAAAGTGGGAAATGTTGAATTAAGTTGTGAGTTAATGTCATCAATGACGCTGTCCATGTGCATAAGTAGCTCTGTCTGAGACAGAAGCTCGTTGGCTAGTTTACGATTAACTAATGTAACTATATTAGCTATGTGCATAATAATACCTCCGTAAAGCTGGGTTTTATTGATTTACATGTCCCCAGCTAAAAATTAAAGGGCGGAGCGACAGCAGCTCTCGCCCTTTTTTTATTAAAAGAAATTCAAACGACCAATGTCGGGCTCGTAATTATTCTTAATGTCACTCATCTTTCTTGATTTCATGTCCATTTCGTCCACGGCTCTCATTCTGCGTTCTACTTCTGCAGCATATTCCTCTGGAAGGTTATAAGTTCCACCATCACAACGGACTGCGATTGCAATTCCATTAATGGTAACACGCATAATATTTCCAAAATGCTTAGCATAAGAAGGAGCGATACGAACTGGATAGCGTTTTTGAGCTGAATAAATTTGAGCTAAGGTCTTTTGTCTAAAGTCTAAGTCCGTTAAGGACACCTCTTTAGGTTTTGGTTGAGGTTTTACTACTGGAGCATCAACCTCATCCACTACCGTAGAGAATAAATTTTTGTTAGTTGTAGCCATAATGTGGCCTCCTTATTTAACTATTAAACAACATTTAAAGTAGAAGGTACACAGTTATATTCCACAATAGCTTCTAACCTAGCTGAACCGAAGCCAATATCATCAATTTTGAAACCGATAGATTGTCTTTGGTCAATAGGGTCAAGCACACCTGCAGAACCTTTGGATTTAGTGTAAACTTTAACTTGGTCACGACCAGTTAATCCAGTTCTGATTAAGCAATCTTTACCTAGAACAAGTACTTTCATTACTTTAAATTCATAGATAGCAGTTGCTACATCACTTCCGAATATACCACCATCAGCGTTGTTTAGACCACCTACACCTGTATCGGCCAACACAGCGTCCAAGTCCCAAACATGTTGTCCAGGAATATATGAAGCATTTTCCTCTGTTCTTGAATCAGTTACATAGCCATTAAATGTTGCATAAACTTTTTTAGAACCCACTGCAAAAGGACCACTAGCAGCAGACCTACCTGTGGACAATTCACTACTTTCATCAAGTGTTCCATAAATTTTATCCCCATTAGCCTTAAGACCGACAACTCTAATAGCTTTTGTAGCTACGCCGTTTACCATCTTAGTGAATTCACCAGATACTGGACAAGCAAGAGTTTCATAGAACTCCAAGTCAAACATAGGAACTAGTTTTGTATTGCTATACAATGAATAAGTTTTTTGATTAATAGTCATGAACTTCTCAACTGTAGCGTCAGATACCATATCAAAATAGAAATCTGGTCCTGCGATAACATGATAAGCACCATTACTTCTTGGTTTAACTAATTGTTTCTTCAAACTTAAAACAATTTTTCTTAGGTCAGTGATTGTTGGTTTACTTGCTACAGTTAAGTTTTCAAAACCTGCAACATAACCCGCATAAACTTTATTTGATAAAGCAAATAAAACTTCTCGTGCAAGTAAGTCTAAGGTTTCAACAGCAACTGTTGCGTATTCACGAGTATAGTGTACAAGAATAGGGTCAACAATTTTGAAATCAACCTTGTCAGAGAATTCCATGTAACGACCATATTGGTTAGTACCAATCTCATAGTATTCCATACTTCCTTTATCAGAAGTTGGTGGTACACCTTCAACTAAAGGTGTGGTGTGTGCTTGTAGTGGAGCCCATCTACGAACCATCAGTTTATTACTGCCGTTCGGAATAGGTACACTATCAGCATATCTGTAATATAAATAATTTTCTTGACCTAATCTGATTGTATCTAATAGTTGTAAACTATAGAACACTTCAGGATTAAGCTTCTGTGAACCGAACTTAGCGATTTGTTCATTCGCTTTTGCGATATATGTATTGATATCGCTTGTAGATACTAAAGACATAATTTGTCCCTCCGTTTTTTTTTATTTTATTTTGATTCTAGAAAAGCTCTCAGTTTCTCTACGGAATCTAAACTTTCGCCTGTGTCTTGTGTGCCTCCCACCTTTCCTGAAGGTATGGTTGCACTGGTTTGTGCTTTGGTTCTACGAGCAATTTCTTCTTGTCTACCTGCTTCTCTTGCTGCTGCAAGTAAATCATCATAGTTACGAAGCTTATATTCATGCTCTAGATTTACCCTCTGCTCAAACGGATTGATACCAGCGGCTTGCAGTTGTTGTGCAAATGCAACTAATTTAGTTTCATCTAAATTAAATTGTGTTTTCAACTTGTCAAATCCTGTACGAGCTTCCTGTCTTAGCTGGAGTTTTTCTTGTTCAGCTATTTGTGCTTCCCTTTGTTGTAGTTGTTGTAGAACTAATGGGTCAATATTCTGCTTTTTAGCTTCAAACTTAGTCATATGTATGTCTAGTTGAGCTCTAGCTTCTTCTGGCGTTTTTGCATCAAATCCAGCTAATTTAGCTAAGCGTAAGAAGTCAGCGTCTTTCTGCTTATTCTCTATACGCAACTGTGCAAATGCCTTGCTGCTTTTGTCAAAATGCTCTTCAACATCTACGGTTTGTTTGTCCTCTTTCGGAGCAGGAGCAGTTTCCGATTGAGTTTTATCGTCCTTAACGACTTCCTCAGGAGATTGAGAACCCTTATCTGGTGCACCTTCCGAAGCGTTTGATTTGCTACCCTGGTCTTCCATTTCTGGAGTCGCTGGTTGCGGTTGGCTTTCGGTATTTGCCGTTGGTTTCTCTTCTAACCCTTCGGTCATTCTGGAGATGAATTCCCCTAACTCTTGTTCAGGTGTTGGGGTTTGTGGTTGTGTTTGTTCTTGTTCAGTCATTCTACCTTTGACCTCCTTATTTGTTTCTCAGGCGAAAGAAACGGAGAGTAAGTTACACACACTGAGGGGTGCGGTCCCATACCTACTTATATAAAATATAGCATAAATTGAAAAAAGATGCAACTAATTTATGCATCTTTTTGTATAATTATAACTGACCCTCTAACATAGACATATCAGGTCCGCCACCGCCTTGTCCAAATTGATTTGGGAAAGTTCCAGACTGGTCTGAAAGTGGTACTCCCATCTGTTCTAATTGTGAGGGTTGAGCGTCCCCAAGTCCTTGTCGTTTATTATTTAAACTATTAGCAACTGCAAGCATAGCTTGTTCAGGGTCCATACCTTGGCGAGTAAGTTCAGCATATTCAAATAAAACATGTGAAGTATCTTCAACAGCATTTTGTTGTCTTTGTAACCCTATACGCTCAAGCATTTGTTCACGAATAGGAATGTCCTGTAAACGCAACCATTCCTCTGGAGTAATAAGGTCTACCTCTTCTCCAGCCTGTTTATATTGCATTTGTTTTTCCATTAGTTGATTTGCCATTTCTGCAATTCTTTGTCGATTCTTAGGTAAATCAGCACTAATATGTATTTGGTATTTAAATACAGCCTTTTCATCACCACTTGTTAACTTTGGAAAATCAATTTCTTGTTTGGTATATTCCATTTTATTTAGTGGTGTATTCTTTTTAGGCACTAAATAGGTACGCTTAGGAGCAAATTCTATTAGGTTTTTAAGAATAAGTTCTGTTAATTTCTTAGTATAATCCTCGAGTCTATCTATTCTAGGCACATCAATTAAGGTCATACGGTCTACCATCTCTTGCATTCCACCTGTAGTGGTGATAGAGCCTGTGTTTCTACCAGTATATCTACCATCAACACCTGATACTCTTTCTATATCTTGCTTCAAACGGTTCTGAATGTTAACACCTTGTGGGTCAATTTCAGGGTATTGTGGGTAATGTACTGCAAGTCTAGCATCTCCCTGTACAACAAAAGTATAATCCGCATCGTTAGCATGTTCTGCAAAACTATTAAGATTAAGATTGCTTTGTGCATTAGCGAATTTAATAGGGTGCATCTTACGGTAAGCATTGGTTAAGTTCTCTGAGTCCATAACATTAGCTGCTACGCTATTAGCTACAGCTCTTGCTGGTTCTGAGTTACCCACAAGGGATTCTTGTGGGTCATTGCAGTATAATACAGCAAAAGGAAAAACACTTGGTTTAATATCATGTTTAAAATATAGCAAGTACTTACCGTCAATAGTGTGATACTCATCTACTACAATTTTACCATTAACTTCCACCTTATACCAGAATGTAATAAGATTAAAGTAGTCGTCTGTAGAGGAAGGTATATTGTTACTATCTCTCATGTCTGGTGTAAACATATTCTCAGGAGCTTTGTTTTCTTCTAAGAATGCTTTAAACTTATCTTTATAATTGCTATTAGACATAAGAGTAGATTTGTGGTGTCTTTCATACACACAACAATAACCTGCTTCGTCTAAGTTTGCTGCAAAAGGGTCACGCATAAATTTAAGAGGGTGTATATTTCTTACTTTAACTGAGCCATTATTAACAGTCATGTTAGGTATAATATCATCATCCCAACCAACTTGTGTAATACCTATGTTAAACAGAGCTGAATTAAAACCAGCTGAACGCTGAGCTTGTGCTACCTGAGCAATCTGCCACTCATGTTCCATTGCCATGTTTATATCTGATATGATTTGTATGTCTTTTTCCGAGGTCGGAAGAATGTCCGCTATCTTAGACACACTATAGATAGAGGCTACCATATTATTTGTAATAAACGCTACATCATTTGTATCAGGTAGAATCTGATACTTAGGGAACTTAGCTCCTAGAACACGCCACATATCGCCTTGCATCATAGCATCGAGGATACGAATCTTCTTATGTTCTCTGGAGTAACGAGCTATCATTGTGGAAAAGTCTTGGGTTAAACGCCCAATACCTCCTTCAACTCTAATATCTTCATTCATTATTTCTTGCCCTCCCCATCTTTATCTTCAGGGCCAAAGATTTCTGCAATGGTTCCAAGCACTGCATCCATAGGGGCTCCCACTGGTGTCTCATCTTTATTGTCTTCCACTCTATCGGGATTTAGTTTTTTCTCTAAAGCCTGGGTTTGTTCTACCGTAAGCATTTTACGGTTGTCATTTATTGTAAATGTTTTATTAAAATTAATTTTAATACCCTTGAAACATAAAAGGGCGATAGCAGATACCACTGCTATAGAGACAAATATTGTTGCTACCATAGTTGTCCTCCTTCATTATTATCATTATTATAGAAGCTATTGTTATAATTGTCAACTGTTTGTGAGTATGTTGGAGCCATATCTGCAAGAATTAATCTAGCACTAATAAGGTCTTTTTCAATAGTTTCTTTTAGTGCCCTACCATCTGATGCGTATGCATCATATGCTAATAAGCGTGGGTCTTTAGGTAATTCCATAACTATCCAACGCAAAGGGTCACATAAGTGGTTGTTTTTATCTTCGGGTTTATCTTTTTTACCAGAGGCGGCGGTGTTGTCCGATGGGAATCTATACTCCTGCAGCTCTTTAATCAGCTGCGGGCAAGAGTCTTCGATTTCAATATAGTCTAATTCGAAGTATGTATTAGTCTTATATATACCTGCATCAACTGAAACCTGTCCAGGTGTGAAGTATATACCATACTCTGCGTAGTGGTCTACTAAAGATTTCTTATTATAATCTCTTTTCAACCCAGATTTAGGGTCAATTATCCACGGGCGTAGCCATGCTCCCTGTGGGACGGGCTGTGTAATCTGTTTTAAGGTGGTGGCTAGTTCTGCAATATTATTGTTTTCCTTCTTATACTCCTTATGTATAACAAGTTTATTTCTACTAGGGTCTATATACCCTAATAGTATTCCCGCTGGGTCTGATAAGCCGTAGTCATGTGCTAAAATATATTTAGCGTCTTTAGGCGGATTCTTTGTTGGGACTATATGTGTAACATTTGTATTAGCATTCGTAATAGCTGATGGGTAAACCAATCCCTCGCTATATGCAAAAGAACCTAACAGGTATCTATTTATCCACCATTGTGGTTTACCTTTAGAGTTATCTTTGAAATAAGTTGCTGGTAGATATTTATTTGCATCAGTGGCGGTTATGTGTGCTGAAAGTGCTAGGTCTATCTCATCTGGGTCTTCTATAGGTGGTGGGTTGTATAACGCTCCACCGTTTTTAATTATAAGCCCAGCCTTATCAACTATATCACTTTTAACCCAGCCCGCATCGGGGTTGGATTCCGTAAGGAACTGTCGCCAATCTGCTACAACATTAGGTATTTTTATATTGGAATCATCTGGGTGTGGCCTATATGGTTTATCAGGGTCTAAAGTTGTTGCCGCCATATTTCTAAGACGGGTCTTCGCAATAGAATAAAACTCAGGTTTAACCTCTGAGCCCTCAACTATACATATAAAATCCAAATTTAAAGAACGCAGTTTACCTGCATCGTCTAACGGTCTGAATAATAAACGGTACCCATTTTCAAAAGTTATATAACTTTGTTGAACGGATTGGTCTCTTATAAGGTGAACGGGAAAGTCTTCCTCAAGGTCACGCTTAATAGTCTGTGCAATCTGCGGGTAAATAGCAGCTCCGATTAAACCTGTGCCCCCAGGTGTTAAAAACATATGTTTATAAAATTCCTGAAGAGATGTACTGGTTTTACCTGAGCCGTATCCACCAAAGTTACCCTTAAATCTATGTGGGTCTGTGTGGAAAAGTTGCTGATGTGCCTGTGGTCTGAAAAGATTAGCATAGGTGTTACATCTAGGACATTCTTTCCAAAAGCGTGAAAAAGACCCTGATAGAGTTTTTGGAGGCTCCATCAAGGTATGGCATCTTGGACAGTAGTGTTTAGTCTCTGTAAGGATGTCCATAGGCATCCCTCTTATCCTTGTGCTTCAGCGGTTGTTATTGCTATAGTTGTGTTAGCTGTAATAGTAACGATGTAGGTTCCATCAATTTCAGCGTCAACTGGTGTAGCATTTGCTGTAAGAGCTGTAATTTCAGAGCCTTCAGTTGCAGCAATAGTTACAGTTGTTCCCGTAACATACTTGCCAGCAATAGCTTCTGTTGAGTATACAGCTGTAAAATCTCCAGCTACAGGGTCGAGTGTCACAGTGTATGAAGCGGCAGTGGTGATAGCGACAGTGGTGTCTGCTGATATTTCTATAGCATAAGTTCCATCTTCACCTGTAACAGCTTCAGCATTTACTTCAACTCCAGTAATGCTGTATCCTTCTGCAGGTTCAATAGTCACAACAGTTCCGTCGGTATATTTACCGCCGATAGCTTCTGTGTCATATGTAGCTGTGAAGTTTCCTGTTGCAGGGTCAAGTGTAACTGTAAATAGTTCCAATGTAGTTACATCAATATCTACTGGTTCAGTAATAGTGAAAGTAAATGCATTATCTGCTTCCTCTACTTCTTCTCCGTTAACTAAAACAGAGTCAATAGCAAAACCAGCTTGCTTAGTAATAGTTACAACAGTTCCAAAAGCGTACTTACCCCTAACTGGTGCATTACTAAAAGCAATTTTAAAAGTGTTATCTGTTCCAGGATTAGGGTCAACTGTTGCTGTAAAGTATGTAGGTCTAGCGGCCAGTATGGCAGCTTCAGCCTCCGATACTTTAGTTATAATAGTAGCCCCAGGTTTAACAGATGTTCTTTTAATAACACCAGACAAGTTGTTCGTAGTTGTAAAGTGTCTCATAAGCGTCCTCCTTTAAAAATTATTTTTTATTTAACCTACGAGTAGCTCGGTTAGAGCCTCCCGCTAGATTACCAGGGTGAGCTGTCGGTTTACCGTTCTTGTCTAGATGTAGTCTCAAAACTTTTTTAGGCTGTAGTTCCTGAGTCTGAGCGGCAAGCTCAGGATTGTCTGCAATGAATTTATTTTCTGCTGCAATTAATTCCTCAGGTGTAGCCGAGCTATCTAAACCAGCTTGCTCTGCAGCTTGCTCTGTTAAAGATAATTTAGAGTTAACCCTAGGGAATTCTACATCTAAGAAATTTGAGATGGATAAGTTTAGCAGGTCATACATCTCTCCCTCAGCTCTTAAAGCAATGTCCTCTCTAATCTGTTCAGGAGTAAATCCTTTAAGATGGTCAGGTACAGTACCGTTAGGGAAGGAGCGTTCAAAAAGTTCGTGCTCTGGTAGAGTTGTAATATTTGTGATGATATTGTCTTTAAGCCCCCTAAGTGCTGATAAGACCATTTGAAGTGCAATAGGGAACGATAGACGCTTACCCTCTGAAGAAACTTTAAGCTCCCCGTTGGTAAGGTCCTGAGTGATGATGATTGAGATTTGATTTTCTGCTGTCATAATTTTTTCTCCTTGTTTGTTAATTATATTATAGCTTAAATCATTTAAGAAGTAAAGTAAATTAATTGATGTTTTACTAAAACGAACAAACTTTTATTTATATATAGTATATATACTTAACCTTTTTTAAACCAATTTTGAACCCCACCCCCGTGCATATGCATACATTTTTCTTGCAACACATTTTTAACATGATGAGATGATTTATCTAACACAAACGACATCACAACACATCACTAACTGAAAATAATAACTATTGGTCGCCGAAATTAATAACTATTATTTTTCACTACCCAGTACCATTTTCCTTTCTCATATCCTTACACACATATGTATATATATATACTATACTATTTATTAAATTAGTTATTAAATATATATATTAGTTATTAATTTTCTTACTTATTAGTTATTAATTTTTACCTATTCTAAAATAATAACTATTTTGACCTTTTTTATTTTCTGAACTCAGTGATTTGTAATTCATCATTTTTCATGTTTTTTACACAATGTATATTTATACATTTTTATGCATATTTATACATTTTAATATGTTTCCATATTAATATGAAAACCATGCTAGGTTTTCAAACTTTCCACGCTTTTTAATGGATTCCGCTGGCCCTAGCATATAATATACCCTTCTATTGTAACACCTGGTGTTCAACCTTTCCTATTCTATACATACTATTTGTCATCTCAATCGTATCAAGGGTTATCAGGTTGTATTTTTATTACATAAAAATCTCCACCTAGACACTCCGAGCTCACATTCGTTCGTCGGTATCTTTCCCGTTGATACTCAATCGCCAGGTGTTGCCAATATAAGTGTATATTTATATATACATATCTACAGACACCTAACATGGATTACAGAGTAGATAATAAGGAGTTTATCATGAATAAACCAAATTCAATTCACAAATTTGGTGTATTTAACAGAGTAGAATACATCACTACAGAGAGCAAATGTAAACCATTACAAACTATCTCTCTAAAGTTTATTGGTGGTAGAGTGTGGTTAAACACATTCACTAATAAAGAAATCACACTTCGTTCTACTAATATGAAGCATCATTACCTAGCAATAGGTAAAGATAAAAAAGTGTATACATTAGTTATACACTTTTAAAAATAAAAAATAAATTTAATTTAAGTGAATTAGGTTACTGTGAACAGTGTAAAAAACAATCCCTAACACTATATAGGAGTTATCATGAAATTCATTACAATTCAAAAACAACAATTACAGCCTAAGGTTGTAAACATCAAGTCATCTGCATTCTATGACTCAGAATTAAACGAAGTTATGGAAACAGTTGACATACAAACTTTAAAGGAAGCATTACGCATCCCTGTTCAAACAATTAACATCACCGTAGGTAAATACATTACAGAAGTATTATTACAGACTATCACACCTGCTTACCTTCGTGGTTCACAAATAACAATCAATGGTATTACATTCAAACCATGTACATCTAACCCACAATACTTCTACAGTTGGACTGAGAAAGTACCATCATCATTGCCACAACATCTTAAAGACGCTTTCAAATCATTCAAACTTCGTGATAATCTATATCAAGAGTTAGTAGAGTGGAACCAATCACGCATTAAACTAGCAGAAGAACACTCTAAATTCAAATGGACATTTGCAGAAGAGTTTTATAAAGATATTTATAAGACATTCGAACATCTTAGAGTTCAGTCACCTAATAAGAAGACATTCTTCGAGGCAAATGCTGAGTTAGACTTTGCAACATGGTGTCCACAAGCAAAACCACTTACAGAGGCAGAGCAACGCAACATAGACATTATAAATCAACAACGCTATGCACAAGCATTTGGTTTACAGAGCACTGAAGTTCAATATTCTTACAGACACCGTACCACAAAACATGGAACAACTGAAGAAATTACTCTAGTATCTGACTCAGATATGGAGAACGCTAGAACATCTGCATCATTTATGAAACATACTAATCAACAGCGTGAAGGTTATACTAACAACGAAGGCTTTGAAGTATTCAGTTGGTTAAATAACTCTAAATCAACTATAACATCTCATACTAAAGAGCGTGAAAACATACAGGCTATCAAATGGATACTAAATTTACCAAAAGAAACTCAAGAAGAGTTACTACTACCTGGTTGGCACTTCTGCCCAATATGTAACAAACTCTATCACGAAAGTGAAGGTTGTTATACCTTAGATAGAAATGGTAATGAGATTACACATGTAGAAGAAATAAGCTTCGTACCATATAATGAAAATCATACAGATGAAAATGAAGACTGTGATGATTAAAAATAAAAAATAACATAAATTTAAGTGATTTAGGTAAGTGAATACACTTTAAATATTATAGCCTAAACTTAGGAGTTCATTATGAAACTATTATCTACATTATTACAAAACGCTGTTGAAGATTACTTTAAACAGTTACCAGAAATTACACTTACAGACTTACAAGAAGTTTGTGAGTTTAATTTAAGTGATGTTGCATTTATAGCATCTAGAGCAGTTCAAGACTTTAAACAAGAGTCTAACAAAATACCACAAGAAAAAGTATTTGATATCTTAACCAAAACAGGTAACAGCTTAATAGGTTTTCCAGTTGGCGAAAGAATCTATGCTTTAGCTAACATCAAACAAACAGCTTTACGCTATGGCTATAACATGTTCTATGGTATCAATGAAGAACCTTATATGTGCTACAGAATACAACATACTGAGAAAGACAACAACAAAATAGTGGCTGTTGGCTTTGAAAAAATTAAAAAATAATATAAATTTAGGTGAAATAGGTTATAAACTAAGCCTTGTAGTAGACTTTGCGAACCGCACTAACAAGATTGCTTTCTGCATTATAGCTTATTTCAAATATGGGTTGCGAATAGCCAAACTTAGCAAGCAGGTGTAACTCCTGCTTCACCCACCATTGAACTAGCCATAGTTCGAACCGTTCAAACTACAGAAAGTAGTAACGGCACACAGGAGGTGTAATATGGCAAACAATCTTGTTAACTTTTACAAGGAAGGCATATCAATGCCACAACTAAATGAGGGAGAATACAAAGCAACACTTAAATCACATAAGTTAGTTGATACTAAACCAGAAAATCCCTACATTGCACTAGAGTTCGAAACAGAAAGCGGTAGAATTCTAAGAGAAAATCGTTTCAATCAAGGCTTTCAAATCTTTATATCCCATTTAAAACAACAATTAGAAATGGGTAATGAAGAAATAGGTGTACAAGAATTCCTAGATAAACTTGTTGAAGACAAAACAGAGTTTACAATATGGGTTACTAAATACACACCAGCAAACGGCGGACAAACTCGTTCAAATTTCCATTTCCTAGAACCACGCAAAAAGTCCGAAGGCAACGGAGTAGCCGTAGAAGAAGTAGAAGACGCTATTTAAGCGTTTTCTATTCCTTTTTACTACTTTAATGCAATCACCTAAGGAATACTTTACTTTCAGTAAAAAACATTATATAATAGAAATGATTGATATATACTGCAAATCTCTCTTGGCCAGAACCACACCCTCTCGACTATTTATAGGCGTTCATGTGTGCCAAACCGATTGAACAGCTTATCAATCACAAACTATTCTTATAGTTTTTTAAGAGCTCAAAAAAAAATAAAATAAGGAGAAAAAGAGCAATGCAAAAATTCAAAATGATGCAAAACGCAGTAACATTTATCTCAGACCTAACAGTTGAGGAAATTAAGTTACTACAAAGACAATCCCCAAGTTCATTGGCTATTTCAGAACCAACAGCAGAAGGATATGTAGAAGAAATCTTCAGAATTTCTTACAAAAATACAGCATTTGGAGACATCAACGACAACTATGTTACATTTGTTGATGCAACTGCTGAAGGAAAAGCATGTCTAACTGTACTTATTCCTGCAAACGAAACAGATAAAGGTGCTTATTTATATGATAAATATGCAACTGCTATCAACTTTATCAGAGCCGTAGAACGCAATGCTAAAAAAGCTTTAGCTAACCTAACAACTGATAAAGAAACCTTTGCAAAAGAGTTTATCGACTTAGATGCAGAAGTTACCTTAACAGAAGCTTTACAAGAAGCAGATATTATCGTAGCAGCCCCTAAAAGAAAACCAGGAAGACCTACAAAGGAGGATAAATAATTATGATTACTGTTACATTAAATGCTAACGGCGTTCGTAGAAGTGTTCTTGTTGATGAAGACACCACATTAAGTGATTTCTTCTCAGAACAAAAACTAAATCCCTCAGTAACACCTGTATACCTTGATGGAGCACCAGTTATTGGTCCAAATCAAAGTAAAACATTTGCAGAGTTAGGTATTGAAGACAGCTGTATTATCAGTTCTATCGTTAAAACTAACAATGCTTAATAAAAATAACATAACAAAAAGAAAGCCTAATAACAGGTTTTCTTTTTTATGCCCTTTTATACTAATTGGTAAAGTATCTACCTGATAATTATCAGGCAAGCAACACTGGTTCGATTCCTGAGGAGGGCACCAAATCTACATAATAAAGGAAAAATCAATGATAAAGGAACATATAGCATACACTGCCGAACAACTAGACCGCTTACAATACTTTATACTTCCATTAAATACTAACGGTTATTCTAATCTAAGCTTCTATCTTGGCAATGTTAGGTCTTATACTTTAAGAAATAACTTTGAAGAAGCATTCTACAGTGATAATTTCACAAAACAAGTCTTAGAATTTTTAACCCTTATTGACTCAAATACATTAAAACCTTTTTTACAGTCTTTAGCTAAAATTATAGATATAAGCGGAACAGATAGGACAGACCCTATCAGAACTACAGAAGGTGTTAAATTAGTATATATGCCTAAAGGATTAACAGACTTTGAGCCTAGTAACAAAAACTATAATGATAGCCTAACAGGTATAATACGCAGAGCACTTCTTAAAATGAACAACACAGACCCTAACTGCCCAGAAACAGATAAATCTATTACAGTGAAAGTATTTGGTGGAGAAGGCTATAACTACCTACATGTGTACTTTAATAAATATGCCCCAATCACTCTAAAAAGACTATTTTTCTTAGTATTAATGTATGCTTACCCAATGCTAAAACCAGAAATATTATTTAAAGATAATAAAGCACTTATGGACATTATATTATTAAACCTATGCAACCCAACAGCAGACTCTGCAGAACTTATCTTAAACAGTACAGAGTGTCTATTGAAGAAATTAGAAGAAGAAGAAGAAAAAGATTTAATTAAAAATTTCGCTACAAAAATGCAAACAAGTATGAACTCTGAGAGAAAACGCCAATTAGATAGTGATTTACGAAATGCAGAGGAATACTATACTAATGCCTTAGAAAACCTAATAAGATATTCCACTTCTTTAAAAAATGCTCAGCAAAACTTAATAAATTACAACGAGGTAGACTTCTCCGCTATCACAGTATTTTTAGAAAAAATTAAACAACACCCTAATACCAAATCTTTTAAAAAGATTAATTCAGATTGTTTACAATTCATTGTTGAAGAACCTATTATATATACTGATGATAAAGTATGGAGTAAATACATTTCAAACTCAGCATCTGAAACCAGACAGTATATTTATATGTTTGCAAGAGATTACCACGATTATTATAATACTACTTCCGATATTTTAGACTTTTGCATACAACGCTTATTTAAAGAAGTATTGGTAGACCAAAAAATTAAACTATTTACAGCTTCAGCGATGTACTTAAATCAAAACAATACATCATTTAGACTTGAGAAAAATACTTTACCTGACTCAGGCCACTTCTTCCCGCACCCTCACCTAGGAACTAACAATTTGACTTGCTGGGGAAATGCTATAACTGAAATAACTAAAGCCATTAGTGCTGATGATGGAGAAACGGCCTTCTTACAGATGATGTATGCTTTTCAACAAATGACAGCCACTGATAATGCAGTAGTCAGAAATCTTACAGAGTACATGCTAAACACCAGATACAGTAAATGTACTGTATATCAAAAAGGAAAAGACACAGAACGAACAACATTTGAAAAAATTATAAAGGAGTTCGTAGAATATGAAACCAATAAAATTAACACCCCAAGCGATACAAGCGGCGAAACTGGCCTTTAATAATAGCTTAGAAAATCTACGCTTTCAAGGAGAAAAACTAAATTTTACTTACAATTTTGAAGAAGAGTTCAAAAAAGCATTACCAGAGAACACACCTAAACCAGTAGTTTATATGTCATCTTCTACTTATCTTAAAATGCTTCAATTTGTACTGCAATGTGATAAAGAAATAGCCTGGCACGGAACAGTAGATAGAAAGGATAATAATTTCTTTATAAAAGATGTATTCTTATATCCTCAACGCATTACAGCGGTTACAGTACAAACTGATGATACTAAATATACACAGTGGGCTGAAAAGCTATCCAACGAAACCTTTAATACAATGCGTTTCCAAGGACACTCACATGTTAATATGGGAACAACACCTTCAGGAACTGATTTGACTAATTGGAATGAATTCCTTCAAAATCTTTTAGATAATGACTTTTATATATTTGTTATTATGAACAAAGCACAAGACATAAATATTTATATATATGACTTAGCTAATAATCTTATATATGAAAGGGCAGATATTACTGTAAAAGTATTCTTTAACAAAGACTTAGAAATGGATTACATCAAAAAAGACATGGATACTTATATTGAAAAACCAGCACCAGTTACTAATTTTACCAGTAATTACTATGGTAAAGGAAGCTATTGGGACCAATATAGGGAAGATGAAGATAGATATAGAAATACAGGATACACCCCTAATCAAAATCCAATAGGTTTCACCTCCCCAGTTCAAAAAAAAGCTACTATAAAGGTAAAAAGACATGTTGTCATTATGAACCGAAATGGAAGAAATTTCGAAAAAGAATATCCTGAATATGAAGGTGAACGCATAAACGCTAAACAAAATGGAATTAACTATGAAGTGTTTATACCGTACCAAGCCTTCCTAAACTATGACATACAGTCTCTCAGAAAAGATGGCTGGCATGTGAGAAAAATGCAGATACCAGAGGAGTACGATTTATGAAACCATTTGATTTTCGCCAACAAGCACTTATAAAAAATGTAGAGGTTATAAAAACACAAGAAGAAATAGAAGATATCCTTTTCAAAAATCAACTTTTCAAAAACGAGTTAATATCTTCCATATTTTTTAGTGTAGAATACACTTGTGGAGCTATTAAATTAAACATATATTATCACCCAGAGGAAAAAAGACGCAGCCTCAAAAATTGCCTTATAATAGGCATTGTCTTAAAAAAAGGAGAACCAATAAATTTAATAACAGATGTTCGAAACCTTAATTTAACACTAGACAGTATTCTTAAAACATTACAAGCTTTTGCACTATTAGAACAACTTGAAATTATAAAAACAAAAGAAGGAGCATTTGATTATGAACTTAAACAAATCTAGAACATTCTTTGACCCAGATAAATTTGATGCTAACATACACATCATAGGTTGCGGAGCAGTAGGCTCCACCATCGCTGAAAACCTAGCAAGATTAGGTATCAAAGAATTAATCCTATGGGATTTTGACGATGTAGAGGAACACAACATTGCAAATCAAATGTTCTTTATAAATCAAATTAACAAATCAAAAATGGATGCTGTAGAAGAAATTTGTAAAATGATTAATCCAGAAATCAGCATCAAAAAGAAAGGAATTTACACAGATGAAATCCTTTCTGGCTATCTTTTTATTTGTCCAGATTCAATTAAGATAAGACGAACTATCCTTGAAACAAATCTAGGCAATCCAAATATACTAGGGGTCTTTGAAGGTCGTATGCGTTTAACAGATGCTCAACACTTTGCAAGCGATTGGTCAACACTTGATAAGAAAAGAGCACTTTTAAACACTATGAACTTTACAGACGATGAAGCTGCAGCAGACACCCCCGTATCCGCCTGTGGCACTACTTTATCAGTAAACTTCACAGTTCGTTGCTTAGTTAGTTTAATGGTCGCTAACTTTGTAAAATTCATTTTAACAGGTGAACTGCAAAAAATGATAACCTTAGACCTTTCAACATTTGTCATTGATTCATTCAAAGATAAATAAATCTCCCTTGAAAACCTTGAATAAGGCTTTTACGGAAACGAAAAGAAATAACAAAGTCAAAGAAGAGAATACACGACATCCTGAGTTACAGCGTAGCTGTCTTCAAAATGCAGTCTCCTACAGAGGAAACTTGGTCGTTAACATCATGAAGTTAAGAGAACCAAGGGAAGGTTCAGGAGATTCTAGAAGCAATAATGAATATTTTCACAAAATATATTACGCATTCTCTTACACTTTCCTATATTTTTAGAAAGGAGAAAAAAAAATGTACTACATCACATCCTATAATAGATTTGGACAAAAATACACTTCAGAAAAAGAAGAACGACCTGATTTACAGGGTAATCCTAATCTAGATTTGAATCAATTAAGTTTTTGGAATAGACCCACCTTAACACCAGACGAAGAAATATACCAAACATTTAGAATACCGAAAGCTAGTGGAGGTTTTAGAGAAATCAATGCACCACACTGGAAGCTAAAAGAAAGACAACGAGAACTTGTAAAACACATGCAAGAACACTTACACATATTAGAAAGTCCATGGGCATTTGCCTATACAAAAGGCCTATCATCCTTAGATGCCTTAAAAAAGCACCAAGACAATCACTCAAAATGGTTTCTAAAAATAGATATTAAAGATTTCTTTCCATCATGTACAATTAATGTAGTAGAAAATAATTTATCAAAATTATTTCCTATATGTAGCTGGCTAGAAATTGATAGAGATGCTTTATTTGACACCTTAAGAGATTATGTATACCATAATGGTTGTTTACCTCAAGGAGGCGTTACAAGCCCTTATTTAAGCAATCTAATTATGGTATCCTATGACTATCAAATACACAAACTTTTAAAAACAGCAGCAAATTTCAAAAAACAAAAATATGTATATACACGCTATGCAGATGATGTCCTTATTTCAGCCAAAAATAAATTTGAATGGCAAACCATAGTAAATGAAATTCAAAATATATTTGGAACAGACTTTACACTAAAAAGAGAAAAAACCAGATATGGTTCATCTTCAGGTAGAAATTGGAATTTAGGGACAATGTTAAATGCAGAAAACAACATTACAATAGGCTACAAAGCTAAAGAAGAGTGGAAAAGAAAAATGATGGAAATAATCATCAAACACTCAAACAATGAAAATATAACCTTAGCAGAAAAACAACACCTTTCAGGAGTCCTAGCTTACTATAAATCTATAGAGCCTGAATATTTTAACTACTTAAACAGGCATTATTTAGAAAAATACAACCAAAACTTTGAACAAATTATAAAACCAATTTATTAAGAATGTAAACGAACAACACCTAAGTATAATATATGTTAGAGATACCTTCTAATTGAAAAATTTAGTATGATTCTCGGAAACGGAATCTTGTAAAAACATTAACAAACATTAAACATAAGTTCTGACTGCCCGCTACAGGATAAAATTCTCGAGGAAATTTTATCCTTCCGCTTTACCGTCTGAACTCATTTTAGGTTTACATTAACTGGAGGATAGCAATGACACAGAATGAAAAAAGAGCATTAGAAATCTATATAGCCCTTATAATTCAATATATTCGTAAGGAAAATAACAAAGCCCTTGAGCAATTAAGGGCCTTTTTTTATGGTATGTCTTTTATGCAGAACTACAACCCAGAGTTCCTTTACAAAACCTGTATAGATAATATTGAGATAATAGAGAAAATACCTACACATGGAGAAATACTAATAGCTTCTACAGTAAGGACTGAGCTAGTACACTTCACTTTTAAATCCTTTAAAAAATACTATAAAAGAAATTTAACAGCCTTACAGCTTAAACAACAACAGTTCTCTGAGAAGCAAATACTACTACTTCCCAGGATTAGAGAAGAAAATTTTCATGAACATCTTTTGACTTTTCTACAAAACTTTGCTATAATAAGTAAAAACATACCAGTAAAGGAGACAGCATATGTTAAACGAAAAAATGTTTAAAATATTTGAGAATGCGGGAAGAAATGCATTAATAATGAATCACTATGAGTTAGAAGAAATGTTCCCAGAATATCCTCTAGACCAATGGAGAGCCTTCTTACAAGACCCTAAAGTACAAGAATATATTAGGTCTGAGTTCGCAATCATCCAAGAAAGTGAAATGAGAAAAGTAATATCTTCTGCTTCAGAAAACGATACATCAGTAGGTAAAGCTCAACTTATCAATGCGATGCTAAATGCTACAGATAAAATAGGTGGTAAACGAGAAGGTAATATTATTATCTATTCTTTTGTACTACCTAATGAAGAACAAGCAAAAGCACCAAATACAGAGGTAATTAAAAGAGACCCCTTTAAGGAGGAAAGAAAATGACAACAAAAGAACTAGGCTGTGATAAAGTTTGTAATGAGTGTGCTTATGGTGGAGATTACTACTATGATAAGAAAAGTAAAGAATGTATAGCACGCCCCTTAAATAAGACTAAAGAACAAATCAGACAAGAAGTTTACGAAAAGTACACTGCAGACCAACTTAAATATTTATACAACTTATTTGATGTAACTTTAGAGGACTTAATTAACCAAATATACAACAAACAAAATGTATAATTATACATAAAGGAGGAATAAATGACAAAAATACCAGATTTATGGAATTTTAGTACTGAAGAAGAAGATAAAAAAGAATTTTATATTGATGAATTTGAAGGTATTAATACGGTATGTACACTTGTGCATAACACAGCAAATAACTCTTACATATTTCACATAACCAGTAGAGTATTTCCAGAGTTTGATAAATTACATACAGGAAAGAAACTTTTCTTTGTACAAAAAGGTGGAAACCTGTATTTTACTCTAACTGAACCAAAAACAGGCGTAATATACAAGACTAGTGCACAATCAGCTAGAAACACAAACGGTGTAACACGCTATAAAGTAAACTTTCCTAAAAAATTAGCTGCATCTTATCAAATAAATCGTAAAGACCAACTATGTTTAGTGCAGAAAAAAGATGAATATTTATGCGAAATACACTATAAATATAGAGAAAACTATGAGCAACTTTAATTATAATAAACAATTTATTATAACCGATGCTCAAGCAAAAGACCTACAGATAACTATAGAAGCACCTATAGTTTGTTTTTACCAAGACACAAAAGGTAGAATTTATCTTACAGCCTCACATATAAGAATGCACAATAAATACTATGCAGATATATTTGACTGTACATTAACAAAAGAACATTGGATAATAGACATGTATTTTCCCTTTCCTTGGGAAAATAACTATAAGTTTATTAGAAAAAACAAAGGAATATACCAACTGATGAACAAAAAAATAGAAGGAAAGGAGTATATAGAGTATGTCAAACCTAAAGTTAAGGCCCTACCAAGAACAGGATGTCGAAAAACTACAAGTATTCAAAGCATGTGCGAACCTAAGTCGTCCCCGTACAGGAAAGACCCCGACCTCTTTGATACTCTCCAGTAAATGGCCAGAAGGTAAAACCCTTATAGTATGTACAGGCTCAATGCTCTATAAATGGCAAAAAGAATACCAAGACTGGTTAAAACAACCTTGTGAAGTATATACAGGAACTCCTAAACAAAGAAAAGAAGCCCTTAAAAATTGGACACACGGACTAGTCATAACTTATGATACTTTAAAAGAAGTTGACCACTACAATTACATAAAAGACGAAGAAGGAAATATTTTAGAAAAAGATTATTCACACACTACGGGTGCAATAGCTTCTATTCGTAAATCAAAACCTAAAAAACTGATAGTAGATGAGTTTCACAGAGCTAAAGGACATAAAACAGCTAGGGCAGCTGCACTAAACCTACTATCAAAAGACTGTGAGTATAAAATAGCTTTAACAGGTACGCCTGCTTACTCAACCCAGCTAGATGTATACAATATGCTGCATTTTTTATGGCCAGAACAATTTGATACCTACTGGAACTTTAGACAAAAATTTGTAAAACATCACTCAATCTGGGTAAAAGGACGCTCGGGTAGACCTGAAGAAAAACTAGTGCCTGATAAATTAAACACTATTGGTACTAAACTTGTACACAAAATTTTTGATAAATATGCTGTACAACACAAAGCATCCGACCCAGATGTAATGCCTTGGTTACCAAAAGACCCTATACCAGAGCTAATAGAGTTACCTATGGATAACACACAAAAGAAAGCTCTTAAAGACTTAGAGGAATGGTTTGAGACAGAAGGAGAAGAGGTTATTGCTAAAAATGGATTAGATAGAATTACTAAATATCGCCAAATAATAAGCGAACCACAAATTCTTTTAGCAGTAAAAACATTAGGGCCTAAAACAAAATGGATACTAGAATATATGAAAGAGTATATTGACACTCCCACAATTTACTTTACAAATTCAACAAAACATATTAAAATATTACTACCATTAATGCAAAAAATTGCACCCACAGCATATATAATAGGTGCTACTACTAAAAAAGAACGCTTCCAAATAGAAGAAGATTTTCAAACAGGAAAAGTAAAACACCTAATATGCAACACACAAGCCGCACAAGAAGGTTTAACCCTAGACACTGGAGAATGTATTATCTTTATAGAGCAATTCCCACCAGTAGGGTCAATAGACCAAGCCTCCCAAAGATTTACCGCCACAGTAGAATCTAAAAAAGATATACCTAAGCGTATAATCAAATTAATTTTAAAGGGAACTTATGATGAAGTAATTAATACTATCATAGACTCTAGACAAGAAAATGTAAATGTTCTCAACGACTTTAAAAATTATATAAGGAGGTAAATATATGCACTTACTTTTTAATCCAACAGAAACAAAAATTATGCATGACCCAAGAGATACTGCTCAACCATACAGAGTGGTAGATTTTTCAGACGATAAAAGTCCAAAAATAGTATGGTTTGCACAAACTAAAGAAGAAGCTCAAGCCTTCTTTAACAACCCTATCCCGTTTCGTAATAAAATAGAAGCACAATTAGACAAATTTCATAGTCTAAAAAGTGTAAGAATTTAATTACATATTTGAGGAAGGGTAATCTCAATAAAACCGTTAAAGAAAGGAGGTAAAAAGACATGGCATTTACGCCCCGCAAAGAGAAAGCTGTCAGACAGAAAGTTAAAGCAAGTATATTAATTGAGGGTTTATCAGGATTCGGAAAATCAGGTGCAGCCATAGAAATAGCTATTGGACTAGTGAAAGGACTTCAAGAAAAAATCACAGCAGTAGACACAGAAAATAAATCATTAAATCTGTATGATGGTCTGACCTTAACATCAGGTATAAAATGCAAACCTTTAGATGTTTATCCTATTAGTCCCGAAGACGGATTTGCACCGAGTAATTATTTAGCTTGCAAAGAAGCAGCAGTAGAAGACGGCAAAGAAGCCTTAATTATGGACTCTATCACACATGCTTGGACAAGAACGGGTGGTATATTAGATATAGTTGCACGCATACAAGCTACAACTAAAAACCCTAACAAATATGCTGCTTGGAATGACCCAGAAGTAGTAGCAGAGAAAAACATGCTATTTGATATGGTTCGTGATGACAGACTTCACACAATTTTAACAGTTCGTAGCAAAGAAAAGCACGAAATTGTTGAAGAAAACGGTAAAAAGAAAGTTGTTTCTTTAGGAGAACAGCAAATAATGCAAGACGACTTAAAATACGAAGTTGACTTGGTTATTAAATGTTTAAGACAGGGCTCTACCAAAAATGGTAAAGTACAATACGCTAAAATTCAAGTACTTAAATCTCGTTATGCTATATTTGTAGAAGGTGAGGAGTACGACCTAACCCCAGAATTAATACAACAACTAAGAGAATACCTTGAAGAAGGCGTTGACCCCGACACACTTCTAGAAGCACAACGCAAGGACTACATTGAAGCTCTTCGTGAGTTAGTTAAAAACCCACAAAAGAAAAGTATCGCTGATGTAATCCGTGAAGATGCAGGAATGGCTGAAATTAAATACTCAAACCTACCACTATATCTTCTAAAAAGAATCTACGCAACAATAAACAATTAAGGAGGCCAATATGGCTATTATTAAAGACCCAGAAATAACTGTAAAACCAGTAGAAAAAGAAAACAAAGTTTTCCCTGAAACAGTTAACAAAGTTGCTTTTGACAACTTACAACAATCTTTCATAGAAAAATGTAAACAATATGATGAACTAACTGCAGCTTACAAAAATTTACAAGTAAGATACATCACAGACGGAGAAGCTGCTAAGCATTTCGTTAAAACAGCTATGATAGGCTTAGAACTACTATACCCTACTCAAAATAAAGGAGGACGAAACTAATGGCTATTAATTTCCAACCAACTGAAGCAAAGGCTCCTAATCAACTACCAGAGCCTGGTTACTACTATGGTAAAATTCTTGAAGCAACAATGAAACAACCGAAAGATGTAACAAAACAGCCTTATCTAAACATAACTTACGAGTTACTAGATAGTGCAAAAAATAAAGCAGGACGCCTATATGATATCGTAGCAGAAAGCGACAAACCTTTTATGATTTACAAACTACAAAGATTTGGACAAGCATTAGGTTTAGTAGGGAAATCCCTAGAATTAACTGACTTATCTAAAATAATTGTTGGAAAAGTAATTATTTTCAGAGTTAAAATTGAAGAATCTGAAGGTTATGCTCCTAAAGCAGTAGTAGATATTGGAGATGAAGGTATTTATTACAACAAATCAGATGCTGCTAATTTCTTTGAACCAACAGCTGCTCCAGCAACCCCAGCTGCAGCACCTAAAAAGATTGAAGTAGAACCAGCAGCAGATACTAGTGCACTGTCTGTTGTAGATGATGACGAGTTTTAATGTCATTCTTAAGTTCGTATTTTGGAATAGTGGACAACTCACCGCATAATCAAGCGGTACATTGTCCCTTTCCTCATCATACGGCATCTGGCGAAACCTACTTAGAAAATAGACCCTCAGCACATGTAGACACAATGAAAAAAGTATTTCATTGTAAAGCATGTGGCAAAGGTTTAAGTGAGAACCAGTTTATTCAAGATGTGTTTGGATGTGATTATATTGCAGCACGAAAACTGCAAGTAGCATTCAGTAGAAACACCCCTATGGAGGGCTTTGAAGCAATGTTCCCACTAACTAAGGAAACTAGGGCTCGTGCACAGTCTCTCGGTATCTCGGATACCGTAATCCAAGAGTTAAAAATTAGAACAACCCCTTATAAATTACAGAACGATATAATTGCATTTCCTGTTGAAATGTATGGAGAAAACATAGATATAAGGTCTTATAACCCAGGTCATACACCAAAAATGCTTTCACAAGACGAGAGCATGGTAGGACTAATAATACCTTTTCAAGCATTATTAGATACCCCAGATGATATGCCTATATTCTTATGTGCTGGAGAGAAAGACATGGCTCTAGCAAGAACACATGGTTTAAATGCAATTACCATCACAGGCGGAGAAATGATGCTCCCTATATGTCCAAAACTATTTGCTAAGAAAAAAGTTATCATACTATATGATAATGATGATGCAGGACGCAATGGAGCAATAAAAATAGCTAATTACCTGTATAATTATACCGATAAAATAAAAGTAGTAACAAACTTTCACGAAATCTGTAAAGAAAAAGGAGAAGATATTACTGACTTTTTTATGAAGTATAATCAAAATATAAATACCTTAATGAGATATATACAACAAACATCTTATTTTAAACCAACTGAGATAACAAAAATAAAAGCCTTGGATATTGTAAACCTCTACCAAGCCACTCAACCTGAATATTTAAACAAGCTAGTCAAAACACCTATTCAGGTAGTAGGTGTTGAGGATAGAGCTTTTAAATGTCCTATTACGGTTATGGCAGAAAAACTAAAACCAATGAATACAGAAAATCAAGCTCCTCTTAAAAACATAATACCTGTAGGTACTGTAAGAGATTGGAGACTAAAGGAAGATAACATAGAAGACCTCTTACACTTAGTAGATGAAAATTTTAAAGAAGTTAAAATCATTGAGAATTTAAAAAACTTAATGAGAATACCTTTATCAGAAGAACGCATAAGTGTAAAAGAACTATCCTTTGACACAGTATATAAAGTATCTGTAATAGATTTATATGAGTCAGGAAATGACGACATACGCCCTATGGAATTTAACTGTTTTATCATTGGTCAACGACTAGAATCAGGTAAAAAATACTTAGTTACACACAAAATGACTCCACATCCTTATCACGGGCAACAATTAGCAATGGTAATTACCAGTGTGGAAGAAAGTAATGATAGTATAACTACCTTCAAATTAAATAATGAAGTAATTTCCCATCTCCGCACATTTCAAAATAAAACTTATGTAGAAATTGCGGAGAAAATGAAAGCTAATATCGGTTTTGATGTAAGTAGTAAACTATTACACACTATTGATTTAGCTTATCATACCCCTCTGATGTTTAATTTTGGTGAACGAAACCAAAATATCAGAGCAACATTAGATACATTAGTCATTTCTGAGTCTAGAGTAGGTAAATCTACTACAGCTCAGGCTTTACAAAAAGTATATGGTCTGGGTATGTTTATTTCCTTAGCTGGAAATGCTGCCACGATTGCAGGCTTAGTAGGTGGTTCAACTAAAATTGGAACATCTAATAACTTTCAAACTCGTGCAGGCATCATACCTCAAAATCATAGAGGACTTCTAGTATTAGAAGAACTAGGTAAAGCTAATAATGACTTACTTAAAGAACTTACAGATATAAGGTCTTCTTCTCAAGTTAGGATAACTCGTGTTAGTGGCTCAATAGCTTTACCAGCTATGCTCCGTATGATTAGTTTAACTAATCCTAAGCCACGAAATAACATTATTAAACCTATTAATGCTTATCCTAATGGTATATCTATTGTTACTGAGCTAGTTAGTAAACCAGAGGATATTGCAAGATATGATATAATACATGTCGTAGCAGACAAAGGTGCTGAAACAATAGACCCTTTATGGAAACCTGAAACACCTTTCACTACAGAAGAGTACCGCACTCGTATTAAATGGATTTGGAGTCGTAAAGCAGAACAAATAGTTATTTCAGAAGAAGTACAAAAATTTATAGTAGAACGCTCCAATGACTTAAACAAAGTTTATGGAACCCATATTAAAATATTTGGTACAGAAACTTGGAAAAAGTTAACTAGAGTAGCTATAGCAATAGCAGGATACACCATATCCACTGATGAGTCTTTTGAAAATATAATTGTAACTAAAACGCATGTCAATCAAGCTATTGATTATTTAATAGAGTTGTATGATAATAAAGTTTTTAGATTAAAAGAATTTGTAGACAACGAAAGACAGTACTCTACATTAGACAATGATGCAATAGCAGTCTTACAAGACATTTATACTAAATCTCCTGCTATTATTCAAACACTTAATACCCACCCTGTATGTTCACAAAATACTCTATCTTTAAGCTCAGGTATTGACCGTGTAGACTTAAATAAAATTGTTCAAAGACTAGTCAGAGCTTACTTTGTAAGATTTGATGGCAATGATATTGTTCCTACAGAACGATACAGAATGGCTTCAGAACAAATAGACACTAGAGTAATTGTAGACCGTGTAGGAGAAAATGTAGTTATTAATAACAATCAGGAGGTAGAAGATGACTTTTAATTGGTTAAAAACACATCTTACAAGCCCTGAAGAAGCTAATGAAGCTTTTGATATTATAGCTCGAATTAAGCCTAAGTACCACGCCTTTGATACAGAAACAACAGGCTTACACATAATACTGGATAAGCCCTTCCTTTACCAATTTGGTTTCATAGATGTTGCAACCAAAAGAGGCTGGGCTTTCTCAGTAGATTTAGAAACACATCCTAAATTGGCCAAACAAGTAATTAAAAATTGGCATGACTATTTAGCTTTTGGTAAGCATATTCTATTAGGAGCTAATATTAAGTTTGATATGCATATGTCAACTAATATTGGTATTCCTTTAGCAGATTCTGTTAAAGTATCAGACATACAATTCTGGATACGCTATGGACACGACGCTTTATCTATAAATGAAGGAGGTCCGCCTTTAGCCTTAAAAGACTATGCTACAAAATATGTAAATAGAAACGCTCGTATGCACGAAAACCTATTACGCTTAGAGCAAAGTCAAATGGCTAAGCACTATAATAACTTACTAAAACAGCGTTTAATACACTGTAAAGTTCCTGAAAAATTAAAAGGAACTTATAAAAGTGTAACACTAAGTTGTTTAACAGATATTATGAAAGACCCTATCCTTGAAATTAAAGAACTTCCAGAAGATATACTAGAAGTATATTTAGACTGGAGAGATAGTTTACCTCTGTGGTTACAGAGGAAGGTATTAAAACTAGTAGAAGCTAGTGATATACCTTATAACAGACTAAATAGAGAGACTTTAACTAGGTATGCTCTTGATGATATAGTATGGACATTAGAAACATTCTGGAAATGTTATCAGGCTGTTAAAGCTAGAGAGAATATGGCAGGAGTACTTCTGGAGAATAGACTTATTTTTCCATTATACAGAATGGAAAGAGTAGGCTTCCATACCGACAGAGATTATCTAGAACAGTCTAGATTAATTCTAAAAGAATATATTTTAGAGCGTAGAACACTATTAAAAGAATTAACAAGTGCTGACTTTAAAATAGGACAACATGCCTTTATTAAAGACATGATGAATGAAGACTTTGATTGGAATTTACCATCTACAGGAGCCGCTGTAGTAGATTTGGAGTTATCTAAACTAATTCGAGAAAATCCTAACAATCCTGCAATTAAAGTAATGCAATTAATACAGGAACTTAGGACACTTGAAAAATGGTATTCAGCCTATATTATACGCTTCCAGAAAACATTAGAATACTATAATACAGATAGACTGTACACCCAATTAAATCAAGTAGGAGCTATCACTGGTAGGTTTACATCTGATTTTCAACAGTTTCCAAAGGAAGCTATATTTAAAGAAGATGGGACTGAGATATTCCGCCCTAGAAAAATTGTTATAACAAGTCCAGAGCAAGGCTATAAATACTTGGGCTACGCCGATTTTAGTCAAATTGAACTACGCTTCCAAGCATTCTATACTATCCTTGTAGGTACTCCAGACTTAAACTTATGTAGAGCATATATGCCTTATCAATGCCATCAGAAGGATGGTACCAAGTTTAATTATGAAGACCCTAAACTTGTTAAACGATGGAATGAGGAATGGTTTCTAGATGAAAACCCAGAAGAAAAATGGCATCCCACTGATGTACATGCTGCTACAACTATAGCAGCAGGATACAGTAAGGATGACCCTAATTTTAAAACCTATCGTACTAAGATAGGTAAGAAAACTAATTTTGCTAAAAACTATGGAGCACAATTAGGTAAAATTAAACAAATGTTTCCAGATAAAAGTGAAGAAGAGTGCATAAGAATAAACGATGCCTATTACAAAGCTTTTCCTGGTGTTAAAAACTACCATCAATACTGTTATAACAGAGCTAGCTATAGTAATACTGTTAATATGTTCGGAGTAAAATACTACAATGTATCAGGACATAAACTAATAAACTTCTTAGTACAGGGTTCAGCAGCGTTCTATTTAAAAACTAAATTAATAGCCTTAGACGATTATATTCGTTCAAAGGGTTTGAAAACTAGAATGCAAATGAACATACACGATGAAGTTGACTTTGAAGTAGCAGAAGATGAGTTACCAGAATTACGGAATTTCCAAGCTATTATGGAAGATTGGCCTGAAGGGCAAGTACCTATTGTAGCTGAGCCCACATTTAGTAAAACAAATTGGGCAGAACAGATAGACTTAAAAGAGGAGGCACTATGAAATACAAATATATAATTGCACTAGACCCCTCAGGAAATTTTGAAGAAGGAAAAGGCACAACAGGTTTATGTCTTTTCTCTTGTGATAAAAAAGAAATAATTTTTACAACGACTATTAAAGCAAGTGACTATAAATCTAAAGAAGATTATTGGTACGCTCATATAAACATTCTCAGAAAGTTTACAACTTTATATAAGAATGCTATAATAGTTATGGAAGAGTTTACTCTAAATCCTAGAAGGGCTCTTCAACAATCTCATAGTAGAATGGAGACATCTAAACTAATTGGAGTAATTCAATTAGCATGTGCTGAACAGGGTTGGGATTTAAAAATGCAACTACCTGTAGAAGCTAAAAGTAGATGGCCTGATTCTATACTAGAGCACAAACATCTAATTAAAAGGATACAAAGAGGACACGCTTTACTAAGTGGTCAGATTATATCCAGGCATGAGAAGGATGCTATAAGGCATGCCGTACACTATAATACCTTCTACAATAAATAAAAGGAGAACAATATTATGTTCGAAATAAAAACAGTATCAGTAAATAAAACATCTCTTGAATTTGATTCTGACTATAAACCAGAATTAGTTCCTGCATACTTAGAATTAGCTAAAACAATAGCTAAGAAAGGCATTAATCCTATTAATAAAGAGTGGATTTTTAAAAATAAATCTTTTAAAAACCTAATGGAAATGTCTATGGCAGGTTTAAGAAACTTCGTAGAAGAAGGACAAAAACTAAAAAAAGATATAGAACATTTGGAAATCATTGAAGAAATAAACTTTGAAAAAGGATATATTAAATTACACAAAGATGTTCCTAACGAAATTTTAATTGATAGCTTTAGAGCCCTCCCTACTTTCTGGCATCTTATGATTATTAAAGGAGATAAGACTTGGCAAAATATTTCACAATTTGCTGTAGAATACTTTGCATCTCAAACCCCTGAACAACTTAAAGAATTAACAAGAGAGTATTGGGAAGAAGGAGATAGATAATGAAATTAGAAGATGAAGGCTCTGACACATCTGTGTTAGACTATGGCATTAATGAAGCAGAGGTTAATGTAGCTATTAGAGAAGAGTTCGGAGGAAGGTTAGACTTATCTAATCTTCCTATCGAAGTCGCTGTAAAGAATGCATCCAGCCTTCCTGCCGAAGAATTTGCTAAGATACGCCGTAATGGTTTTGGTGGCTCTGATTCTTCTATACTATTAGGAGTCAATCCTTTTAAAACTCTACAGGAATTAATAGTTCAAAAAGCTTCTAAAGAATTATCTGAAGAAGAAAGAGCAGTTGGAGAGTTAGCAGCTGTCCGAAAAGGTAATGACCTAGAGCCTTTAATCATCCAGAAGAGTTCAAAGGTATTAGATTGTAAAATCTTAAAGCCAGACGATATGTATCGCTTTAAAGAGTTTCCATACCTAACGATGAACTTTGACGGTGTAGCTCAATTACCTAAAGGACACAAGTACGCTAAGTACACTAACCATCATGGTTATATGCCTGATGAAATTAAAGTTGCTACAATTAAAGGTCAACGACATTATAATCCCGCACTTGCTATTTATAGTGAGTTAAGGCTGTATAACGGCATAGACTCAGAACAACCAGAGCTATTACCTTTAAATGAAGAACAACTAAAAACTTGGCCTATTGAAAAGAAGGCTGAGTACTACGGTATACCACAGTATTATTATACACAGATACAGCAAGAGATGATGGCACTTGATGCCGAAGCAGGATTTGTATCAGCTCTCTTTGAAGTAGATTGGCATTTACACATCTGGCTAATACACAAGGACTCAGTAGTGTGGAATGCACTAAAGATTCAGGGGTTTAAAGCAGATGTGGAAGTTACTAAACTTAAAGAAAGACAAGATAGAGCAGGTATATGATGGGTACAATTTTCTTTAGAAGATGTAAGGTATGTGGAAATATTTTAAAATTTCTCAGTAAAAACAAAATGGAAGTACACCCTTGCAAATGTAATATCTGTAGAAAAAGTTACACAATACAGGAAACAAATGATTGTTAAAATAAAAAGGAAGAGAGTTACTCTTCCTTTTTTGTTGTTAGGTCAGTTCCTAAAGCTGCTAGTCTTGAGTGGCTACGCCACAGTATTTCTGTAAAATTAATAACGAGAGAAGGCGGCACGATTAATAGCATAGTTATTAATAGAATAGTTTTTCTTAACTTTCTTAGTAACATTAGTATTATATTTAATTCTACTAACTATATCAGATTTAAGATATAGTTTTTTAATTATACTTTGCCCTGAAGGTTTATAAGGGTCAAGGACCTTTTTACCTAGTGGACTTGTCTTAGCATTCTTATACATTTGAGAAGACTTAGCATCAAAGCTACCTTTATTCCATAAGTATTTTTGTTGCTTATAGGAAGGAACTTTTCGTAAATATACTAGACGATTAGGTACCCACTTTATTACATCATACTTAACATATTGTTTACTCTTTGTAGGTGTTAATTGTTTTGCACTCATTATAGAAGGAAGTGGAACTCCTTGGTCTATACCCGCATATACACTATTAAATATAGTACCTACAATAGGTATATAGTTAGCATAATGTTTTAATGATTTCATTAATTCATTCTTTCGTAAATTACCACCTGTAGTATAGTACTCTGGGAATTGTCCATAATCACTTTTAATAAAATCATTAGGACTAATGGCTCCTGTCATTACATCTACTAATTGTGATACTGGTGTAAACAATCTGTTGCGTAAAACATCTACAGGATTAGTTATAGTTTGAAAAGCATCCATAAATGATGGGTTCACTTTAAGTGAAATTGTTTTACCGTCTGGACGAGTAAATAGATTTATATTACCTTGCATTATTTGATTTTGTAAATTCCAAGAAGCCTCTAATTGCTCTGGACTATATTCATCAAAATTCCATACAGGAGTAGTTATGTTCCCTAACATATCCATCATCCACGGTTTCTCACTGATAGTTCTTAACCAGTACTCTGCATTTCGTATTGAGTAAGACATAAACGGAAATAGAGATTCTAGTACTTGCAGTGGTTTAGCTTTAAAGCCATAGTCAAAATGTATTCTAGATATTCTTTCAAAGGACGCTTCACGGGTTAAACCTTTATCTAATCCATTTAAGAATAATGCTAAACGATTTATATCTTCTGTTTTATTTAAAGCTCCTGTCCAGTTGCCTGAGAATTTAACAAAAGATTGCCACGCATCTGAAGACTCTTCAGCAATTTGACGAGTGGCTCTTTTACTAGCTTCTGTAATATTACTGATTGGTCCGTACTTGAAGAAGTTTTGCATCTCATTAAACATTTCATAGTCCATAAATTTAGCATTAGCATCTATTCTGTGTAACCCCTGTGTGAAGTAATCCTTAGTGCCTTGCGTTGTTAGTAATCCGTTAGGATGCATTTTAGTTATACCATCACTGATAGCATCAAATTCACTTAACATTGTTGCTGCTTCACTACGGTATAAATGAGCGTCTTTCCATCCTAGTTCTATATTAGTTTTTAAATTAGTATCTATATAGTTTCTAGATGCGGTACCTATGTTAAATCCTAAATAACCAAACTTGTATATATACATTAATCGATTCCAGTATTTAAGGAATCCTTGGCTACCTATACGGTTATTAAGAGTATTATATAATCTCTTATATATACTGCTAGGTATTATTCTTGCTCCCAAAGCTCTAGCATTTACTAAGTCTTTCGGAGAAGTAATCATAAACTCTCTAATACCAAATCCACCACGACCAGTTTTCTTTGGTGTTAATACTACCGCCCTCATTTGAGGATGTGCCCTTAGCAGGTTATATAATTGTTCATCTGTATAGTCTGCATACACCCCCTTATTAATAGAGAAGGTTTCATCTAACATATTATGTATATAAGTAGTTTGGGTTTTAGCCAGCATAGCAGCTTCTTGCATATTCTTATTCATTGTTACAATAGGATTATTAGATAGATATGGTAGTAATCTTCTTTGTGAATTAGTTGTGCCCATTATCATTTCATTGAATCTATTAGGATTATAGTGTAAAGCATTAGTTAATCCGCTTGGTGTAAATAGTCCATCCTCTATTTTACCCCAGCCTTGTTTAATTAAAATAGCTTTAGCCTCATCACTTAGTCCTCTCCAGTATTTTACAGAATTGAAACCTTGTCCTGCTTGGTTGGATACTAAACTAGATAACTGTTGTTCATCAAAGCCGTTGATTAAAGTATTGTAAAAATCTAAATCTAAACGAGCTCCATCACTCCAACCTAGTGTTTGCCCTGCTAAATACTCTAAATCTAATTGGGCTTCGTTTAAATTTTTTTGTAGTTTAGGGTCTATATCACCTAAGGAAGTGTATTGATAAGCATTGTTAGCTTTCATAGCTTCTAATTTCTGTCCTGTTAAACTTGTGTAAAGGGAGCGGTTACGCTGACCATCATACCATATGTTATTTAGATTACCTACTAATATTACACTGCCTTGTTCATCATCAAATATAAATTCTATACCATACTTGCGTAACTCTTTACCGCTATCTGTTAATCTGTCTATCCAAGCTTTATTTGATTTATAGTTAAAGTAACGCTGACCTATTCTCCCCATTTGGTCTAAGTCATCATAGAAGTATATAATTGCTGGACCACTTGTTGCTATATCCTGTGCTAATTGCTCGGGTGTTTGTGTTAATCTACGGGCAGCTTGGTCTAATCTCTTTTCTTGTAAACCTCTGTTCACAGCCTGTGCATAAGCATCAGCTATAGCGTTAGGCTTAGAAACATCTAAATGTTTTCCTAGGTGGCTTTCTTTTACAACAAACGGATTAGAAGCATTTGCAAAATCACTGTTGGCTAATATCCTTTCGTACATTGTGTTTGCAAAGGAGTTGTATTCCATAGGGTTTATTTGCTCTACAGTTTTAGCGACATCTGGTAGATTCTTTAAACCTCTAACACTGCCTATTTCTTTTAAATGTACATTCTGTAATTTAGACTTCCAGTTATTAGTTACAAAATCTGTTACAGTTTTTTTCTGTACAGAAGAGTTACTCATGTTGAACTGTAAAGATACGGATGCTGGATTTAATAAGAACTGCTCTATATAGTTTGCTGTATAAAGTTGTTCTAATATATTAGGGTGTTTTTCTAAATACCTCCAAGCCAAGCTCATTACCTCATTCCACTCTGATTCTTTAAGGGTGGTTAAAGCTGCTAATACAATACCTTGTTTAGCTTTTGCTTTGAAGCGTATATAAAAATCATTAGAAGTAGCTGTTACATTTCTTACAACTTGCATTTCTCTTCTAATCATTTTCTCTTGCACTTCTTCAGCGAGTTCTTCCCACTCACTTCGTCCCATTCTTAAACGCCCTATAGCAAACTCTATAGCAGTATCCCTACTTATTCTTTCAGTAGCTCTAGAAGATGTTTGAGCAGCGTTCATAATGCTCTGTAAGTATAGTGTAATTTCTTTATTGTTCTTATTTACTATACCATCTAATCCTGCAAATGCTTTTGCACTGTTTAGATTGTATTGCTTATTAAAGGAGTCAAGTACAGCATTATCTGCTCTTTGATTTAAACTGAATGTTAGACCTATACCTTTAGGGTCAAGCTCTTCAAACTGTAAAGCATAACGCACCGAGTTAGGTATTAGGTCATAAGGAATATCGTTTTTTATATCTAGATAGTCCCCTAACTCATCTATTAATTTAAAATACTCTACTAACTCTTCATAAGTTAATTGCTCACGCTGAGCTATAAGTTTGCGTAGTTTTTGTCCATTAGTAGGTGTGGCTTTACCCAGGTAAGACTCTTTAATTTGTTGAGCACGGGCCATAGACTTTCGTTCTACAATGTCTTCTGGTATTTCTCGTTCTTCTAACCAGTGTTTTGCAGCCACGTAGTTCTCATCCGTAGGTAGATTTTGTCTAATGATTCTATCAAAATCTAGTCTGTCTGCATTGTAGTTATCTACTGCAGTTTGTAAGTTCCTTAATTCTATATCTGTTTTATCTGCACCAGTATACATTTTTTGTAATGTCTCAAAATGTTCTTCTGTAAAGTAACGAGAACCAGCTTCATCTTGCATTATCTCATATATATCTTTAGAGGTTACTTCTCCTTTATCTAAACGAGATATAATGTTATTACGATAGTGTTCTTGTACTTGCTCCTTGTATTTTCTAATAAGCTTTAATTGTTCTTGATTTTCAAAGACCATAGGGTCCATATTCTCTACTCGTTTAAATAATGTTTCTAAGGAGCTAAGACTAGCTTCTGCATTTGCTACAGAAGATAATTGGCTTAAAGCCTCTACAGCTTTCTCTGTATCAGGGGATAACAAAGCATTGATAGCTTGTTGTACATAGTAACCTGTATCCATTCTAATACCTGTATATACTAATGGAGTTGTATCTTCTAACAGTGTATTAAGAACAGTCTGCCCTTTCTTAGCAGTTTTAAAAGCAGATTGAAATTCATGTAATTGATTTAAGTTCTGTTTAATACTGTAAAGAAAAGCAAATGCATCCTTGTTACTTAGTTCTGGTTTAAGATACTCAAATGGGTTATAAATATTATGTAGCCTTGCAGCCTCCTTAGATTTTTCTAAGAAAGTTTTATAAGCCTTCTGTATGGATACTGAATTAGCTTCTAATATATCATTAGCTATAATTCTAGTTTTAAAGTGAGAAGCACTTTGAGATACGGTATTCATTTTCTTAACCATTTCTAAATCTAATTCAACACCATCTACCCAATCAAAATACTGTCCTATGTAGTATGCACTTATACTACGCTCAGTAGTTAATCCGCTACCTATCATGTTTCTATTTATGTAAGCAGACACAGATATAGGATTTGTTCCGTCTAATATCTGTGCATCAGCAAATCTACCTAAGCTGTTCATTCTTGTAATATACATAGGTATACCTGTTTGATATCTGCTATCTAGAGCTGCTAATATATTGAAACGCATATTTTTCAACTCATCAAATAAAGCGGTGTTTCTAATTATATCTGGATTTTTCATTAAACCGTCTAGACGGTATATTATTCCTCTATCTGTAAAGTCTGATAAAGGTTTAAACATATCAGTATATCCTCTTACATCTGTAAATCTATAAGCATTAATATGTTCCTCTAGTACATCTCGTAGTACTGTTAGGTCTGTGTATTTATTACCTTTTGATAATTCAAATAACTTTTCGTTAGCTGCAGTTATCCATTGCTCAACTAACATCTTATTGGTTTGCGAATTAGGTATACTCTTTAAACCTAAGAGAGTATCTATTAAAGCAAGTCTAACATCTTCTGTATCAAATCCTTCTAGAACTAATCTAGGGTCACTACCTATAATAGTTAACATATCGTGAAAGTTTTCTGAAGCTGTTACATTATCTAATAACCCCTTTACAAGGGTATTATTAGAGTGGGCTATGTTAGGGTTCTTAGTTCTGAAGTCTTTTATAACTCTGTTGTATAAGTGGTCTTCCGTCGTAACCCAATCGTTAACAACATATCTATACTCTGTATCCTTAATAAGCTTTATTTGAGTACGCTCTTGCATTACC
>ENA-UOOK01000522-UOOK01000522.1-fermentation-metagenome-genome-assembly--contig:-NODE-522-length-50983-cov-60.588340_pt1 | contig 50983 bp, 39 predicted proteins | sample MGYA00245777_ERZ724023 | MGnify/ENA primary metagenome ERZ724023 (study PRJEB28704, sample SAMN03018312) | fermentation metagenome | biome: anthropogenic terrestrial biome; feature: soil; material...
GTTGCAGTTTGACAGCGATTTCCTCGAAAAGCTCAATTCCTTTGTCAAGGGTACGTCCGAAACCTTCTTCTTCAGCCTTAATGACCTGAACGCAGTGCGCTTGGCGCTCCCTAATTTCTGGGTAGGCATCTCCCATGACTGCTGTCAGATCCGGTACCAGCTTATAGAGAAACGGATCCACTTGTCCGAGCGTCCGCCCGAAGCGGGCGGCTCTTCTGAGAATACGGCGTAGCACATAAGAACGACCTTCGTTGCCAGGCAGCGCTCCATCAGCAATGGCGAAAGTCAGAGTCCGGACATGGTCCGCAATGGCGCGCATGGCAACCACATTGGCAGGATCTGCATATTTGCGCCCGGTTGCTCTTTCAATCGCGGCAATGATAGCGGCAAATGAATCAATGTCATAATTCGAACGTTTGCCTTGCAGCACCGAGGCAATGCGCTCAAAGCCCATACCGGTATCAACATGCTTATTAGGCAGATCAACCAGACTGCCATCCGGTTGCCGGTTATACTGAATGAACACCAGATTCCAAAGCTCAATATAACGGGAGCAGTCTCCATTGACACTGCATTTATGACCCGGTACATCAGCTTTATCACAGCGATCCGGACCCAGGTCAATGTGAATTTCACTGCAAGGACCGCAGGGGCCAACATCGCCCATCTCCCAGAAGTTGTCCTTTTCAGCGAAACGCAGAATGTGGTCGGGATTGATATCGGTCACTTTCGCCCAGAGCTGCGCCGCTTCGTCATCAGTTTTATAGACGGTGGCATAGAGGCGATCTTTGGGCAGTTTCCAGACATCGGTCAGCAGTTCCCAAGCCCAGCTGATGGCCTCTTTCTTATAGTAGTCGCCAAAGGACCAGTTGCCTAGCATTTCAAAAAAGGTGTGGTGGTAAGTGTCGCGGCCGACTTCCTCGAGATCGTTATGCTTACCGCTGACACGCAGGCACTTTTGTGAATTGGTGGCGCGTACATAGGGGCGCGATCCGGTTCCGAGGAAAATATCCTTAAACTGATTCATACCGGCGTTGGTAAACAGCAAGGTCGGATCGTCTTTCGGGATCAGCGAAGCGCTAGGCACGACAGTGTGTCCGCGCTGCGCAAAAAAGTCCAGGAATTGTTGTCTGATTTGGTTGGTAGTGGGCATATGATCGCTCCTTTAAATACTATTCTAACCTGACAATGCAGGTAATGGCGGTTTCAAAGACGGTTTTGTTTTGTTTATACATCTTAATTTACAGCATCGGCGTCCGCGACGCAAGACTGTTGCTCCTAATTTGCCGGGTACCGCTCATAAATCGAACAATCCTTCGCCAACTCCTTCGGCACGCAACTGTTCGATGGCTCGGCGGTAAATGTCAAAGAACATGCCGGTATTGCGCAGACAGTGGAAAACTCCGCCTTTGCTAAAGGCTTTCCAGACTGTTTGGACCATGGTAACGCCCATTACGCAGGCAACACCGCGCATATAAAGGCGCGATACGTCAGTCGCAAATTGGGATTCTGGAATATCTCCTGCGGCAATGCCAGCCAGATAATCCCTCATGAGTGCGAAGTATTCGGGCAAGCGGGTGACATGATCCTGCCACGCCGCATAATCAGGATCCTGCGGCCCTGGTAATCCGGAAACGAAAGCAGTGGCGCAGCCTTCCACAAGGAAGGTCGAGGCCAGACGGTAAGCAATCGATTCTGGCACGGTGCCGTTCAGAAGCTCCGGATCACACAGTGACTGATATCCAATACGGTGCAATTCGTGAGCGGCAGGCCCCTCCAGAGACTCGGGCACGCCGCTATATTGTAGCAAATCAAAGGCGATCCGGTTATGATCAACATAACCATTACTGACTCCATCCAGAAGAATGAAGATGGTGGCCTCGATGCGGGCGTCTTCCGGAAGCCATTCAGCGGCGCACCGTAAAGCATTGTCAGCCCAATCACTTTTTGACAACTGCTCCAAATTCCGCTGGAGCTGCGGCAGTTGCTGCAAGGCGTTCTCAAAGGATTGGCGCATGCCGGCTGCCTTGTCATGCGGGGCGGAATAGAACGCGTTATTTTCGATAAGGGAGCGGATCATCTCGCCAAACAGCTCAGGAGTTATGGTGCAAGTGCCTGCGGGATTATGGTTATGGTGTGCAAAAAAAAGCTCGTATCCGCCGCTCTTTAGGACCTGGCGCCATTCAGTATCGGGCAGCTTGCCGGTCTGAGAGGCTTTGCTGAGCGCTTTCAGCAGCCGGCGCGCTCCGGTGGTATCGACAGTAAACAATCGGAATCCCTCCCGATAAGTGAGCATACGCATCATCAAATTTAATTCGCCATCAAAAACGTCCTCCCTGTAGAGAATTTCCAAGATCTTTTCAGCCTAAACCAGCAGGAAGCGACCGCCTGGGCAGATAATATAGATCGTAATCGAACATACGTTCGGAAAACGGAGGCTGGGAGAAACATGCCGGATTGCGCTGAGAATAACTGCCGCAAGGAAGCCGGATTCGTCCATCTGCATGTGCACAGCGAATACAGCTTGCTGGATGGGTGCGCCCGTATTCCTGACTTGATTGAAACCGCGGCTCAATCGGGACATACAGCTTTGGCGCTAACGGATCATGGTGCAGTTTATGGACTGGTACCCTTTTACAAAAGAGCTTTAGCGAAGGACATGAAGGCAATTTTTGGCACAGAGCTTTATATTAGAAACCGCAATGGGCAGCCTTATCATCTGCCAATTCTAGCGGAGAACGCGGAGGGTTATCGCAATTTGCTTCAGCTGTCGACCAAGGCGCACTTGGACGGATTCCATGGCAAGCCTTGCGTGGAAATCGACTGGTTGGCAGAGCACAGTAAGGGCTTAATTGCGCTTTCCGGGTGCCTGAAGGGAGAAATTGCCAGCCATATTTTGGTAGGGGATGCGGCGGGTGCGCGTAGAAATCTCGAATGCTACCTCGATATCTTCGGGCGCGAAGGCTTTTATCTGGAATTACAGAGACACGGTTTAGTGGAAGAGGAGCGGGTTAACAAGGCTTTGGTCACCATGGCCGGAGAGACAGGGGTCGGCGTGGTGGCCACTAATGATGTGCATTATGTGGCACGCGAGGATTGGCGTGTGCATGACGTCTTACTGGCAGTACAGACTCTGAGCACTTTGACTCAGAAAAACAGGCTGCGGCTGTCAAGTTCGGAATATTATCTTAAAAGCCCGCAGGAAATGGAGCGGTTGTTTGCAGATCTTCCCGAAGCGCTGCGTAATACGGTCGCAATTGCCGAGCGCTGCGATGTGAGGCTTGACTTGGAAAACCTGCATATTCCGGTTTACACACCGGCAGGTGGTCGCAAGATCGGGGATACCTTCGCACGTCTTAGAGAACTGTGCCTTAGCGGAGCGGCGTCCAGATTTGGGGCGCACATTCCCAGCAGTGTCAGCGCGCGTCTGGAGCACGAACTCAAGATTATCGGGGAGATGGGGTTTGCAGGATACTTTTTAATCGTGCATGATATTGTGTCTTATGCCAAGAGGAATGGTATTCCGGTTGGTCCGGGGAGAGGCAGCGGCGTTGGCAGTATGGTTTCTTATCTGCTGGACATTAGCACTGTCAATCCGCTCGATCACGGGTTGATCTTCGAACGTTTTCTTAATCCGGAACGCATCAGCATGCCGGACCTCGATATTGATTTGTGCCATGAGGGGCGTTATCAGGTGCTCGACTACATCAGAAAACGCTGGGGACGCGAACACGTGGCACATTTGGGTGCCTTTACAACGCTGCGGCCGCGGGCGGCAGTGAGGGACGTCGGTCGTGCCTTGGGAGTCAACCAGAAGCTGATTGACCGGCTGGCCGGGGCGATACCCGCTTACAGTCGTGATATTAATCAGGTGCTAAAGGAATCGCCGCGCCTGCAGACCATGCTGCGGGAGGAGTCGCAAGCCGGTGAAATAGTGCGGATTGCCGGTCGTATTCAGGGACTCCCCAGGCATATGACGCAGCATGCGGCCGGGGTTGTGCTGGCAGATGGTCCGCTTTCGAATTATGTGGCTTTGCAGCGGGCTGGCGGGGAAGAGATCATTACCCAGGCAGACATGCATGCTGTCGAGGACCTGGGTCTGCTTAAAATTGACTTGCTGGGTTTGCGTTACTTGACGATTGCGGACCGGACGGTGCGCTGGGTTGCGGAGCATGAGGGTGGCGGCGGTGGCATGGATGACGGCGGCGGCATCACCGGCTGCGGTGGTAGTGCCATTTCCGAAATTGAGGATATTCCACTCGACGATCCGGCGGTCTTCGCGGCGATTGGCAGAGGAGAAACCATTGGTACTTTCCAACTCGAGAGTTCCGGAATGCGGCGGTTGATTAGGCGGATGCGCCCCGAAAACCTGGAAGATATCATGTGTATCTGCGCCTTGTTCAGGCCTGGACCGCTAGGCAGCGGCATGGACGAATCATTTATCAGGCGGCGGCATGGGCTGGAACCGGTGTCCTATTTTCATCCAATTCTGAAGCCGGTGCTGAGGGATACTTACGGGGTTATCCTTTATCAGGAACAAGTGATGCAAGTGGCTCAGGTGATGGCGGGCTATTCGCTGGGGCGCGCGGACATTTTGCGCAAAGCCATCGCTAAGACTGATCAGGCAGCACTGGAACGCGAGGGTGACCACTTTGTTGCCGGAGCGCGCACAAATGGCATTCCCGGTGGGACGGCCGCCAAAGTATTCGCGTTGATCCGCGAATTTGGCAGTTACGGTTTTGCCAAGGCGCATGCGGCAGCGTATGCGCGTACGGCGATTCGTACTGTATGGCTACGCTGCTACTATCCGGTACCTTATTTCGCCAATTTGCTTTCGCTGAATTATGGCTGGAGGGAAAGGTTTGATCAGTATCTCAGCGAACTGCATTATCTGGGAATCCGATTACTGCTGCCGGATATCAACCGCAGCGAGGTTTTGTTTACTCCAGAAGGAGGATCAATCAGGGCCGGTCTAGGGTTGGTGCGCGACTTGGGAGAAAAGGCTGTGGCGGCGATTCTGGCGGAAAGAAAGCGCAGCGATTACAGGTCTTTTGCGGACTTTTGCAGTCGGATGAGCGGCGCACTGAGCAAAAAGGCGATCACGCATCTAATCAAGGTCGGAGCGTTTGACTGCTTTGGCGGTACCAGGCCGGGAAAGCTGCTGGCGCTGCAGGGTTTGTGGGATAGCGGGCGCAAGGAGGCGGAGGCGGAACGGGCCCGCCTGATGCAGGGACAGTTGGCGCTGCCGGGGGCGGAACGCATGGATTGGACGGATATGACGGCCGGGGCGCAGGGGGCCGATCGGCGGGGCCGGGTTTGTGACGCGTTCGTCAGTTATTCTCCACCTGAGTTCAGTGACGCTGAAAGACTGAAGATGGAGCGGGAGCTGCTTGGCTTTTACCTGACAAGTCACCCACTGGACTCTTATGAAGAGGCGATCCGCGCGTTAGGGGTGCGGTCAGCTGCCGATGTCGGCGAGCTGGAACATGGCGATGCCGTGTTTTTATGCGGGTGCGTCGGTGCCGCTCGCGGCAATCGTACCCGCGATGGTAAACGCATGTTATTCGCGACTTTAGAAGATAAGCAGGGTCGCGCGGATCTGGTCGTTTTTCCGACTGTACTGCAGAAATATGGGCATCTTTTTGCTGCTAATAATGACAGGCCACTGCTGGTCTGGGGGCGTATTGATCGCACGGAACAGGAGCCTACGGTGATTGTGCGTAAAGTGCAGGAGTTTGTCAAGGCGCAGTAGAAAGTGAATTCGGATGCCTAAGGCGGTCACGAGGCGATCACGGTCAAGATCAAAAATCGACAGCGGTGAGGTTATCGCATGCAGAGGATTATTCACATCGATATGGATGCGTTTTTTGCCGCCGTAGAGCAGCGCGATAACCCGGCGTTACGGGGTAAACCGGTCATCGTCGGCGGAGATCCGCGCTATCGTGGAGTTGTTTCCACATGCTCTTATGAGGCGCGAAAGTATGGCGTTCGATCGGCCATGCCGCTGCGTCAGGCCAAAGAACTCTGTCCGAATGGCATTTTTGTCAATGGTCATATGCGTAAATATGAAGAATCGTCAGGCCGCATTATGGAGATTTTGCGCGATTACACACCATTGGTTGAACAGGTCTCCATTGATGAGGCTTTTTTGGATGTAACCCAATGTCAGACGTTGTTTGGGACGGCGGAGAAAATCGCGCGCGAAATTGTGGACCGCATTGAAATGGAGGAACGGCTGACAGCTTCGGTCGGGGTGGCGCCGAACAAGTTTCTCGCTAAACTGGCATCCGATTTGCGCAAGCCCAAAGGTTTTGTGGTTGTAAACCCCGAAGACGTCAATGATCTGATGAAAGACTTGCCAGTCAAGAGGATTTGGGGTGTCGGACCCAAAACTGAGCAAGCATTGCTGAATCTAGGCATTCCGACGATCGGTATTTTGCGCGAAGTGCCGCTGGAGCTGCTCATCGGAAATTTCGGCAAGGAGTCGGGTGAACACCTGTATCGACTGAGCCGTGGTATTGACAACCGTCCGGTGGTCACAGAAGGGGATGCCAAGAGCATCGGGCACGAAACGACTTTTCAGGAAGACACGGATGATCGCGAATACCTGACTGCGGTTTTGCTGGAGCTTTCCGATTTAGTGGCGCGCCGGATGCGGCGTTATCAGGTTCAGGCCCGCACGATCACCTTGAAACTGCGAGATGCCAACTTCCATACGATTACGCGGGGACGCAGTTTGATAAACCCGACTGATTTTGAAGAAGTCATTTTCCGTACCGCATTGGAACTGGCGCGCGAGGTCGAGTGGGGTCGCAAAAAGGTGCGTTTACTCGGAGTAAGCGCCAGCAACCTGACGCGCGGTAGTGATGAACAGCTAAGCTTGTTTAGCGGAGAGGACCGCGATCGCCTCAAAAAACTGCACCAAACAGTGGACCAAATCAAGGATAAGCTGGGCGAAAACGCGGTCACACGCGGGCGAATTGCGAATCTGAAAAAAAACCCCCGACCGCCGGGATGGCGCGGTCGGGGTGAATAAAATGGCCGCAATACTACTAGAATCCAAACACCATCTGAACCGCAGCCTGAACATCGATACTGCCGACCGCAATTTGAGCATCTGCGGCCACGGAGGCCATTTCTTTGCGGTAATTCTGGAGCGGTTGCACCGGAGTGACGGTATTATCGCTGATGAGCATCACACCAGTGAGTTTGACTCCGGAGGCCCGTGCGAGGATTTCCGCTTTGTGGGTGGCATCCTGAACAGCTTTTTCGATAGCCTGATCCCGGACGCTGGTATCGTCAGCAAGGCCGAAGGAAATGTTTTGCACAACATTACCGCCGACATTGGTGAGTGCGTCGATGACTGCGCCAGTCTGGTCGATATCGCGGACAGTTACGCGCAGGATATGACTGGAGCGGTAACCGATCAGGATGCTCTGGTTGGTCTTGGAGTCATAACGTGTCTCGGGATAGAGTTGCAGATTTTGGGTTGCAAAATCAGCTTCGGCGATGCCCATCGCTTTAAGTGCCTCGATTAATTTAGTCGCAATCCGGTTGTTGGATTGCTGGGCCTCTTTGGCGGTCGCTCCTTTGGACTCAACGCCGAGGGACAGGTAGGCGATGTCGGGCTTTACGCTGACAATGCCTTCGCCGGTCACGTGAATTTCACGCGGGTCTTCTGCAGATGCAGTTCTGGTTTTGGCAATGCCAGGTTGGGCAACTAATATGACTAAGGCTAGAGCGACCAGCAGGAATAGGCCACAGATGACGGGTAATTTGTTATTGTCAACACGCATTGAAAGGAACCCCCTTTTTTTTGATTTTCATTTTTTGATCCAAAAGAATCTGTCCAAAGGTCATCCCCGATGGATCCGGTTCTGTCTGTTTGACGTAGGAAGAGTGCGAAATGTTCCCAGAACGCTGCAGATACTTTGGTATCCAGATAATGGGAAAGGGAACTTTTAGAACCGTCCCCAAAGTTCCATTAACAAGATTATATTATGAGAAGGGGTTGTGTGTATGCTGGGGAAAATGATGCAACAAGGTTTTGGGATTAAGGAAGACCTGAACTGTGCGGAAACGATTCTTTCAGGAGCTAATCAAGCTTATTGCATGGGATTGGATGCGCAGGATCTGAAATTGGCCGCAGGGTTTGGTGGCGGGATGGCAATTGAGGGTGTCTGTGGGACGCTGACGGCCGCGATCATGGCGCTGGGCCCGCTCTTTGTCAGAGAGCGGGCGCATGAGAGCACCCGTATTAAGGAACTGACGGCGGAGTTAATCAAGGCATTTGAAGACGAGTTGGGCGCGATTGATTGTGCCCCGCTCAAAGCGCGCTACCGTACCGAAGAGCGCAAGTGCCGCGATATCATTGAGAAGGCGGCTGAAATCCTGGATCGCATTGTCCAGCGCGAACTGCAAAAAGAAAGAGCACAGGTAAAAGCACAGACCGGAAGGGAAAAGCTTGAAAGAGATTAAAGTCGGCGTGCGGGAGTTATTGGAGACAGTCTTCCTGCCACAGGACTTGAACGCCAAAAATCAGAGTAGCAGTCGGGGTACGGATGGTACGGAAGGTCATCAGTTTCTGACGGGGAAACGACCGGAAGGATACCGCCGCGAGGTGGCAGTCAAGTTCTGCCATGACAGCGGCGATTACCGCCTGATTGTGCAGGGTCGTGCGGACGGATTGTTTGAGGAATCCGGTATGCTGATTGTTGAAGAAATCAAAACGACTTACCTAAACCTGGCGGATGTGGTGTTGGACGAAAGCGGAGTGCATGCCGCCCAATTGAAATTATATATGTATTTCTTTGCAGAAAACGAGCAGCTACCTGCGGCTGGTAGACTGACCTACCTGAACCTCGACACCCTTGAGGAAAAATCCTTTACGGTGCCGTACTCCGCAACAGAGTGCAGCGGTCTGTTTGAAAGAATGGCGGAGGCTTTTCTGACTGCGCTGCGCAATCGGGACCGGTGGGTCACCATACGCAACCAGTCGCTACAGGCGCTGGAGTTTCCTTTCAGCGACAGGCGCCTCGGGCAGGACGAGCTGATGGATCTGGCAGCGCTGGCTATTGATCAAGAGCGGGATCTGATCGCGGAAGCAGCCACTGGCATCGGCAAGACCATCGCGGTGTTATTTCCGGCACTGAAGCGCCTGAGCGCCGGGGATCGTTATGATCAGATTTTCTTTTTGACTGCCAAAACAGCTGGTAAGGAAATCGTCCGCAAAACAATCGCATCTGCCATGGAGCAGGGCTTGCGTCTGCGCACAGTATTCATCGAAGCGAAGGAACGCGTTTGCCTCTCGCCTGGAAACCGCTGTCACCCGGCAGCTTGCGCCTATCTCGCCCGCTACTACGATAAAGCTCGGGAATTACTGCCGATGCTGCTGGCGGAAGAATTGATTCTACCGGAAGCGGTGGCGGAGGCTGGGCGGGCGGCGGAGGCCTGTCCTTTTGAATTAACGCTGGATTTGACTCTGCACGCGGATCTGATTGTCTGCGACTATAACTATGTCTTCGATCCGCGGGTTTTTCTGAAGCGGTTTTTTATGCCTGGTGCGAAAGGCCGTTTTCTTTTTTTGGTGGATGAAGCGCACAACCTGGTAACCAGAGGGCGCGAAATGTATTCGGCAACGATGTCCCGCAGCGATCTGGCAGCGCTGTTGAATGAGACCGGGACAGACGGCGGCATGGCACAAGCCTGCGAAGCGGTCGATCAGTTTTTCGGCGGCTGGCGCAATGAGATGGAGCAAGAACAGCGGCCCGGGGTCCAGATGGCGCGGCTGCCAGAGATGCTGCCGCCGTCACTGGAACGCTTGTTGGATCGCACGCAGAAATTACTGCCGGGGATACCGTTTGGGCCATCACAGGATCGCGTGCTGGAACATTATTATAAGATCGCTGGTTTTGCCCGAATCGTCACCATGATTAATGAGCATTACGCGCTCTATGTCAAAAAAGAGGATGCGGACGAAGTGCTGCATTTGCAGTGCCTGAATCCGGGTCCGCTGCTGCGAAAGCGGCTGGATTTCAGCAGTTCTACGCTGTTCTTCTCTGCAACTTTATCGCCTTTTGGTTATTTTCAGGAATTACTAGGTGCTGAACCGGATGCGCTGAACGCACGGCTGACATCACCTTTCCCTCAGGAAAACCGGCTTTACCTGCATATACCGGGAGTGGACACACGCTATCGCGCCCGAGCGGCTTCCGTCGGACAGGTGGCTCAATGTGTCATTGACATGGCTGAGGCGCATCGCGGCAACTATTTGGCGTTTTTTCCATCCTATGCATACCTCCGGGAAACGGAGCCCTATATCAAGGCCATGGCGGGTGGCAGAATCGCCGTTTACACGCAGCGGCCATCCATGACTGAGCGGCAGAAGGAGGAGTTCATCCGCAGAGTAACCGCCAATGTTCCGGAACGTTCGAACCTGGGACTGGCTGTCTTGGGCGGTTTGTTTGGCGAGGCCGTCGATTTGCCCGGCGAGAAATTGATCGGGGTACTGATTGTCGGACCGGGCCTCCCGGGCTTGAGTGATGAACAGGAACTGATCCGTATGTATTTTGATGAGCGTAATGGCAATGGATTTTTCTATGCTTATCTGGTCCCCGGATTAATCCGCGTAATCCAGTCAGCCGGGCGGGTGTTCCGGACCCCAGACGATAAGGGTGTAGTGCTGCTGGTCGATGACCGCCTTGCTGACGAACGCTATATTGAGTTGCTGCCTCCGGATTGGTTTATGCCGGGCCGACCGTTTTCGAACAAAGAGTACTTGACCGCACTGGCGGATTTCTGGAAAAACTGAAAAGTCATTATCAGGACGCGCATTGACGCTTCTTTGGGAGCATAAAATTGATTGATTTATGCTCCCAAAGGAGGCGTTTTTCTGTGCGGCAGTGGTTGAGATGCTTCATGATTACTGTCATGATTCTGATGTCGGCGGGTTTTGCCTACGCTGAACCGGAGACTTCTGGTGACAAAAGCGCGAGCGCGCCCACGGAAACAGCCGCACTAAAAACCGCATGGTCAATCGAGATTAATCTCCCCGCCTTCCGCCTAACTCTGGTACGTGACGGCAAGCCTTACCACTCCTATCCCGTGGCCATTGGCAAGCCTACCAAACAAACGCCCACCGGAACATTCCATGTGCTCAACCGCGTTAAAAATCCCACCTGGTATCCAAGTGATGGGAGAAAAGCAGTTCCGCCCGGTCCCAATAACCCCTTGGGGTCATGGTGGTTTGGAGTCACCAGGGATGGCGTTGGAATTCATGGTAATGGCAAGGATGACACGGTAAGAACGGCCGTTTCGCTAGGTTGCATTCGAATGTATAATCAGCATGTCACTGAATTGGCTGCCTATGTAACGGTCGGGATGCCGGTCACCATCACCTACCAGCTGGTTGAACCGCTGCTTGTTGCGGAAGGCTGGCAGATGCAGATTTTTAAAAACGTTTATCAAAAGCCGTTCCCGTCGGCGGAGGAGATCGCCGCCTCATTTGCCGCCACAGATTTTGGCGGTCGCACCGACTGGTATTTGGCCAGGGCTTTAGCGCTGGCAGGTGTGGGCGGCGGGAGCAGCTGGGGCAGCGTGGGCGGAGGTAATAAATTGTGGCTGCCAGTTAAAAGCGTGCTGGAGATGGGTCCAGTCAGTTTTGACATCTATTATACGCCTGATGAAATTTGGATTCCTTCAGAATCAGCGTGGGCAATCCTCTGGCTGGCGGGAATTGGTAATATCAGACCACTACAAGGCCTGGCCATTGACTGGAGCAAGCAGGCGATCAAAGCCGGTGATAAGTCTTATATTCCGGCGCAGGCCCTCATCGAAAGCGCGGATGGCCGGTTCAGAATCGAACAGGGAGAGGAACATTCCGGAGAGGAGCATTCCGGATATACCATTGTTTTTGAAACAGCACTGGCGTTTACGCTTACTGATGTTGAAAGTCAGGCGCAGACTCAAACGGCGGCTGCCGGTAGCGAGCAATAGTAGACGCCCGCCTAGTGTCTGCTACTAAGCGGGCGTACGGTTTACCTACCCGACCAATCAGCGGGCCGATAATCAGCTGGCCGGTTGAAAACCGGGCAGGAATTGCAGTAATTGTCCCAGGAGCGTGCTGCCGGTACCGGATTGACCCAATTGGGACAGGCTGCCGATATTGAGGAGACCGCCCAGATTCTGGCCCATAATCAAGGCGACCATGCTGGGATCCAGGCCAAGCTCAGCGGCGATGGAATCAGCCAGTCGTTCTCGGCCGAGTTCAGTAAGCGAACCCCAGTCGGCCATGAGGATGGTTTCTGCTTCGGCAGGCGTGGCGCCATATTTCAACAGCTGATCGTAGAGTTCTCCCTTGAAGTTCGCTTTGACTGACTCCCAGTCACCCGCGACGATGGCCTGAATCTGATCCGGGGTGATGCGTCCTTTCAGGTATGAACTGGCGCGCGCCGCCAAATCATTGGAGTTGACGGCACCATACGATTTGACGTAGCGGGCATTGCCACTGGCATCCAACACTACGCGCACCTCGTCGCCGTCAAGAATGTCATTCAGTTCGGTGCCTACATTGTTACGAAACATGGCAGTATCCAAATCGACCGTTGCTTCCACCAAGTCGCCCTCGTCCGGTAACACGGTCAGTTTGTTTTGCGTAAGGTCAACCGCTGCGACGCTGCCTGTCACAACATTCAGGTTGTGCGCCTTCCATAGCATCCAGGCAACTTCGTCGCGCTGGAGGGCACGATCCGGTGCGAAATTGCTTTCGTAGTTGGGCAGAATGCCGATATGTCGGGCAATTTCAATCTGCTGGAATGCCCAGTGTTCTCTGGGGACATCTGCGAAACTCGCATTCCAGGGTTTCAGAGGCTTTTCATTATCAGTACCCAGTTTCATAATGCGGGTAATTACCGCAGCCGCTTCTGCTCTGGAAATGTTACGTTCCGGGCGGAAAGCGCCATCAGCATAGCCGGTCATATAGTCCGTGCCTACGGCAGAGATGTATTCTTTCGCCCAGTGTGTCCTGGTATCCGGGAAAGAGACTGCCTCCGCGGTGGGGAGATCAAAAGTCTCGACAACCAGTTTGGCAAATTCCGCCCTGGTGAGCGAACGGTCAGGTTTAAATGTTCCATCCGGATAACCGTTAATGATGCCAGCGCTTTTTAGATCCCGAATGGCAGTTTCCGCCCAGTTACCTCTAATATCATCGAGGGCCGCCGAGGCGGGAAACGCCAGCAGAAGTAGACAGGCGGTAGTCAGGAAAGTAATAATGGCGATGCGACGCAGCAGATTCATGTTGAGCCCTCCCTTAAGGCATTAGCCGTAGTGATTGTTGTTTACATAACATCAGGGTTTCTGTGTTTTCATTTAGCCGATCACAATGGTTATTCCTGCAAGTAGATCATGGGGTTACTGGGGCAACAACACAGGACGGTATTCTTCTGGCAGCAGTGGCTGGAAGAGCCGGATTTGGCATCGGCCGCCACCGGATCCAAGATCATTTGGCGATTTCTGCGGGAACGTCCGCTGTGTAGCGCATATTTACGATATAATGGAAGCTGCTATTGCATTTGCAAAAAGGCAGTGTTTTCATGGAACACTGTGCTATTATCATTCGTCAAAGGAGTAGAAGGGGGCGGGGGCATTGGAAGAAAGGCTTTTGATTCAAAAAGCCCAATGCGGGGACGCTGCGGCAGTCGAAGAACTGCTGAGCCGCTATGAAGAACGCATCTTTAAGTTGGCCGCCAGATTTTTCTCTGATCCCCAGGATGCCGGAGATGTGGCGCAGGAGGCGATGATTCGCATTTACGAGCGTCTAGCGAGTTATGGGTGGCGCGCTGCGTTCTCAACATGGATTTATCGCATTACTGTTAACCTTTGCATTGATGAGACGCGCCGTCGCAAAAAACAGGCTATCCAAGGGTTATCGGAAAATATGGAGTCCAGCCATACCGGGCCGGAAGAAAAAGTGGTGCGTGACGAGACCAGTCGCCAAGTCAGAGCCGCCATGGCCAGTCTAAGTCCTGATCATCGGGCAGTGCTTGTCTTACGGGAGATCGAGGGTTTAGAATATGGCGAGATCGGGGCTATTCTCGGTCTGGCGGCTGGAACAGTCAAATCACGACTAAACCGGGCACGGGATGCGTTCCGGAAACAGTTTGTCGTGTTAAGTGGAAGGGGTGAAGGCCATGCGGTGTGCTAATATCGAAGAGTATTTCTCAGCGTGGCGCGACGGTACAATTACCGATGACCTTAAAGATCAACTTGTGACGCATCTGGCGCATTGCCCCAAGTGTGCGGACGCGTGGGCCAGTTACAACGAGGCGTTAGACGCCCTGCAGACCGATGAGGTTGTTGTCCCGGACAGTTTTCGGAAAGGCTGGCGCGATCGGGTGGTTGCCGCTGAAGGCCTGCCGCGCAAGCGCAAGGATCATGCGGATAATCGTTTTGCCCGCAGCTTCGGATTCAGGGGCGGCGGCATGCTTCCGAAACTGGCTGCTGCGGCAGTTTTGATCGGGGCCATCGGGTTAAGTGTCGTGATCGGCAATAGCTATCGCTCTCAGCCGTTGGCCGATCATGATGGTGTTTATGGATACAACAAGACCATTGCCGAGGATCAGGCTGCCGGTTTGATGGCGGACAGAGCTCCCATGACCATGATGGAAGCGGAACCATTTGGCGCGGGGGCGGGTGCCGGGGAAGGAGCCAACTTGCGCGGAGTAGCGCCACAGAGTAGCATTGCATCTGGTAATGCTAATCAAGCGTTCAGTAAGGCCGCGGCCCCGCTTGCGGCCCCGCTGCTTGCTCAGCAAAGGAAGATCATCAGAACCGCGCAGGTGACGATCGAAACCAGCGCAGTGGAAGAGACCTGTAATCGCATTGAAATGCTGGCGGCCTCCTTTGGCGGATACGTGCAGCAGTCTTCAATCCGTCGTAACACCAGTGATCCGGATCCTGATAATCCTGATTCCGAAGAACGTTTGTCAGGTAACGTTCAAATTGCGGTGCCTTCGGAAATGTTCGATCAGATCTTGAGCCAACTGCCGGATCTAGGCAAAGTGCTCCATAAAAACGTGAGTGGTCAGGATGTCACCGAAGAATTTGTTGACCTGGAAGCCCGCCTGAAAAACTGGCGTTCTCAGGAAGATCAATTGAATCTGATCATGACTAAGGCGCGCAATGTTGAAGAAATTCTGGCGGTCCAAAACGAGCTGGGTCGCGTGCGTGAAGAAATTGAGCGTTTGACTGGCAGACTGCAATACCTGCAGCGCCGTACAGATTTTTCCGACATTTATTTTGCGGTTGTAGCGCCCGGCAATGAGCAGGATGATGCAGCACCTTCGCCCTTCATCGAAGCGCTGCGCCGCCTGGGCAGGCAGCTCTGGGATTCGGTGGCCGGGTTACTGGCGTTCATTGTGACCGTGACGCCCTGGATCGCTTTCGCAGTATTGATATTCTTGGTGGGGCGCTCCTGGTGGCGCAAGAGAGATCTATAGAAAAAAGCTCGTAAATAGGGTCAAGGCCGTGCCGCGGGATTCTGCGGCACGGCTTTTCTTAAATAAAAACCATGCGATTTGCAGGAAGCAGGCGCGTGGATCTTGTAATTAATGCAGCGGAGACCTGAGCGAAGAAATGGGGTAATGGTGTTTGCCAAGACAAATACTAAGTGTTGGGGAGCTTACCATATATCTGCAGTCGAAGCTGGAAACCGATCCGACTCTGCAGGGAATTTGGGTGGAAGGCGAACTGTCGAATTTCATGCGCCATTCTTCCGGGCATATGTATTTTACCATAAAAGACAGCACGGCTCGCTTAAAATGCGTGATGTTCAAGGGACATAATTTGCGGCTGCGGTTTCGTCCAACGGATGGTATGGCAGTTATGGCTCATGGATCCATTACGATTTATCCTAAGAGCGGTGAATACCAGTTATATATCGACGCTATGGAACCGTCCGGATTAGGATCGCTTTTTTTAGCCTATGAACAGCTGAAAGAAAAATTGACGGTAGAAGGCTTGTTTGATAATTCCCGCAAACGGCCGATTCCCGAAATGCCCGCCAAGGTGGCTCTAATCACTTCGCCCACCGGAGCGGCAGTGCGCGACATGATCAAAGTATTGCGCCGACGTCGTACCGATGTGGATATCATTATTATCCCAGCCCAAGTCCAAGGCGCTGGGGCGGCCGAGAGTCTGGCCAAAGCAGTGCGTCTGCTGGGGATGGTCGGAGCTGATAGCGCCATTATCGGACGTGGCGGAGGCTCCATTGAAGAGCTCTGGGCTTTCAACGAAGAAGTCCTAGTGCGGGAGGTGGCGAGCGCCCCGATACCAATAATCAGCGCCGTTGGGCATGAGACGGATTTTACATTGACGGATCTGGCCGCTGATCTACGGGCCCCGACGCCTTCTGCTGCTGCTGAACTGGCTACAGCTGATGGCGCACAATTCTGTCGGCACTTGCTGCAATTGGACAGCCGGATGACGCGGACGCTGGCGAAGCGGATTGAGCAAATGCGTCGGGAGGTGCAGCGCCTGGAGACATCCGCCGTTTTGTCTCGCCCGGAGCGTTTCTTGGGCGGCCGGCGTCAGGAAATTGACCAACTTTCTGTAAGAATGGGCCGGGCGATGCTGATCGCTCTGGAAAACAGAAAGAGCCAATTCAACGGAGCTATTGGCAGATTGGAGGCCCTTAGTCCGCTGGGGACTTTGCGGCGCGGCTACAGTATCTGTCTGAATCAGCAAGAACAGTTGGTGCGTAAGGCATCTGAGGTGCACAGAGGCGATGCGGTTAAGGTAATCCTCGCTTCCGGCAGGCTGGCCTGCTTGGTTGAAGAGGTGGAGGACGCCGGGGATGCCGAGGACATTTAGGTACGACGGGGAGGAGGCATAGTAAGGTGGCGCAGAATGAAGTTTCAGATAACAAAGGTTCGAAAAATAAAAGTTTTGAAGAAGATCTGACACGGCTGGAAGAAATTGTGTCAATCTTGGAATCGGGCGAAAAAACATTGGCAGAGAATTTGAAGCTTTATGAAGAGGGCATCCGACTCTCGCGCAGCTGTCATAAGAAACTGGACGAAGTGGAAGGCCGGCTGCAAATTCTTAATATGGAGTATGCCGAGAATGGCGACATTCAGACCAGCGATTTTGATCCGGAAGAAAGAGGGTAAACCAATGAAGGCGCCGGATTCTCTGGCACAAGTAGCTGCTATTATCGAAAAAGAACTGGACAAGTATCTTCCACCGGAAAGCACTTACCCGGCAATTATTTATCAGGCCATGCGCTATTCAGTCTTGGGTGGCGGCAAACGCCTGCGGGCCTATCTGGCAGTCAAATCCTGTGAAATGAACGGCGGGAAGGCGGAATGCGCCTACCCGGCAGCCTGCGCAATCGAAATGGTGCATGCCTACTCTTTGATTCATGATGACCTGCCGTGTATGGACAATGATGATTTTCGGCGCGGCAAACCATCTAATCATAAAGTATTCGGCGAAGGTATGGCGGTCCTGGCAGGCGATGCCTTGCTCACGAGGGCGTTTGAGGTTTTGTGTGACGCGCCGCATGAGTTAGAGGCGGCCACCAGGATCTCAATGATCAAGGAATTGTCAGCGGCAGCGGGATGCGCCGGAATGATTGGCGGACAAACGATTGATCTGCAGAGTGAAGGCAAAGTTCTGGAATTGTCGGAACTGGCTGTCCTGGACGCTGCCAAAACCGGTGCACTAATCAAAGCCGCCGCACGCATGGGTGGCCTTGCCGCCGGGGCCGGAGCCAACGAAATGTGCGCTTTGACCGCTTACGCGGAGTCATTTGGCTTGGCGTTTCAAATTACGGATGATATTCTGGATGTCAGCGGTGAAAGCAGCCGGTTAGGAAAGGCAACCGGGAGCGATGCTAAGAAGCAGAAAGCTACCTATGTTTCTCATTATGGTCTGGAACAGGCTAAAGCACTTGCACAGCATGAAGTGGAGAAAGCCTGCCAGAGCCTCACCCTTTTTGGCGACAAGGCCGCCGATTTGATCGATCTGGCAGAATCCGTCCTGGGGCGGGACCAATAATCTGACTTTCAACTTTAGAATGCTTTGATAGAGGTGATCTAACTATTCTGCACATTGCTGGCAATACAGTTCTCAATGTCGCCATATTTTCTTGGGCGATTGCGCAGATCCTCAAAGTAATCTTTGACTACTGGAAAAAGAAGAAGATCGACTTCCGCAGGCTGGTAGGGGCAGGCGGGATGCCTAGTTCGCACTCAGCCTTTGTCTGTTCGCTGGCGACCGGAGTGGCACTGGTAGAAGGATGGCACAGCTCAATCGCAGCTTTGGCAATTTGTTTTGCGGTGGTAGTGATGTTTGACGCTGCCGGCGTACGCTATGCCGCTGGACAGCAGGCTGCGGTTCTTAATAAAATTGTGGAAGAATACTCACAGCTGGGACGCATTCAAAACAAGAGGCTGAAAGAACTGCTGGGGCATACGCCATTTGAGGTATTCGTTGGCGCACTGCTTGGCATCGCTTTTGCGTTTCTCTTTTTGGGATGACAGCGCGGCGTTTTTACAAGGTGATCGTACTGTATTTTCATAATAAGAAAAAAGTGGGTTACTGACCGTCAAAACTCAGCAATTCCAGAAGGATCGTCTGTTTGCGGCTCTGGTCAAGTTGCCGATTTGATGGTATAATGCTATAATAGTTATGCTAGGGGATGGTGCAGTATCCTAGTCAGGTGAACTGCCGCTCAGGACGGCCCTAAAAAGCCGTCGAAGGGCACATCGATGAAGTCCCTTGTGCTGGCTTCTGACGCCCAGTCGGGGGTTGGTGCTGGGGGTTAAGGGGATGGGGCAATCCGCAATGGCATGCGGGTGTTGACCCCGCCACCGTGGAGGCCCAAGTTCGTGGAAAGCCGAGAGGCCTACTACGGCTTGGGGGTAAACCTGCATTTCGGTTCGAAGTTTTCTCTGATTACTTAAGAGCCGGGTGCAGTGTAGCCTGCCTTGAAGTGGAACGGGCGGGATAACGGGTCAAGTTCATATGTCTCTGGCCGGAGGCATGAACTCTCTGCCGTTTGAAATCTGGTCTGCAAAAGAGGCTAAGCGGTTTTTTCATCTGTCGAGGAAAACTCCTAGGCTGTTCCATTTTGGTATTCTGTCGGGGATTGCAGTGTGGACTAAGTGGTAATCCAGTCTCGCTGTCGGCAACGCAGCGAATCGGCCATAAAGGGAAACCGCCCGGGCGGCAACGCTTGGGAGGTCGCATGGGAAAACCTGCTGGACCTAAGCCACAATATTTACTCGGCAGTTGACCGTCCCCAGCATATCTTTCATGAATGTGATCTTTGATAACATTTTGATATGGATATACTCTGCCATGTGTTGAAAATGGGGTGTTCATTTTTTGGGTAAGTATTCCGGAGCCATTAAGACCGGAATAGTCACATTTTTTACCGCAGTTATATTGTCTTCGACGTTCGCCATGGGGCAATTGTCGTTTTTGCCGGCCATGATAATCTTGCTCGTGATTATCGGGGTCGGAATTATTTTTGATCTGATAGGAACATCGGTTACAGCGGCCGACGAAGGTGCGCTACATGCCATGGCGGCTGACCGCGTTCCAGGTGCTCGTTGGGCGATTTACTTAGTTCGCCGGGCAGACCGGGTCGCTAATATTTGTAATGACGTGATCGGTGATATCTGTGGTACCACCAGCGGCGCTTCAGGAGCCGCGCTCGTAGTCTACTTATCGGTAGCGCTGGGGGTCCGCGAGAGTATCATGAGTGTGCTTATCGTTGGGTTGATTGCCGCCCTGACAGTCGGTGGCAAAGCAGCCGGGAAAAACTATGCCATTAACGAGCCTGAAAGCATCCTCCTGGTGACAGGTCGGGCTATTATGGCTGTCGATGGCCTTTTGGGGAATCGTATATCCAAACGTGTTGAGGAATCGAACAAGAAGAACCGTCGCAAAAAGGCAGTCAAAGGGAATGGAAATGGCTGCAAACCGAGCAAGAAAGCTCCAAACGGGTGAGGTAATTTATGTGAGCGAATTGTTGCCGACTATTTCAGGCCCCGAGGATCTGAAAAAACTAAGCGAAGAACAGTTGGGGCAACTGGCTGATGAAATACGCCAGTTTCTGGTGCATTCGGTTAGTCAGACCGGCGGGCATTTGGCTGCCAATTTGGGCGTAGTTGAATTAACTCTGGCACTGCATAGTCTATTTAACAGCCCGGAAGACCAAATTGTTTGGGATGTCGGTCATCAATCCTATGTACATAAAATACTGACCGGACGCAAAGATCAATTTGCAACCCTGCGTAAATACGGAGGGCTAAGTGGCTTTCCCAAAAGCGCCGAAAGCCCTCATGATATCATGGACACCGGACATGCCAGCACTTCCATTTCCGCAGCGGTGGGATTGGCCATCGCCCGCGATCAGAAAGGTGCCAGTAATCGTATTGCCGCAGTAATTGGTGATGGCGCACTGACCGGCGGGGTTGCTTTTGAAGCGCTGGATCATGCCGGACATAGTGGTTTGAATTTGATCGTCATTCTGAACGACAATGAGATGTCCATCGCGCCGAATGTAGGGGCCATGGCTGGCTATTTGTCGCGGATGCGCGCTAACCCCACCATATACCGGATCCGCGAAGGTTTATCAAAGGCGATCCGCCAAATTCCCCTTGTCGGACCCAAACTGGCAGGTTTGTTAAGTCGTATGAAGGCGAGCCTGAAATACTTTGTGGTGCCTGGCATGCTTTTTGAAGAGCTGGGCTTCACTTATTTCGGTCCCGTGGACGGTCATAATATCGGGGCGATGCGCAGAACCTTGATGGATGCTCTTAGCAGGGGTGGTCCGGTGCTGATCCATGTCCGGACTGTGAAAGGGAAGGGTTATCAGCCTGCAGAGGAAAATCCGCAAAAGTTTCATGGCACTAATCCCTTTGATGTAGCCACTGGACAAGTCTATCCCGAAAATGGGCCACCTTCCTATACGCGAATTTTCGGACAAACCATCACCGAATTAGGCGCAGTTGATGACCGTATTGTGGCGATCACGGCTGCCATGCCGCAAGGAACCGGCCTGGATCGGTTTGCCCGTCGTTACCCGGAACGCTTTTTTGATGTCGGTATCGCTGAACAGCATGCGCTTTCGCTGGCAGCTGGCATGGCCCGTGGCGGTCTGAGGCCATTGGTGGCGATTTACTCCACTTTTTTGCAGCGTGCTTATGATCAAATCATGATGGATATCTGTCTGCAGAAGCTGCCTGTGGTATTAGCCATTGATCGCGCCGGCATCGTTGGCGAGGATGGGCCTACCCATCACGGCATTTTTGATTATTCCTATCTGCGTCATATTCCGAATTTGACCATCATGGCTCCGAAAGATGAAAATGAATTAAGGCATATGCTCTACACCGCATTCCGCCTCGACGGTCCGGTGGCACTGCGCTATCCCAGAGGTCATGGACTCGGCGTTTTACTCGACCGGGAGTTGCGCTTGCTTCCGTCGGGGAAAGGCGAATTACTGCGTCATGGCAAAGACATTGCAATACTGGCAGCCGGCGCGATGGTTGCAGTGGCGCTGCAGGCCGCTGAACGTTTGCAGAATGCGGGGATCTCCTGCGCGGTCATAAATGTCCGTTATGTTAAGCCTCTGGACGAAACCTTGATACTGGAATGGGCCAAACGTACCGGCGCAGTGCTTACCATTGAGGAAAATGTGGCAGCTGGCGGTTTTGGCAGTGCAGTTTTGGAATTGCTGCAAGCACGCGGTCTCAATATTCCAACGACCGTACTCGGCTTGCCGGATCGTTTCATCGAACATGGCAGCTATGATATATTAACGACTAAATACGGGCTGAGTGTGGAAGCCATTGAACGGGCGGCAGAGGGTCTGATTGGCAGAAAAGGGCGCCCTGAGGTTGTCGAGGTTGCTGGAGTCTCTGAGGTATCCGGCGTATGAGCGGAAAAGTGCGTTTGGATAAGCTGTTGGTTGACAGAGGTTATTTTGACAGCCGCGAAAAAGCGCAGCGGGCGTTAATGGCCGGACAAGTCCGTTCCGGCGATAGATGCCTGGACAAGCCCGGGATGCCGGTTGCCACGGATATTGTATTGGAAGTAATTGGCGAGGTCCATCCGTACGTAAGCCGCGGTGGCTTGAAGCTTGAAAAAGCGCTCCGGGAGTTTGAGTTTGATCCTTCCGGACGCATTGCGCTGGACATTGGTGCATCTACGGGCGGCTTTACTGACTGCCTGCTGCAGTTCGGCTCTGCCAAAGTCTATGCCGTTGATGTTGGTTACGGACAGCTGGCTTGGAAACTCCGCGGAGATACGCGCGTTATTGTATTTGAGCGAATGAATGCCCGCTATCTGGATCCGGCGTTGTTTGATCCGCGCCCCGATCTTGTCGTGGCAGACGTTTCATTTATATCCCTGGCAAAAATCTTCCCCTCCATCGCTGCATGTCTAGCCGGTAATGGGCCGGTAATCACTCTGATCAAGCCGCAATTCGAAGCAGGTCCTGAATTGGTGGGGAAAAGGGGCGTTGTGCGCGACGCGGCAGTGCAGCGTGATGTCATCCTGTCGGTAACAAAGTCCGCCGCAGATTCTGGCTTTGCCCTCGACCAAATTACTGGCTCGCCGATCAGGGGGCCGCAGGGCAATCTTGAATTTTTAACGATGTGGTCGCGCGGATCCTATCGGGAGCCAGATCCAGAGCACATTGCCCAGATGATTGAAAAAACACGTCGTGAGACAGAAGCTGAAAAAGTTTGAAAGGAAAAAACAGGCTGAACGCCGAATAATTAATCGTTAATTATGATTGGAGGCAGCAATGAGGAAAATTGCACTTTTGCCCAGTGCTGTCAAGCAGCGTTCCGCAGAACTTGCCGAAAAACTGGCTGATTCCCTGGAAGCGAAAGGCTTTCAGGCGATCATCGGTGCCGAAACGCCGCCAGACTCGCCCCGGAGTAGTGGCAAAGGCTATGCCGAGATTACCCAGGCCATTGCAGAGGCGGAGCTAGTTATCGTTCTGGGCGGGGACGGTTCCATGCTGGCAGCCGCCCGGCGGCTCTATCCGTCAGAAATACCACTGCTGGGCGTGAATCTTGGCAAACTGGGATTTATGGCCGATGCTCAGATTGATGAAATCGACCTAATACCGGAAGCTTTGGCAAAAGGACATTATCGGATTGAGAATCGCATGATGCTGGAAGCTAAAATCGAGCGCACCGGCACTGGCGAGCAAGTTTCGGTAGATCCGGCTCTGAATGAATTTGCCTTCTTAAAAAAGACGCTGTCGCGCGCCGTACGTCTGGAACTGAAAGTCCAGGACGAGCCGGTGGCCAATTACCTTTGTGATGGTTTAATTGTGGCTACCCCCACTGGTTCAACGGCCTATTCGTTGTCGGCCGGGGGGCCGATTCTTAATCCTACTTTACAGGCAACGGTAGTGACGCCCATTTGTCCGCATTCTTTGAACCAGCGCTCGATCGTCCTGAGCGGTGAGGAAGAACTGCATCTGCAAATCGGGCCCGGCTATGGTCGTGAGTTGATCATGACCAGTGACAGCCGTAATCCGCAGCAATTCGGGATGGGAGACAGCGTCATAATCAGTCATGCGCCCTATTGTACCAAACTGCTACGACTAAAGCGGGTGCATTTTTATCGCAGTCTTTGGTCCAGGCTTGGCGAAGCGGATTTTTAAAATATTGCTGGTCATTTCTATTTTGTTTTTTCATTTTGTGGAGGTGTTCAGAGGTGAAGGGGAAAAGGCACGCGCTCTTACTGGCGGCCATTAAGGATCGCGATATTCAGACGCAGGAAGAGCTGGCCGATGTGTTGGGTGCTGAAGGGATCGAGGTTACGCAGGCGACGATATCCAGAGACATTAAAGAGCTTGGACTGGTCAAAATCCCGATGCCCCAAGGCGGCTACCGGTATGCATTGCCGTTTGACCGTGCCCTCAGTGATGTACTGAAGCAGGCAGAACGGATTTTTAACGATTCGGTCATCGGAATTGATTATGCTGAAAATTTGGTCATGATTAAGACACTGACAGGTCGTGCTCCCGCAGTTGCCGCCGCGTTGGATGAGCTAAACTGGCGGGAAGTTGTCGGGACAATCGCGGGCGACGATTCAGCACTAGTGATTGTGCGACATAAGCAGGTAGTCGAAGCCCTGGTAGAAAAGCTCCATAAACTAAGGAGGTAAAACGAGTGCTCAGGGAAATCCAGGTGCGCGACTTTGCCTTAATAGAGAATCTGCATCTCGTTTGGGACAGCGGACTTAATATACTTACCGGTGAAACCGGTGCCGGAAAATCGATTATCATTGATGCGCTCGGTCTTGTTTTGGGAGGCCGCTTTTCAGCTGAGATGATTCGCACCGGAGCGGAAGCATGCTATATTGAAGCTATCTTTGAACCGGACGAACATAATCATCAGCTGATGGGAGTATTGTCGCAACTGGGGATTGCCTATGATCCTGCCGAATCGTTGATTATGGCCCGAGAAGTGGGGCGCGCCGGAAAAAGCAGATGCCGCATAAACGGTCAAACCGTCAATGTTAGCACGCTGGCGGAAGTGGGTGCCTTGCTTGTTGACATCCATGGGCAGCATGATCATCAATCGCTGATTTCTCCAGACAAGCAGGTCGATATTCTAGATCATTTTGGCGGGGAAGCACTCTTAACATTGCGTGCAACAGTCAGCCGGCAATATCACCAATTGGCGGCGCTGAAAACGGAATATCATACACTGCGTACTGATGAGCAAGAGAAGGCACGGAAGCTGGAATTGCTCAGTTTTCAATTATCTGAAATTGAGGAAGCCAACTTACGGCCTGATGAAGAAGACGAACTGCAAAAAGAAGTCGGTGTCCTCGCGGGTGCCGAAAAGCTCTTCGAAGCTTGTGCCCAATCTTATTTCCTGATCTATGAAGGGGACGATCATGCTGTGCCAGCGACGGCGCAGCTGGAGGAGGCAATTAACCGCTTAGATCAAATGACCGCGGTTGATCAGCGGCTGCAGCCGGTGGTGGAAATGTTACGTGAATCGGCTGCGCAGGCGGAAGAGGCTGCGCGGGAGATTAAGACTTATCAGGATCATATTGATTTTAATCCGCAGCGTCTTGAGGAAGTCCAGACGCGGCTTAATGAGATCCACAAACTGAAGCGCAAGTATGGTTCAACAATCCCGGAAATACTGGTGTTTGCAGAAAAAGTGCGTACCGAAATAAACAGCTATGCAGCCAATGATGAGCGCCGGGCTGAAATTGAGGCGGAAATCCAACAGATCAGCACAGAACTGGCGACCGCGGCGGGAGCACTGTCGGCCAAGCGGCGGCAAACCGCTACCATGCTGGAAGATGCCATCGGCAAGGAATTGGCAGATCTGCATATGCAGAAGACGCGCTTTATTATCTCCTTCGAGCAGCGGAAAGCGGAGGACGGATTGCTCTGGAATGGCAGTAAGCTGGCTGTTGGGCCGCAGGGATTTGATGCCATTGAGTTCCTGGTCTCGCCGAACCCTGGCGAAGAACCGAAGCCTTTATCCAAAATAGCGTCCGGTGGCGAGCTGTCGCGCATAATGCTGGCTTTGAAAGCAATCCTGGGTCAGGTTGATGAGATTGCCACCATGATCTTTGACGAAATTGATGCCGGAGTAGGCGGCCGGGCCGCCCAGGCAGTAGGCGAAAAGATGTTGCTAATCTCGCAGTTCCGGCAGGTGATCTGTATCACCCATTTACCGCAGATAGCCAGTATGGCACATTGCCATTTCTATATAGAGAAAACAGTTCGGGATGAACGGACGATTGTTTCGATCAGTAAGCTCAATTTTAAGGAACGTGTGGAAGAACTGGCCCGCATGTTAGGCGGGGCGGAAGTCACCGATTTGACCAGAAAGCATGCTCAGGAAATGTTGGCTTTGGCTGAATCCGTACGTTTACGCAAAGTAGGACGAGGCGTTTGAGGCATTTGAGAAGTCCTTTAATCTGCTTTTTGACCGGCTCTGGGCAGCCGGTTTTTTATTTATCCAAGTCAGGCAAATAAAGCCTGCAATGCCGGAAAAAAGCCTTCCGACAGGCAGCATTATTGCGCTGCAAGGCGGCCCCTGCTGGCAATGCTAATAGATGATCAGGTAGGGAGGCCGCGAAGAATGAAACTGATTATCAAGTGGGCACCGATTTTGTGGGTGCCGTTTATGCTAATACTGTTGATCGGCTTGCAGGGCTGTGATCTTAATGATCCATTTAAAGGGACACCTTTTGGGCGTAACCCACCGCGGGAAGCGGGACAGCTCCAGTTGGTAGAAGCTTATCCGGAAGGCGGTTTAACGGATGTGCCAATCACCAGCTCATTTCGCCTGAAATTTAACCGTAGTGTGGATCAAGCTTCAGTAAAGGGCGGCATTGCTCTGCAGCCGTCGATCGCTTTGGTCATAGAACAAGGCGCTGATTCCACGGAATGGATTGTCAAACCGGTTAATCAGTTGTCGCCAGACCGTGTTTATACTCTGCAAATCACTACCAGTATTAAGGATACCGCCAGTAATAACCTTCCCCGGCCGGTGGATCTCAGGTTCCGTACGGCTTATCAAAGCCAGGCCCGCTTCGGGCGTCCGATTTGGACCACGGATGGCAATTACATTTTTTTCAGTGCCTCTTTCGATGGTGGCGACAGCTGGCATTTGTGGCGTACGCCGCGCTGGGGCGGCTGGAAGCAAAGGGTTGCCGACCGGGTGGTGCCTTTCTCGGAGGTTGCGATTTCGCCAGACGGGCGGCGCGTGGCTTTTGCACGGCTGGACAATAACGGTAAGTCGGCAGAAGTTTGGCTCTGTTCGAGTGACGGTTTTAACCTCCGACAAATGGTTGATTCCGAAGAGCTGAGCGGCCCGCTGAACATTAAGTGTGCCTGGGCGCCGGGTAACGATCGGCTCGCGCTGGAAATGTGGTATGGTACAGGGGGCACCGGGCAAGACGATGTAACCGCCTTGGGAGTAATGGCGCTGGATGGGGCACTTTTACGCCGTATTGGTGGAGCAAATCAGACTTACCGGCTGCTGGGATGGTCCCGCGATGGCCGCGATGTTGTCGGATTACGTTCGCCGGGAACGGCGGATGCGTCGAACTTAATCCGATACGAGTTTATCAATTGGGATCTCTCGACCGGCTCGGCAGCTGCTATTGAGGTTGACGCGACCGTCGTCAACTTCAGCGGGGCAGCCCAAAGCAGAGACTATTCCTCCGTAACCTTTTGGAACTGGCGTCCTGTTAGAACCCCTCAAGGTAATATCGAGCGCGTAGCCTCCGAACTGTGGGTCTACCGTTTGGGAAGCAATTCTGTGTCCCGGCTGGCACCAACGGCACTTGGCAACCGGCAGGGCGGGTTTTCGCCCAATGGGGACGAAGTCGTTTTCAACTCCAACCGTTCCGGAGAGTGGCTAATTTGGAAAGTGGAGCGTGGCGGAGGCAATCTGCGGCAGGTCACGAAAGGCACTGGCAGTGATATACTACCCGGCTGGTCGCCGCTTAATAGTGAAATCGCGTTTATCTCCACTAGAGGCGGAGAAGAGGCTTTATGGGTGGCAGGTGCCGATGGTGCAAATCCGCGACGGGTGGCTGGTAGGGAATAAGCTGACCAGTCGCGGCGCTGATTGCGGAAAATGAGGGCGGCCGCGCAATGCAGGCTGATGCGCGGCCGCCGCCACCACAACTTATTTCATTAGGATCGGATTACGATGCATTTGAGCGTCAACCGGTCTTTTTTTATGGTCAAATTGCGGCGGACGCGCTATAATGGTCTATATGAATTTGTTTAATGTTTCCGTCAATTGAGGCTGATTATATTTAATGCAACGGAGGGCTGCAATTGTCTGAAAAAATCGCCATTATTGACTGCGGCGCGCAATATGCTAAAGTGATCGATCGGCGCGTCAGGGAACTGGCCGTGGAATCGGACATTCTTCCATGGGAGACTCCGGCCGGGGCGCTGCAGGGTTATCGAGGTATTATTATTTCAGGAGGCCCGGAAAGCGTTTATGCACCGGGTGCGCCAGCCTGTGATTCGGCGATGCTGACGCTGGGCGTTCCGGTACTGGGCATCTGTTATGGCATGCAGTGGCTGAACCAGACTTTGGGCGGTCGTGTGGCAGGCGGAGCCATTAAAGAATATGGCGAGACTGTTATTGATATTCTGAAGGCAGATTCACTTCTTCTGCAGGGGCTCTCTCCGCGCGAGCAAGTCCTAATGAGCCACGGAGACAGTGTCGCCAGCTTAGCCACCGGGTTTGAAATGACAGCCGGTTCAGGCACTATCATGGCGGCAATCGAAGATAAAAAGCGTCGTTTTTACGGAGTCCAGTTTCACCCGGAAGTGGACTTGACATTAAACGGCAGGCAGTTATTTAAAAACTTCCTTTATGACATCTGCGGACTGAGTGGCACATACACCATGGAAAACCGCATTCAAAAGATGATTGCGGAGATTCGCCAAACCGCCGGCAAAAACAATGTGCTCGTGCTGGTCAGCGGAGGAGTAGACTCGACGGTGACTGCTGCGCTGCTGCTGAAAGCGCTGGACCCGGAAAAGGTCTTTGCGGTACATATTGACAGCGGCTTTATGCGTGCCGGTGAGACGGACGAAGTCGTGGATTCGCTACGGGTTTTAGGTTTGAAAAACTTCCGGGTGGTCAGAGCGGCTGAAGAGTTTCTGAATGGCGTAACGGTCCGCGGCGACCGAACCATTGGTCCGCTACGCCAGACTGTTGATCCTGAGGAAAAGCGACATATCATTGGCGATATGTTTATGAAAGTTGTTGACCGGGAAACCAAAGCGTTGGGGTTGGATCCCGAACATACCATTTTGGCGCAGGGGACACTGCGGCCAGACTTGATTGAAAGCGCCAGTACGCTGGTAACTCAAAAGGCCCACACCATCAAGACGCACCATAATGATTCCCCGCTCGTTCGCCAGTTACGCGACAAGGGTCGGGTGATCGAGACTAACAAAGACTGGCATAAGGATGAAGTGCGTCAGGTCGGAATTGAGGTAGGACTGCCGGAAACGCTGGTCTGGCGGCAGCCATTTCCGGGGCCTGGTCTGGCAACCCGCATTATTTGTGCCCGGACACCATATACCTCAGACGATTTTGAGCATGCGGCGGCGCAGACTGCTGCCACAGCGGCACAATACGGTTTCAGCGGTGGACTCTTGCCGATTCGAACGGTGGGCGTACAGGGGGATGGGCGCAGCTACGGCTATTTGGCGGCTTTAGCAGGGGCTTCTGACTGGGTCAAGCTCCGGGAGACGGCCTCCCAAATCACCAAGGTTGTGCATCAGGTGAATCGGGTCGTCTATTGCCTGGGACGCGATCAGGTGCCGCCAATCCGCACAATCGTTCCGACTCTGCTGGAGCCGGAGGTGGTGGAAGTGCTGCGGAGCGCCGATGATCTGATTAAGCGCATACTCCAGTCGTATCAGGTTTACCGGCAGATTAGCCAGATCATCGTGACCATGTTCCCGGTCGATTTGGCTGGAAATGGCGGACGCAGTATTGCTTTGCGGCCCTTTATGACTGCCGATTACATGACTGGGAGGCCAGCCGCTTTCCCGGACGACATCCCTTGGGAATGTGTTCAGGAAATTGTGCGGCGGCTACAAAAACTGCCGTGTATCAGCGGTGTGGTGTATGACCTGACCAGCAAACCGCCAGCGACGATGGAGTGGGAATAAGTGACAAACCGCAATTATTCTAGCCTAAAGCTGTCCGACGATGCAAGCTTGTTTCGCCGGACGCTTTTTGTTTTTCTTCCCCAATAAGGCATCATCAGTCACAGGTACAAGGCAGTAGATGTAGGGCAGACATACGCAATATAAAGATGGTCACTAAATAGTAATGACAATTAATTGCTAAAAATAATTATTGACGCGTCGCGCAAATTATGTTAATATTGCTCCAGGACATGAAAAAGCTTCCAAAAACAGCGGCAACTGTTCTTGAAAGCTCTCCCGCAAACCTAACTTGTATAATTATATTAATTATCGCCTAATGCGATTGGTTTGTCAACGGGAGCCTGTTACTTTTATGGAAAGGAGGACAAACCAATGCGCTTTTATGTGAATAAAAGAGCCCAAAGTAATGGTGATCATGAAGTTCATCGGGCTACATGCGACTGGCTCCCAGAACCCGAGAATCGCCTATATTTGGGCGAATTTGCCACATCAGTACAGGCGGCACGAGAGGCAAGGAAGCACTACAATCAGGTAAATGGCTGTTACTATTGCTGCCCAGAAATACATACTTCCTAACAGAAGGGTAACAAGGTCCGCCTCATTATAGGTGGGCCTTATCCTTATAAAGAGGTGGTATAATGCAGTTTAAAAAGCTCTACGAAGTCGCGGAGGTTCAAAGCGGACTCGTTCTAAGCCGTAAAGAGGCTAAATTTGATTCTGAACAATCCGTGGATTATCTGAAACTTAATTTACGTTCGATCAGCGAGGACGGCACTATCAACAAAAAATGCCTAGACAAGTATCTTGCATGCGAAAAACTTAATATACAGTTTATCACGGCTAAAGGCGATATTGTGATTCGCCTATTTCCTCCATTCAGTCCAGCCCTAATAACAGAATCTCTCATCGGATTGGTGGTACCATCTCAATTTGCGGTTATTCGGCTAAAGTCAGACGATGTTACCCCCGACTTTTTGCTCTGCTATCTTTCGCATCGCAATTTGTTAAGATCTCTGACTATTTGTGAGAGTGGACAAGGCTTGAACTCCATTAAGATATCGGCGATAGCCGAAGTGATGATACCATTGCTTCCGATTGATAAGCAAAAGACTATCGCTGCCTATTGCAGAATGCATACGATACAAAGACAGCTATACTTGGACCTTATACAACAGTATGACTCTAAGATGAATGCTGTCATAAACAGCGCAATTGGAGGAGATTTAAATGGGTACTACCAAACGAGATATTGAAAATAAGTTAATGAAGTGCGCAGACACCTTACGTGATACCATTGATGCAGCCAACTATAAGGACTATATCTTGCCACTGATGTTTGTTAAATACCTGAGTGATACATACAATGAAAACTTGGATGAGCTTAAGGAAGAGTATTCCGGTGTACGGCTGGAACGCCAAAAACAATATCTGCCGTTTACCATTGCTTCTGACAGCAACTTCCAGACGCTGTATGAGCAACGAAACTCCGAGAAAATCGGGCAACTAATCAATGAAGCAATGAGACAGATAGAAAATGACAACAATCAACAATTCGGTGGTGTGCTTTGCACAGTTGACTATAACAGCGAGAATGCGCTTGGTACCAGGGAACACAAAAACGCATTGCTGCGTACGTTGCTCGAAGACTTAATAGCATTGGATTTGCGACCGAAAAGCATTGAATTGAAGGAAGGTCAGGTTCCAGCGGACGTAATTGGCGATGCATATGAATACATGATTGGGCAATTTGCCAGTATGGCTGGCAAAAAGGCAGGCAGTTTCTATACCCCTGCTGCCGTATCTGAAATTATGTCCCGTTTGGTAGATGCACAGCCCGGAGAACGCATATATGATCCAACTTGCGGATCGGGTTCTTTGTTGATTAAGGCTGCAAAAAGGCAGATAAATCCTCGATCCAGCGTCGACACCGTTTCCATATACGGTCAGGAAGTCAACGGCTCCTCGGTCGCGATGGCGCGCATGAATATGTACATACATGAGATTCGAGATGCTAACATTGCTTGGGGTGACACGCTTGCCAATCCGATTTTTAAGGATGATGACGGAAATCTGAAACTGTTCGACGTGATTGTTGCTAATATGCCTTTTTCCAAAGATAAATGGGCAGCCGGTTTTAATCCCGGTGGTGAGTCAACCGGCAAAGGCAAGAAAGAATTTAAGATGGAATCAAAGCTGGATAAGTATCATCGTTTTGATTGGGGCGTTCCCCCCGCCAGCAAGGGCGACTGGGCGTTTTTGCTTCATATGATCCACAGTCTCGCGGCAGAAGGTAGAATCGCAGCGATCGCCCCGCATGGTGTTTTGTTTCGTGGCGCATCGGAAGGAATTATCAGGAAAAGAGTGATTGAAGAAAACCTATTGGATGCGGTAATCGGACTGCCCGAGAATATATTCTATGGTACAAGCATTCCGGCATGTATTCTGGTATTTAAAAAGGGACGTAAAAACAGTGATGTGTTCTTTATCGACGCAAGTAAAAAAGATGAGGGAGGTAACTTCAGGTACGTTAAAGGCACCAACCAAAACGAACTAACCGAAAAGCACATTCAGGACATTGTGAATGCCTACAAAGAACGAAATGATATTCCCAAATTCGCCTATAAAGCGTTCTTGGATGAAATTAGAAAAAACGATTATAATCTTAACATCCCGCGTTATGTTGATACCTTCGAGGAAGAACCGCTTGTCGACATCGAGCAGGTGAACGCCAACATTATCCGCTTGAAAGCGGAGATCGAAGAAGCTGAAAAGAAAATGGATGGGTACCTTAAGGAGCTGGGCTTATGAGCAATATTGCGAAGTATAGCGACCAGACCTTTGAAAGTATTAAGCATGTCAATGAGTTTGGACAGGAGTATTGGTTTGCGCGAGAGCTGCAAAGCATTTTAGAATACATTCAATGGCGGCGCTTTCATGAAACCATTGAGCGCGCCAAATTAGCGTGCATGAATAGTGGTTATAAGGCGGAAGACCATTTTGCCGACGTTGGCAAAATGGTCGCAATTGGCTCGGGGACTGAACGCACAATCGATGACATAATGCTCTCCCGTTATGCCTGTTATCTGATAGTCATGAACGGCGACCCTCGTAAAGAGGTTATCGCAGTTGGGCAAACCTATTTTGCTGTAAAAACAAGACAACAGGAGCTCATTGAAAATTACGAGCAGCTAAGCGAAGACCAAAAGCGCCTAGCAATCCGCAATGAAATGATTGCGCACAACAAATCGCTGGCGCAAGCGGCGCAGATGGCTGGAGTGGAAACGCCGCAGGAATATGCGGTCTTTCAAAACAGAGGGTATCAGGGTTTGTATGGTGGCCTGGGCATGCGAGATATACATGCCCGCAAGGGACTAAAGAAAAGCCAAAAAATCCTGGACCATATGGGGAGTACGGAGTTGGCGGCCAATCTCTTTCGGGCAACGCAAACGGACGAGAAGCTCCGGCGCGACAATGTGACCGGAAGGCAGGCCGCTTGTGATACGCACTATGGGGTAGGAGTGAAGGTTCGTCAGACTATTCGGGACTTGGGCGGAACTATGCCGGAGGACTTGCCGGTGCCAGAAAAAAGTATCAGTCAAATAGAAAAAGAGATCGAGAAAAAGCGTTTAGTTGATGGCGGTTCTCAAAACAACAAAGAGTAGGCTGATTGGATGTGACAAAATGCGCGAGGATGTAAAAGAGCGGATAAGACTGGCATGTAGTAATAAAGTTCCACGTGGCTTTCAGCGAACAAACGCCGGACTAATGCCGACAGATTGGTTACCAATGCGAACCGCTGGTGAAATTTTCACTAACCATTCGAACAAAAGACATGATGGGACATCAACGGTTTTATCAGCCACACAAGATAAGGGCATTGTACCACGCAGCGAAGTGGATATTGATATTAAGTATGATGAGGAAAACCTTACCGGGTATAAGAAAGTTGACTCAGGCGATTTCATTATTAGCTTACGCTCTTTTCAAGGCGGTATTGAGTACTCCGCACTCGAGGGCTTAGTTAGCCCTGCTTATACGGTACTGAAAAATACTATGCCAATTGCAGACGACTATTATAAGAATTACTTTAAAACAGTTGACTTCATTAGCCGATTGAATTCTGCTACATATGGCATTCGGGATGGAAAACAGATCGGTTACGAAGATTTCAGGGCATTGGTTCTTCATTATCCCCCCCTGAAGGAACAACAAAAAATCGCTGAAATACTCAATCATTGCGATAAGGTGATTGAGTTGAAACAGAGGCTTATTGAAGAAGAACGCTGCCGAAAAAATTGGATGATGCGAAAGTTACTTGATCCGGATAGTGGAGTTAGATTGTCAGGCTTTTCTGGAAAATGGATTCAGAAAAAACTAGGGCAACTTGGCGAGTCAACAATTGGATTAACCTATGACCTCAAGGACGTTTGCGATGTCCACGGGAAGTTGGTGCTAAGATCATCCAATATCAAGGATGGAAAATTCGTTTTTGACGATAATGTTTATGTGTCATGTGGTATTCCGGAAGAACTGAATGTAAAAAAGGGCGACATTATTATTTGTGCAAGAAATGGTAGTCAGAAACTAATTGGTAAATCTGCATATGTAAATCAGGATATGCCAAACTGCACATTTGGGGCTTTTATGACCGTGTATAGGTCAAATGAAACTGAATTCATCTATCATTTTTTGCAGACAAATAGTTTTCTAAAACAAGTATCAAAGTCTTTCGGAGCAAGGATCAACCAATTAACTACAAAAACACTGCTATCTATTAAGATGTACATTCCTGTGGATAAAGATGAGAAAGCAGCAATTGCAAAATTGTTGTTTGATTCAGATCGAAAAGTCGACCTGCTAGAACAAGAAATTACCCAATGGCAACTAAAGAAAAAAGCCCTTTCTCAGTTATTACTCACCGGCCTTGTAAGAGTCACAGCCTAAGGAGGTACTACAATGCCAGATCACACCATATTCAACGAACGGCCTGAGTCGCAGGAGCGGGCATTAAAGGTGCTTGAGAAACTTGGATATACAAGAGTATCAAGAGGCGACGCAGAGAAAAAGCGCAAATCGCGAAAGACGGTTTTATTTGAAGATGAACTGGAAGCGTTCTTAAGCAAACGCACTTATCCTTATGGTAATGAGCAGCGTTTTTTTGCGGGCGGTTCCATTGCAACAGCAATACGCGCCATGCATGTACAGAATGCAGCTGGCCTTTACGCCGCTAATAAAGAGATCTATGAAATGCTTTGTTCCGGAAAAAGCCTACAAGAAACACTGCCAGATGGCACTAAGCAGTCCTTTGATATTGACTATATCGACTTTGAGCATCCGCAAAACAACACCTTTCAGGTGACAGATGAATTTGAAGTGGAACGGCCAAACGGGAAATTTGCCCGTCCGGATATTGTCATTTTAGTAAATGGTATTCCGCTGGCGGTTATCGAATGCAAAAAGTTGAGCGTCGATGTCATGGAAGGAGTTACCCAAAACATTCGCAACTGGGGTAACGAATACATACCACAGTTATTTCAATATACACAGCTTGTCCTGGCGATGAACCCTGACAAGGTGTTGTATGGGACCTGTGGCACGACAGCAGATTATTTTGTTTCCTGGCACGAAGATAAGAGCGGCAAAGATTGGCAACACGAATGGTGCCGCAAGTGTTCACCCGATGGCCAAATTAAAGAACAAGATCGGGCATTGATTTCGCTGCTTCACCCGGAGCGGCTGCTGGAATTGATCCGCAATTTCATCATTTATGATAACAGCATTAAGAAGATCGCCAGATACAAGCAGTATTTCGCTGTGAAAAAGTGCATGAAACGCATTCTGCTGCAAGACGATGTCGGCACCAAAAACGGCGTGGTATGGCATACTCAGGGTTCCGGAAAAACGCTGACCATGATTATGCTCACAAAAATCATTTTGCAGGAGAGCGTCCACAAAGACAGCCCGATTCGCAACCCGCGTTTTATCATGGTTACAGATCGCGTCAATTTGGACAAGCAAATCAGAGATAACTTTATTAACACAAAAATGAGTCCACACCGTGCCAAAACTGGTAAGGGACTGATTGAATTATTGCAGGATGAAGGAAATACCATTATGACCTCGCTTGTCAATAAGTTTGAAGCAGCAATCAAGCAGGACTACCATAATGACAGCACAAACCTCTTCTTATTTATTGACGAAGGACATCGCACGCAATACGGCAAGCTCAACGCTTATATGAACAGGGTTTTGCCAAAGGCTGTCAAAATTGCGTTTACCGGAACGCCACTGCTGCAGAAAGCGAAGCATGGCGAAAAAACAACGATCGAGAGTGCCAAAGACACATACGCCAAATTTGGGCCTTTGATTGATCGGTATAGTCTGGAGGATGCTATCGCAGACAGAGTAACTGTTCCAATTGTCTATGAAGGGCGTGTCATACCTCAGAAGGTTACTAGCGAGCAAATTAATGCTCACCTAAAATACATTACCGTCGGATTGACAGACGACGAGCGCAAGGATTTAGAAAAGAAGTATAGCCGTTTTATTGCCATTTCACAGACCAGACAGCGCTTGAATATGGTAGCATTCGACTTGCATGAACACTTTATAAAGTACGTGAAGCCTAAGGGTTTTAAGGCGATGCTAACTTGCTCATCTCGAGCGGCAGCGGTGGAAATGTACTACCTGCTCAGAAAATTGGGCGGATTGAAGCCGGCAGTTGTTATTACGCCAAATACGCAAAAGGAGGGTGACGACGAGGAAAACACCAAAGAAACCGATAAGATTATTGCCGATTTCTTCGTCAAAGAAGTAGACCCGCTTTATAAAAACAATTACGAGATCTATGAAGATGCCATGACAGGCTCTTTTGTTGAGGAAGATGGAGAAGTAGACCTACTAATTGTTAAAGACAAGCTGCTTACAGGGTTTGATGCGCCCATCGCCGCTGTTTTGTATGTTGATAAGCAGCTTAGGGATCACACTTTGCTGCAAGCGATAGCGCGGGTAAACCGAGTATATGAGAACAAAGATTTCGGTTTAATTGTAGATTACATGGGCATTTTTAAGAAGCTCAACTCTGCCTTGGATTTATATAGTGACGAAAAGTCTGGCATGAATGGTTTCGACAGCAAAGATATCGCCTCTGCCATATCCGCCGTGACAGAGCAGAAAGCGAAACTCGAGGAATATCACAATATGCTGTGGCGGATCTTTGATGGCATCGATAGGAATGAGATAATCGCCAATGTCTGGCAGGAGCGGTTGCGGGAGCAGGATATCCGCAAAGACTTTTATGCGAAGCTTGCTTCCTTCGCAAAACTGACGGATTTTTTATACTCCAGTCACGATTTGTTTGAAGCTGTTGGTTACAATCAAAGTGAAGTGTATCGAAAGGATTATTTGTTTTTCAAGAAACTGAAAGACAGTGTATCTTTGCGCTTCAACGACAGTGTGGACTTCTCAAAGTATGAAGACGGCATTCGACAATTATTGAATACCTACGTTGGGGCAGAAGATGCCAGGATCATTATTGAGCCCTTGGACATTTTGAACAGAGAAAAAGCAGCAGAACAGCTTATGCGTTTGGGTTCAAAGGAAGCAAAGGCTGAGGCGATTCAAACGCGTCAGATCGAAGTTCTCGAAAGTGGACGGTATGATGATCCCATTAAGTATATGACTTTCATGGACCGTATTAAGGAAACGATCGATGAATATATGAGTGAACGTGACAGCGAAAAGTACCTGTTGAATATGGAGAGATTAGCGGAAGATTATCGGGAAGGTCGCAGTACAGTTGAATATCCGGAGCTTATTGCAGATGATGGCGCAGCTAAGACATTTTTCGGTTCAATTAACATCGGAGTGAAAAAGGCGGCGGGGGTGCCCCTGGATAATAAATTGAAAGAACCATTAGGACAATTAGCTCTTGCGGCAAAGTCGATTGTGGCCGATAATGCCAAACGTGACTGGCGGGATAATGTTGTCGTTCACCGCAATATCAAAAAGCATCTGGATGACTTGCTATTCGACTTTATGGAAGATAATAATCTCAAATGGTCTTTAGAAACCATCGACATTGTTATTGATGAAATTCTGATGGCGGCAAAGAGGGTGTATTAAACATGGAGGTATACGACGTTTTTTCGCCTGAGCTAAATACGGTAATTCCTGTTTTGGTTGAGAGAAAAAGAATCAAGACATGCCGTTTAAAAGTATTTCCTGATAAAACTGTAAAGTTCTCTGTTCCTGAGAACACGCCACAACACTGGATTGAAGAGTATCTCAACAGCAAAAACCAATGGTTGAGTAAGAAAATAGCGATTTTCGAGAAGGTAAGAGGATATGCTGCTACGGATGTAATCCGTAGCGGCATTTCGATCCGCTACTTGGGGGAAGATCTGATTTTTGCCGTCTCTCGTTGTGATAAGAATGCAGTCTATAAGGAGGGGAAGAACCTTCACATTTGCGCACCTGATATAAATGATCAAGAAAAGATTTTTGCCCAGTTTGACAAATGGTGGAGAAATGAGTCGTTACAGGTTCTTAATGTTCAGGTCGAAAAGCTGTACCCAATTATAGAGAAATATAAAGTGGACAGGCCAAAGGTTATGCTTCGGAAGCTGAAGACATTATGGGGTAGTTGTAGCCCGCGCATGGGAACAATCACATTCAATCAATACCTGACAAAAGCGACCCCTGCCTGTATTGAGTATGTAGTGCTTCATGAGCTTATCCACTTTTTATATCCTAATCACAGTAGACTGTTTTATGATTTCCTTAGCAACTATATGCCAGACTGGAAAGCGCGCAAAAAGGTGCTCGATCAGGATGTGGTGCACGGATTATGATTTAGAATTAGCAGGAGAATCCCGATCAGCAGCGAATGGTTTTCAGGATTGCATTGATTCAGCGAGAGGTGGAGTTATGTGTTGGATGCGGTGTTGAAGTTTTTTATTGATTTCGGGCCGTCGTTCATTATGATGATTATCGGCGGTCTACTAATTTTTCTGGCGATCAAAAAAGAGTATGAGCCCATGTTGCTGCTGCCAATCGGTTTTGGCGCAATTTTGGCTAATATTCCAGGCTCCTCTGCAATTGGCGAACACGGTTTTTTGACCGTTTTGTATAATGCCGGTATCGCCAATGAGTTGTTTCCGATTTTAATCTTTATCGGGGTTGGGGCGATGATCGATTTCGGGCCATTGCTGCGTCGGCCATTTATGCTGTTCTTTGGCGCGGCGGCTCAGTTCGGCATTTTCGCCACCTTGCTGGCTGCACTTTATCTGGGCCAATTGAAAGGGATTCTTCCAGATGCCATCGCCAATATCATTCCGCAGTTCTCTTTAAAAGAGGCTGCTTCCATTGGTATCATTGGGGCGGCAGACGGTCCAACCTCAATTTATGTAGCTTCTCTATTTGCCCCGAGACTACTTGGACCGATTTCTGTAGCCGCTTATTCATATATGGCGCTTGTGCCCCTGATTCAGCCTCCGGTAATCCGGTTGATGACATCCAAAAAAGAGCGCGTCATTCGTATGGATCGCTTTGATGAGGTCAAGGTTAGCAAGACCGTCAAGATTTTGTTCCCGATCGTTGTAACAATAGTCGCAGGTTTCGTCGCACCGATCAGCGTTGCGTTGATAGGCGCGTTAATGTTTGGCAATCTCATCAGAGAATGCGGTGTGATGGAGCGGCTATCGAAATCAGCTCAGAACGAATTGGCCAATTTGGTCACCCTTTTGCTGGGGATTACAATCGGTTCGACAATGGTCGCCAAAGATTTTCTGGCACCCAGTACGTTATTCATTATGGTCATGGGGCTGTTTGCCTTCGTATTTGATACGGCTGGCGGCGTTATGTTTGCCAAGCTGCTGAATTTGTTTCTAAAGAACAAAGTCAATCCGATGATTGGCGCTGCGGGCATTTCGGCATTTCCGATGTCAGCTCGCGTAATTCATAAAATGGGTCTGGAAGAAGATCCGTCCAACTATCTGTTAATGCATGCTGTTGGGGCCAATGTGGCCGGCCAGGTCGGTTCCATTGTCGCTGGCGGTGTACTTCTGGCGCTCCTGCAATAGTTGCTCTGGTAAGGAAAAAGGGAGGCCGTACGAAAAGGAGGCAGTATGATGGAAGAAAACTTTGCCGCTGTGGCAGCTAAGGCCTGGGAAGTAAGCGGGATCGGGCTGTTAACGGTGTTCGCTGTATTAATCGGATTTGCGTTGCTAATTAAGCTGATGATCAGGATTTTCCCGGCTAAAGAGGACGAGTAAAACACGACATTAGAATAAAGTAACAGACAGAGTCCAAAAGGGAAGAGGTCAAGGGAAAAGGTAAAGGGGCTGCCAACAGGCAGCCCCTTCTTGTTACTACAGTTCGCTCTAGCGGAGGTCTTTTTTTAGTAAAGTAAACACAAATTCATCATTCCAATTGCCATTTACCAACCGCGCTTCGCGCATGTGACCTTCTTGCACCATGCCTATTCGCCTTGCCAGTGCAACGCTTTTTTTGTTTTCGGAATTAATAAAGGCCATCAATTTGTGAATGTTAAGCTTCTCAAATCCATATGAAATTGCTTTATGGACAGCTTCTGCTGCAAAACCATATCCCCAAAATTCAGACAGAAGGCCGTATCCGATCTCCCATTCTCTAGTTACTTCCCAATTGCATTCCAAAGACACATAACCAATTTTTTCTGTGTCTATATTTCTAAGGATATATTTTACCGCGCCTTCAGCGGGGAGCAATTTTTGGTTATCAATAAACCATCGACATTTTTTGATAGCCATTTCTGATGTTGGGATCTCACCGGTTTCATATTGATGGGTTTCTAATCTGGTGTCTAGATCTACTATGAAGCTGATATCTTCCTCAGTCATAGGTTTCAAAGAAAGTCGTTCTGTGTTAAGAACTGCATTCATGATTGCCACCTCTTTAATAAATTTGATTCTGATTTAAGGACCCTGATTTAAAGTTGTTTTGCGTAAATGCGTGAGGGCTGACCGCTAAACAAGTCAACGCCATCTTCAATCCTCTGCCATCCGTATTTTTCATAATACCCATCATGATCCGTTGTCAGATAAATAACCGAAAAACCGATATTTCTTGCTTCTTTCTCGGCATGTTCCATTAATAAATTGCCATATTCCTGCCCGCGTTCTTTTTCGTCTACAAATAAACAGGCCATCCACGGGTAAAGGTCATGACGACTAATAAAATCATTTGTTATTAACGCGGAGCACCCAATAATCTCGTTATTCTTAAGCAGCAGAAAAAACTTCGGCAATTGTTTCTCGGCTAATGAAGAATGATAAATGGCATCGCTGTAATAGGGATAATTATTGTCACTGCCCCACACACCATGGATATAATCAACTGCTTTATCTAATCCCCCTTGGTATTCTCTGGCATTTACTATTTCCACCACATTTCTCACCTCAGTTTCTTTGTTTTGTTTCTTATACCAGGCCACAAAGAGCGCCACAAAGATAACATATCCACCGATGAGACAGGCCATAACAATCCATATTCCAGAAAAATGCAGCTGCTTTATTGCAAGACTACAGATTAGAGCCGAGCACAACAACCCAATTTGTGTAATTAAGGAACTCATCGATAATACGCTGGCCCTCATATAATTAGGAGTATACCGGTTTATCAAAGTGCTTTCCGAAATATTGCTGACTCCTAATAGCAAATAGATGCCTGTGTATCCAATAATAAAACCGATCGTGCTTTTTTGTAAAGCAAAAATAATCATTAAAGTGGCGAGGATCCCGCGGCTTATCAAATAAATGGAGAAGTGCTTTTGGGTTCCACATTTCTCCAAAAGTTTTTGAGAAATCTTGTTCCCCAATGTTACAGACAAAAAGCCAAAAAAAGTTATAAAACCCAGTAGCCATTCTGTTTTTGCATTAGTAGTTATTGCCTCAAATGCTGGCTGCCAATAGGTCTCAACTGAAGCTAATAATAAACCTACAAATAATCCACCAAAAATGACAAATCCAAATGAACGGTTTTTGAAGAGTAATTTTAGGCCTTGACTGACGTGTTGCGGCAGGGGTTTGTCTGCTCTCTTTAACATCTTATCTTCCTTTATAAATAAATAGCTTAACACCAAGACAGCCAAGATTAACACGGACCGGCACAGCAGATTGATAGTGCGGGTAGCGCTTACCTGTGCCAGTAAACCCCCGGCGATACTGCCCAGAGACAACCCTACTCCTTCTATTATGGAAAGTCTGGTAGTAATCATAGGAAGATGATCATTGCCAAGCGATGCTAGTGTCTGATCGATTATTAAAGCATCAAGGCTTCCGGAAGCAAAAGCGCGCCCCATCCCGTATAATACGATAACAACGATTAACATAGCCAGATTGTTCTTTGCGAAGATCAGCAGAAAAAATGACACGAAATTCAATACACAGGATATAAGGAAAACATTCTTGCGGCCCATCAGATCGGCGCAGATTCCACTGGGAAGCTCAAGGCACAGTACAGTAATGGCCATGATCATATAGAGCAATGGCAGTGTTTGTAATGTTGCCCCGCGATCCAGGAAAATCAGATTCAATACCGGAAGGACCAAGCCCAAAGAAAAATGGCTTATAAAAAGTATCGCTTGATTTATTTTACTCATAGCTGTCTCCCAAATCATCGGCGTTGAATAAAATCAGTGCATACTCCCAGACTGATTTTTCCTGTGACGGGCACGAGTGCTTTTCTATATAAGCATTGATTAAATTCATCAGCTCCGCTGACTCCTTTTTCTCAAGGTAAAGGATGCCGGTAAGAATATCCCCCCATCTGGCCAAAGAAGATTCATCGTCTGTTTGCTTCAGTGCCATTATTTCCTTCATACGTACTTGAAACCTGTCATAAGTTCTCGCTATAGCCTCTTGCATCAGCACCTGTCTTTGAGGCGCTGAACTGTCTTCACAGTTTAATCCGATCTGCACAGTGACTGGTGCGGGCTTATAAAATGTGGCTATAATCCCGTGTATGACTTCACTATGATCCATCTCGACCAACTCCAGGGACATTAATTTACTGATATGGTGTTGTACGCTGGAAACGGAGATATGAAGCTCATTAGCCAGCATTTTTGCAGTCATGGGCTTTTTGCTGACATTTAAAATATGCAGCAATTCCTGCCTTACCGGATTCATATAGATATTTAACTCTTTTTTTGTAGTTAGCTTAATTTTTCTCATGCTTGAACCCATTTCAGTTCCCCCTCTAAGTAAGCCTTACTACTACAAATACACCACTTAAAAATCCACTTTGACCTTAAAATAGAAATATTAATTGCGTCACACATAATGTAACATTACATAGCATGTACCGTCAAGTTAATAATATCAAATTTTGGAAAGAAAAAACCCCTCGATATGCTCCATTAAATGCACATCGAGGGGCGAAGAGCGCGCGGAGAGAAGAGGAAAGCAGGCCGAATCAGACTGGGTAAATTAATTGCCCGGCAGCTGCTTCCGCTTTTGCCTGGATTACCGGCAGGGCATATTCCGGGAAGAGGGCGTAGGAGACGACATCTTCTTCGGAATGATAGATGCCTTTTAGGGCCTGATGGGCTGCAGGAAGTTCCGGTTCAAGCAAATCAGCGGGCCTGACATTTAATGTTCCAGGATCCTCGCCTTCCAAAATCGTTTGACGTAATTCCGGATCAATTGGTGCCGGCGAACGACCATAACGGCCGAGTACATAGTTTTTCACTTCGGCAGGCCGGACGCTGTAGCGCTTGCCGGTAATGACATTCATAACCGCTTGCGTCGCAACGATCTGACTCATTGGGGTGACAAGCGGGGGGTATCCTAATTCCGCTCTGACAGCGGGAACTTCATTAAGGACTTCGGGCAGGCGATCAAGCATACCACTGCCGCCCAGCTGGGCGCGCAGGTTACTGAGCATGCCTCCCGGAATCTGGTAGGATAAAGCTTCGCCATCCACGCTGAAAGGTGCCAGAAATTTACTGTATTTGGTGCGGACATCTTTGAAGTGGCGATTGACTTTAATCAGGCCGGGTAAATCCAGTCCGGTTTCATAACCGGCGTCCTGAAGTGCTACCGCCATAATCTCTGACGCCGGAGGGGCGCTGCCATAGGCCAGTGCGGATAGTGAGGTGTCAATGCCGTCGGCACCTGCTTCAATAGCTTTCAGATAGGACATGCCGCACAGTCCGTTTGAGAAGTGAGAATGGATATGCAACGGCAGGGAAATTTCGGCTTTAATGCGGCTGACCAGTTCAAAAGCAGCCCGGGGAGTTAACAAACCGGCCATATCTTTAATACAAATTGAATGGGCACCCATGTCCGCCAGTTTGTGGGCGGTATTGACGAAATGATCCAGATCATGTACCGGGCTGGTAGTGTAAACGACTGCACCTTGAATATGGCCGCCGGCCTTTAGAACCGCTTTGAAAGGCGCTTCCATATTGCGGGTGTCATTCAGCGCATCAAAAATGCGGAAGATATCGATGCCACTAGCGACGGCGCGCTCGGCAAAAGCCTCCACAACATCATCTGCATAGTGCCGGTAACCGACCAGATTTTGCCCGCGCAACAGCATTTGCAGAGGTGTCTTTTTGAAAGCCTTCTTCAGCTGCCGCAGCCTGTCCCAGGGGTCTTCCTTTAGAAAGCGCATGGCACTGTCAAATGTTGCCCCTCCCCAGACCTCCACTGAATAAAAGCCAAGCTCATCCATGGTTTCGGCTACAGGAAGCATGTCGGAAGTTTTCATTCTAGTTGCCAACAGAGACTGCTGCCCATCTCGCAGGATGGTTTCGGTAATCCGAATACTGCGATTAGTACTCATATGGTTCATCTCCTTATTTTACCGGGGAGCCGGTCGTGATGTATTGGCCGCAGAATTCCTGTCCCAAATCCTGCCCCATAATAATAATTTTAGACCATATGTCTAGTATGCGCTACTTGCATAAAAAGGCGTTAATCGTACCTGTGCAATAGAAAATGGAAGGTAAATCGCCCTAGTGGGGAATCTGGAAGAATCATTTATTTACCGTCACGCGTTCGAGCAGCCGCCGCAATGCTGTTTGCCTCAGTGCTGCTCATCACGGTCTAGTATCATATCCAGCTGTACTTCTGCCAGGCTGGGGAAGACGAAATGTGCCTTACCAACCCGTTCAGCAGGTCCCAATCCCACGACAATCATGCCGGCTGCCAAACCACCAGCGACACCGGCGGCGGCGTCCTCAATCACGACGCATTGTTGCGGGGGCACGGCGAGTAATTGGGCGGCGTGCATAAAAATATCCGGCGCTGGTTTGGCCTGCGCGACACTGTAGCCATCGGCGACAGCATCGAAATATTCTTCCAGCTCGAGGCGCGCCAGGACGGTACGCGTATTTTTGCTGGAGGAAGCGATCGCCATTTTAAAACCCTGCTGTCTTAACTCGGTTAATATTGCGATTGAGCCCGGCAGTAAGGCGTCGTCCCGGCTCATAGTCTGAAGTGCAGCTACATAATAGCTGTTCTTGCGCTCCATCATGTCAGTGAGCCGCGCCTCACTAGTTGGCCGACCATTCATGATCGTCAAGAGCGATTCGCGGCGGGAAATGCCACGCAGCTTCTCGTTATCCTGGCGATCAAAGGGGAGACCTTCCTCCAAAGCCAGTTGTTGCCAGGCACGAAAATGGTACTCGGCAGTATCAGTCAAAACCCCGTCCAAATCAAAGATGAACGCCCTAATCTTATTTGTCATGTCCAGGCCTCCCGGAGTATGGCAGTTTCTGTATCTGTTCTTCACTCAGCTCAATCTGTGTATCATAGTGTTTGAAAGCCAGTGGTTCTCCGGCGAGCAGCCGATAGGTTACGTGCGCGGATTCAGTGCTTACTTCCAGCAGCCTGCCCCGAAAGGTGACGCGGAAACTGAAATGCTGCCATTCCGCAGGTAGGTACGGCCGAAAATGTAAAACGCCGTCATATACGCGCATGCCACCAAAACCGCATACCAGAGCCAGCCACGAACCGGCCATGTTGGCAGCATGAATTCCGGAGTCTGTATTCCCGTATAAATCATCGAGATCCATGCGAGCCGAGCTGCAGAAATAGCGATAGGCTTTATTATAATAGCCAAGCTCACTGGCCATGACACTGAATATGGCAGGGGAAAGTGAAGAGTCATGGGTCGTAAGCGGTTCATAGTAATCATAGTCGTTGCGCTTTTCTTCCAGGCTGAACCTGTTTCCAAGCAGGAACAGCGCCAGCACAACATCCGCCTGTTTGCAAACCTGATGCCGGTAAATCACCAGCGGATGGTAATGCAGCAGCAGGGGATAATGATCTGCAGGAGTGCTGGCGAAATTCCATACTTTTTTGTCTAGAAAAGTGTCATCCTGGGGATGCACGCGCAGTGCCTGATCGTATGGCAAGTACATGTTGTCGGCGGCTTTCTGCCAAATGCCTACTTCTGCATCATGCAAACCGATACGGGCGGCCAGTGCTTGATAATGCTGAGCATGATTATGCTGCATCCAAACGGCCGTTTCAGCGGCGTACCAAAGGTTTTCTCTGGCAAGCATGTTGGTATAAAAATTGTTATTTACTAAAGCAGTGTATTCGTCCGGACCGGTTACCTCGTTCAGGCAGAAGCGGCCACCTTTTTTAGAGTTGAAGGTGCCAAGGTCGGCCCATAAACGTGCAGTCTCAAAGACAATCTCCGCTCCATAAGAAACCAGAAATTCATAGTCTGCGGTGGACTCGATATATCTGCGCACTGCCAGGGCGATGTCCGCGTTAATATGATACTGGGCCGTGCCGGCCTCAAAAAAGGCGGAGCTTTCTTCACCATCAATCGAACGCCAGGGGAAGAGCGCGCCTTTGGGATGCGCCATCTGGCGAGCGCGTTCCCGCGCTTTGTCCAGCATGTGGTAGCGGCATTCCAGCAGCCCACGTGCGATCGCGGGGCAATTATGTAAGAAAAACGGCAGCATATAAATTTCTGCTTCCCAAAAGTAATGTCCGCCATAACCCTGACCGGAAAGGCCTTTGGCGCTGATACTGGTGCGGCCGTCCCGCCCGGCTGACTGTAGCAGATGAAACATATTCAGCCGGAGGCCTTTTAAGGTGGCGGGATCTCCGTCGACTGCTACATGCGCATGCTGCCAGAAGTTTTGCAGATAGGTTTCCTGTTCGCGGCAGAGTGATGAAAAACCACCTGAGCGAGCCTGTTCTACCAATTCGACTGCCATTGGCAGGACTGTCTCCACCTGATATTCCGGTTCCGGAGCGACGGTACCGGTAGCGGCAGCGACATAGCTGAGATATTTGCGCAGGATCACAGCGCTGTCTTTGCTCAGGTCGGCCTCAAAATGCATTTCCAGGCGGTCTCCATCCTTGACCGTTTTCACAGGCAGGGGGCGGCTGGCATGGCGGTTAGTACGGCAACTGCAGTCGGCGTGGCAGTTGACCATGATTTCCAGGTCATGCGTCATGGCGCAGGCCAAAGTAAGATTGCTGCAGTTGGTATGCAGCTTGAAGGCTCCAGTTAAGCCATCCAGCATTGATTCTTCCAGGGTGAAGCCCCGATCGCCAAATCCGGATCCGACGCGGGGATCATCCTGATCAGAAGTCAGGTTGGCCACGGCAGCATCAAGAACTGACACGAGCTTGACGCGGCCGTCAAAATTAAGCGGCGTGACGGAGCATTGCTGAGCCATAATATGCCTGCGCTGCATTGATACCAAACGTTCCCAGACGACACGTACACGTCGTCCATGTGGCGATTCCCATGTTACGGTGCGGGAGAGCACTCCGCGTTGCAGATCGAGAGTGCGCCGATAATCTATAATTTTTCCGGTGAGGAGGTTCAACTCGTCTTCGTCAGCCAAATAAATGCGTACTATTTTACCGTTAGGCAGGTTCAGCATGGTTTGCATGTGAGAAGCAAAACCATAGGCCTTTTCGCCGTAAATGATCGGGTTGATTTCGAAAAAACCGTTCACATAGGTGCCTTCAATAGTAGCGATGGGAGTGGTGCCGCTATCGACATCCGCGCCGGATTTCTGTGCGGTGCGCAGTCCTTCTTCGAAGGTACCCCGCGTGCCAAGATAGCCATTACCTAAGAAAAAGAGAGTCTCCCGGTGGCAGTTTTTCTCCGGGCAAAAAGCTTCCTCAACTATTTCCCAAGCTGCGCCGTCCCAAATATCTCCATATTTCATTCTGTTTGGCATTTGCTCTTCTCCCTTACCGAAAGCGCAGGCCGTCACATTGACACACTGACCGGGGCGTGACAACCGGTTGCACAAAAATGAACTTTTTTAGGAAATTGATCACATTACTACTTATCTCAATGTTACCATAGTGCTTTAACCGTTTGCAATACCTGACTGCAATTACTTTTACCGGTCGGATGGGTGTTTGTAAAAATATTTGATGGTTAAGGCAGGAAAAGTCAAACCACTGGAGAAAAATATTCATCAAAATGCAACCGGTTTAAATCATCAACCTTTCAATCATCAACCTTTTATTCATCTACTATTTCAATCATAAAATGCAGAGGGTGAGCAAGGCAGCATGCGGAGCAACGGCGAAAAAAGTGGTAATGGCTATAAAAATGGCAATGGTAATGAACACACCATGACTATGCAAAAAATTGCTACCCTGGCGGGGGTCTCTAAAGGCACTGTCTCGCGTGCACTGGCGGACGATCCTAAGGTCAGTGAAAAGACCAGACTGAAGATCAAGGAAATCGCAAGCAGCCAAAACTATCGCCCTAATGCTGCTGCTGTGAGCCTGGCAAGGGGTAGAACGAACACGATCGGATTGGTCATTCCTTCCGCTCCGCGCGCTTTATCGGATCCTTTTTATCTGGAATTTCTCGGCGGAGTGGGCGACTTTCTAATCACGAAAGGTTATAACATTTTGCTTTCGCCCATGAGCGAGCAAGGTCCCGGACATGTTAAGCTACTGGAGACAAATCGCATTGACGGGTTAATCCTGACTGAGCCGGAACAGGCTGATGCGCGTATTGCCTATCTGCGGGACAGAGCAATCCCCTTTGTCTTTCTGGGGCAAACCTCTGACAGCGAGGGGCTCTGGGTTGACGGGGACAATGTCAGTGGTGCGCGGATAGCCGTTAATCACCTGCTGGGCTTAGGCCACCGCCGCATCGGATGCATCACCGGTTCCATGAATCTGGTTTCCGGTGCCAACCGTCTGGCGGGCTACATTACCGCTCTGACAGCGGCGGGTGTGCCGTTTCAGCAAGAGCTGGTCGCCGAAGGCGACTTTACCGAACCTGGAGGAAGGCGGGCGGTGGCGCAGCTACTCGAACTGGAGAATCCTCCAACGGCCATCTTTGCATGTAACGACTTGATGGCGATTGGGGCTATCAACGGCGCGCGGGAACGCGGCATTTCTATTCCGCAGGATCTGGCGCTGGCAGGCTTTGACGGCATCCGTTCCGGGGAACTGATCAGCCCGAAATTGACAACTGTAGTGCAGCCAATTTATCAAATGGGATTACTGGCTGGGGAATTGCTGGTCAAGTCCATTCTTGGCGAAGAGATTACCACCCGCCATATGCTGTTGCCTCTGGATCTGAAGATTCGCGAATCCTGCGGAGGATAGAATTTTAGGGTTATTGAGCACCTGAATTTATGCAAATGGGATTTTTCATAGCATCTGACAGAAGAAGGGAGTGGTTCGCGAGATCATCATATATGACATGCGCTGTACCGCACGCTGTGCCGAGCATCGCGGCTACAGCGAACAGCGAATCTAAGAAAAACAAGGGGAGGAAAATGAACGTGAAAAAGGGAAGAATAGTGGCCCTGTTACTCTTGCTCATTCTCGGAGTGTTTGTGACTACCCAGGCCGCGTTCGGCCAGACTGCCATTAATGTACTGGGCACTTGGGGTGGCAGCGAACTGGAAATCTTCCAGAAAATCGCGGATGCTGCCGGTGTAAAGGTTAATTTCAATACCACCAGAGAATTGGACGCTGCCCTGACTACTGCGGTTCAAACGAATAATATGCCGGACATCGCTATTTTGCCGAACCCTGCTAAGTTGCAAGAATTGGCCAAACAAGGCGTACTAAAACCGCTGACTTATATGCCGCAAAGCGATCTCAAAAATTATGAACAAACCTGGATTGATCTAGGCAGTTACGGCGGAAAGCTCTATGGTGTCTACTTCAAAGTTGCTAATAAGTCGGTTGTCTGGTACAACCCGAAGACCTTCAAGGCTAACGGTTGGACAGTGCCGAAGACCTGGAACGAACTGCTCGAACTGAACAAAAAGATCGTGGCTTCCGGCAAAACCCCGTGGTCAATCGGTGCTGATATTGGCTGGCCTTTGACCGACTGGGTTGAGAACATCATGGTACGTACGGCTGGTCCGGATGTTTATGCCAAGTGGTATAACCATGAAATTCCCTGGACCGATCCGAAAGTCAAAGAAGCTTTTATGACATGGGGTCAGATCGTTGGTAATCCCAAGAACCTGGCTGGCGGCATTAGTGGTACGCTGGACGCCACCAATACCTTCCAGAATGCTGCTATTGCAGTATTCCAGGAAAACCCCAAAGCCTATATGTATTATGAAGGCGACTTCATTGGCGGCATCGTGACCTCGATGCTCCCCAATGTCAAACCAGGTGTGGACATTGACTTCTTTGCGTTCCCACCGATTAACCCGGAGTTTGGCACACCGGTCGTAGGTGGCGCGGACGTGTTCGTCGCTTTCTCCGACAAACCGGAAGTTCAAAAGCTGATGAAGTATATTGCCAGTGTCGAAGGAAACACCCTCGCAGCTAAGAATGGCTTCCTCTCGCAGAATAAGGCTGTTCCGCTCAGCGCATATCCTAACGATACGTTGAGGAATTCCGCCAAGATTCTTACTTCTGCTAAGGTATACGTCTTTGATGCTTCTGACATGATGCCCTCAGCAGTGGGCAACCAAGGCGGATTCTGGGACAAATGTAAAGAGTTTCTTGCTAACCCGGCCAAAATTGACACGATTTTGGCGGAGATGGAGAAACTGGCACAGCAAAACTACTGATCTCCTGCCCGTTTGGCAACGGGGGGCAGCTTCGCCGATGTGCGGAGCTGCCTCTTCAGTAGCGAAAGACCCGGTAAAGGAAGTGAGCCCATGACCCGGCACAGACGCACAGGTGACCTCAAGCCCATGACCCGGAAGCGCACAGGTGGCCTCAAATCGAAACATCTGTATGCCTATCTTTGGATGGCACCAGCGATCATCCTCATTTTCTTTTTTCTGGTTTTGCC